>Ga0315908_10002313_pt1 | contig 13987 bp, 10 predicted proteins | sample LakEriMetagenome_12_FD_203520 | JGI IMG/M metagenome (GOLD analysis project Ga0315908, IMG submission 203520) | Freshwater fungal communities from buoy surface, Lake Erie, Ohio, United States - Buoy 4 MA124 | ecosystem: Environmental > Aquatic > Freshwater > Lake > Lake biofilm | place: USA...
CGGGTGGCAGAGGCGTTCCGGCAATTTGCGGCCTGTGGTTTTCTCGGCGTGAACATCACCATTCCACACAAGTTTGAGGCGCTGGACGCGGTGGACGTGATCGACCCGCTGGCGCGGCAGCTCGGCGCGGTGAACACGCTGGCGATTCGCGATGGCAAACTGCATGGCTACAATAGCGATGGTCCCGGCTTCCTCCGCAGCGTGAAAGAGGCGTTCGGAGCCGACGTGAAGAATCTGCGCGTGCTCATTCTCGGTGCCGGCGGCGGTGCCGGGCGGGCAGTGGCGGTGCAATGCGCGCTGGAGGGCTGTAGGAGTCTAATTTTGGCAAATCGCACGCTCGATAAAGCGCAGGCGGTGATGCAGGAAATTCGTGAGATCGGCCAAACGTCGCTGCTGGGCGTGGTGGAAATGGATGAGGCTCATTTAGCCTACCAAATGACCCAGTGTGACCTGATCGTGAATGCGACCTCGCTCGGTATGAAAGACGGTGACATGAGGCTGGTGCCCGCTGCGGCGCTGGAGTCGAGGCACCTCGTTTTTGACATGGTTTACCGTGCGGGTGGCGAGACGCTCCTGCTGGCGGACGCAAAACAAGCCTGTGCCAAGGTGGTGGATGGCCTCACGCTGCTGCTGCACCAGGGCGCGATCTCCTTTGAGCACTGGTTTGGCCGCCCCGCTCCTCTGGATGTGATGCGCAAAGGCTTGCGCGAAGCCGTTGCGTCGTAAATAATGCCTATTCTCGCATGACTTCAACGCGACACTTCGCCCTCTGCTTTTTAGGTCCGATTCTCCTAGGGGCTTTGTATTGTACTCTGGTCAGCCTGATTTGGGAATGGTTCGATGAGCGCCGCATTTCGCCCATGCAGGTCATGCTGGTGGGCTGTGTGGTCGTGGCAATGTCCACGCGTTGGTTTCTACGGAACTTCGTGGCCGTGAAGTGCCCCTACTGCTCGGGGAAGGCCTACGAAATGCAGGGGCGCGGCAATCGCTTCATGTGCATGGTCTGCGGCAAGGACCACTGAGGAGCTGTTGATTGGTAAGGTGGACTCCGCCGCAAAAAGCGGCTAGCCCCAGCCAAACGGGCCGCTAGCGTTTTGTGCACCTATTTCCAAAACGTCTCCACCGCCGCCGCGAGGCCTGGGATGTGGTTCTCCTTGGCTTCGACATCGACGTTGAGGCCGTGATCCTTGATGGCGGCGCTGGTGACGGGGCCGATGCTGGCGATTTTGATGCCTTCTGGTAGCGTGACTTTGAGATTAAGGAAGTGCTCGACCGTGGAGGCGCTGGTGAAGGTGATCATGTCGGCTCCTTCGGCCTTCAAACGGGCCAGGGCTTCGAGATTGTCCTCGGTTTCGGCGACGGTGCGGTAGGCGATGGCCTCATCGACGATCGCTCCCATGCCAGTGAGTTCGTTGGCGATGACTTCGCGTGTCTCCTCGGCGCGGACCCAGAGCACTTTGACGTTTTCCATGGCCTGGTGATCTTTGAAGGCTTTGACGAGACCCTCGGCCACGAAGTTCTTTTCGGGCATTAAATCAACAGCTAGGAAGCGTGCTTTGATTTTCTCCGCCGTGCCGGGGCCGATGCAGGCGATGCGGACGCCGCCGATGCAGCGGGCGTCGTTGAACAGTTTGTCGAACATGGTGAAGAAGGCATCGACGCCGTTCGGGCTGGTGAAGATGATCCAGTCGTAGGTGTGGCACTCGTTGACGAGCTCACCGAACGCCTTCTGGTCGGTGGCGGGTTCGGTGCGGATGGTGGGCAGCTCGATGACATCGGCTCCGAGTTGCGAGAGTTTTTTGCTCAGCACCCCGGCCTGCTGGCGTGTGCGGGTGACGACGATCTTCTTGCCAAACAACGGGCGGTCTTCAAACCAGTTCAACTTCGGGCGCTCGGTGACGACATCGCCGATGATGGCGACGGCGGGCGCTTTGAAGCCTGCGGCCTTCACTTTAGCGGCGATGTCGCCCAAGGTGCCGATGAGCGTCTGCTGATGGCTGTGCGTGGCCCAGCGCACGAGGGCGACGGGCGTCTCAGGCTTCGCGCCGTGCTTCAAGAACTGCTGGGTGATCTCTTCGATGCGCTCCACGCCCATGAGGAAGACCTTGGTCCCGTCCGCCTGGGCAAGTTTGGCATAATTGAGCGAGGTTTCGGGCTTCGTCGGGTCTTCGTGGCCGGTGAAGATGGTGAGCTGTGAGGCGTGCGCGCGATGCGTGACCGGAATGCCCGCGTAGGCTGGTCCCGCGATGGCGGAGGTGATGCCGGGCACGATTTCAAACTTCACGCCTGCTTCGTAAAGCTCGGCGGCTTCCTCCGCGCCGCGTCCGAACAAGACAGGATCGCCGCCTTTCAAGCGCGTGACCGTTTTGCCTTCTTTGGTGAGCTTGACGATGAGCTTGTTGATCTCCTCCTGTGGCGTCGTGTGATCGCCCGCCTTCTTGCCGACGTAGATGCGCTCGGTGCCGGGTTTGGCGTAGCGAAGGTGCACGGGATTGCAGAGGTAATCATAGACGAGCACGTCAGCGGCCTCGATGCATTCCTTGCCCTTGAGCGTGAGAAGTCCGGGATCGCCGGGACCGGCGCCGACGAGGTAACAAATGCCAGGAGTGGTTTTCTTGGAGGCCATGGTGTGAAAAGGGCATTTAAGGTGCCGAGACTGAGGGAGATCGCAAGGACGGTCGTTGGGCGTCCCGCTTGGAGTCCAGGGCTGACGCACCAAAATCGAAATCGGGAAGCGGCAGGAGCGCGATGATCAGAAAAAATGCTGCGGTCCTCGATTTGGCTATCCTCCAAATAGCGGTGTGAGCGTTTAGCGCCACACGCCCGGTTCATCAGTCCATTGTGTGAGCACCTGGCGCTCGGTCACGGGCCACCAGCTTTGCAACTGATCGGCGAGGCGCTGGAGGATTTCCGGGTTCTTGGCGGCGAGGTTGTTGTCCTCATGCGGATCGGCGAGGAGATCGAAGAGTTGGGGGCGCTTTTCAGTGCGCGGATGGCTGCTGGCGTAGCGGTCGAGCTTGCCATCGTAGGTGAGTAGTAGCTTCCATTTTCCATCGACCACCCAGCGGTAGAGTAGCGTGTCCTCGGGCTTGTCGATGTTCGCTACATCATGCGCGAAAGTTTCGCCAAAGCACGCCTTGCGGGCGGTGGGATCGCCAGATTTCAGTACGGGCAGGAGATTCAGGCCAGGAAGCTTTTCCGGCGATTGCGCTCCGGCGGCGGCGAGAGCGGTGGGCACGATGTCGATGCTGGAGCAGAGTTGTTCGCCGCGATTGCCGGGCTGAATGACGCCTGGCCAGGAAAACATGATGGGCTGACGTGTGCCGGCTTCATTGGCGGACTGCTTGGAGCGCGGCGCGTAGCCCTGACTGTGCGGGTCCTGAATCCAGCCGTTGTCGGCGACATAGACGAAGAGCGTGTTTTGCGTCAGACCTTTTTGCTCGATGCGGTCCATGAGCTGGCCGCAGGTTTCGTCAAACCACTCCACCATGGCATAATAGCGGGCCACATGATCGGATTCGATGCCTTTGGCCTTGTACTTTTGGAACAAGCGATCCGGCGGTGTGTGCGGCGTATGCGGCATGAAGGGCGCATACCAGAGGAAGAAGGGTTTCTTCTCCGCCGTGGCGTGGTCGATGAACTCAAACACCGGCTCCATGCCCTCGCGGCCGATTTTGAGGCCTTCATCGCCATGGCGACCGCCGGGATTCGGGAAGCCGCGAGTCATGGCGTGGGTGAAGCCTGCACGCTTCGGCTCGCCTTCCCACCATTTGCCGGATTGATGGCTCAGATAGCCCTGATCGGCGAGCAGCTTTGGGATGGCGGGCTGCTGGTAAAAGTTCCTGATGAGTTTCTCCCTCAGCGCTGCATAAGCGGGGGATTCTGGTCCTTTGCCTTTCCCTTTGGCCTTTGGATTGGCCTCATTTGTTGGCAACGGTGAAGGATCATTGCCTGTGACCCGGTGCTGATGAGTGTACATGCCATTGGCGAACGAGGCGAGCGCAGGTCGGCACAGCGCCGTGGGTACATAGCCTCGGCCGAAAAGGGCGCTGCGTGAGGCCAGCTTGTCGAGGTTTGGCGTCTCGATCTGCTTGTGGCCCATGAAGCCGTAGTCCGTCCATGCGTGGTCGTCGGAGATGATGAAGACGATGTTGGGCTTTCCATCCTTCGCTAAAGCTTCGGAGGGCGGGGCTGCGGCGGAGAGCAGAGGGCAGAAGGCGAAGAGAATGCGGAGGAAGCGTTTCATGGGTGGTTGGGGGGCGGATTTTGGACAGCAGAATGGGGGGCAGCAGAATCAGAAGACCAGAGGAGGAGAATTTCAGAAAATCTTTCTGCTGTCTGCCATTCTGTTGTCCAATTCTCCATCTGAAGTCATTGTGGTGATTTCAAGTCGGGAACGGTTGAGGTTGATCCACTGGATGGCCTCCAGGGAAGGAGCGTGAGCAAGAAGCACCCGCAAATGCTGACGATAGCGTTCCTGGTCCTTGCTAAAGCCTGTGACAACGAATGCGTGGCGGGGGCTGTGAAATTGCACGGGATGTGTGCCGAGAATCCGTTCGCCAGAGATGATCTCGGCTCGGTGCATGCAGTGCGCCTCGCCTCCGAAGTGATGCACCAGAGCCTCCTCGTAGAGACGGCAGTCGAGATGCGTGCCCCAGTCCCTGATAAGTTCCTTCAGGTGCGACACGAGATGTTCGCAATTGGCACCGAGAGGATGCCAGCCGGATTTTCTTTGCGTGGGCTGATGTCGGCTCATGCCATGCAGGGCATTTTTCAGCAGTTTACCGCGCACATCATCTTCCCCGAAGTTGAGCAGCTTCACCAGCCGGATGTCTTGCAGCATCGCATAGTGCAAGGCCTGCGCGGAATGCTCCGAAATCAGCGCCGCGACGGCTTTGAGCTCGTACAGCATCTGATTCACCACCAGATCGAGGTAGTAGCTCTTTTCAAAGCTGCCGTGAGTCAGCTTCACCGGCACTTGAGTGAAGACTTCAAAGCCCTCGGCTCGCAATCGGGCGGCGATGTCGTTCTCGTAAATCCGCTCGTCGAACAAGCGCCCGAAGTGATTTCGTGAGGCATAAGCACAGCGCATCACGGCAGCATCAATCTCAGCAAACTCGCTGTCTGAGATGCTTTGGAGTTCGATGGTGCGGTGGATGGGCATGATGAAATTGGACAGCAGAATGGGGGACAGCAGAATCGGAAGATCAGAGGCTGAGAATTCAAAAATTCTGCTGTCCCCCATTCTGCTGTCCAAGATCTGAATTCACGGGGCTTTCGTCGCCTGGACTGCCTCGGGCACCGACTTGGTGCCAGTGGCCTGATAGGCATCCCAAGGACCGTCGGCGCTGCCGGCGGGCCAGGTGGCGGGATCGGCATAGAGGTCGTCGGTGTCTTTGTAGTGCTGCTTTAGGCGGGCGAGCTCGCTCTTCATTTCGGTGAACTTCGTGGCGATGGCCGGGTTCTGTGAATCGCCTGGCGAATGAAGCAGATTGCGCTGCTCATGCGGGTCGGCGCTGAGGTCGAAGAGCTCATACGCGTCCTGCTTCCAGTAATGGATGAGCTTGTGCGTGGCGGTGCGTACGCCGAGGTGGGCCAGGGTGTTGTGATGGCCGGGGTCGTGATAGTAGCGGTAATAAAAGGAGGTGCGCCAGTCCTGCGGCGATTCACCGCGAAGCAGCGGTGCGATGGAGCGGCCCTGCATGGAATCTGGCACCGGCAGTCCGGCGAGGTCGAGGAAGGTGGGCGCGAGGTCGATGTTTGCCACGAACTGCTCCGGTACGCTGCCTTTTTTCACGCCAGGGCCGCGAACCAGAAGCGGCACATGCAAGCCGGGCTCATACATGAAGCGTTTGTCGTAGAGTCCGAGGTCACCGAGATACCAGCCGTTATCGGCGGAGTAGATGACGATGGTGTTTTCCGCCAAACCAGCTGAGTCGAGGTAGTCGAGCACCTTGCCCACGCCATCATCCACACCCTGCACACAGGCGAGGTAGTCGCGCATGTATGTCTGATACTTCCACTTCACGAGTTCTTGGCCGGAGAGGAGCTTGCCATCCACCTCCAGTTCCATCGGCTTCTCATTCATCCACTTTAGCAAAGCAGGGCCTTTGAGCTCAGTGGGTGGAGTGAGTTTTAAATCACGACGCGTGAGATCGCGGGCCACGGTTTGCTCATTGATCGGCAAAGCGGTAGGGCGAGTGGCGTAGTCGTCCCACAGCGTCTCCGGCTCGGGGATGACCTTGTCCTTGAACATCTCGATGTGCCGCGTGGCGGGTTCCCAGGCGCGGTGTGGGGCTTTTTGATGCAGCATCAAAAAGAAGGGCTTGTCTGCAGGCCGCGTCTTCAGCCACTCGATGCCGAGATCGGTAGTGATGTCCGTGCAGTGGCCTTCGATGTTCAGTTTCTTCTTTCCAGGCAGGAGGAACTGCGGATTCCAATACGTGCCCTGGCCCGGCAGTACGATCCAGCGGTCAAATCCCGTGGGATCGCTGCCGAGGTGCCACTTGCCGATCATACCGGTGTGGTAGCCGCTTTTTTGCAGATGCTTCGCCGCATTGTCCCGGCTGCCATCGAAGCTGTTGAAGACCGGCACGCCATTGAGATGTGAATACTGCCCGGTCAGCAGCGTGGCACGGCTAGGGGTGCAGATGGAGTTGGTGACGAAGCTGTTCGTGAAGCGCGCCCCATCCTTCGCGAGTCGATCCAGATGCGGCGTCTGGTTCACCTTCGAGCCATACGCGGAGATGGCGTGCTGCGCGTGGTCGTCAGAGAAGATGAAGAGAATGTTCGGACGCCGCTCCGCAGCGAAGGACGAATGCGGAATGACGAGTGACGAAAGGAGGGCCGTCAGGAGGAGGTGTTTCATGATGGGTCTGGATGAGGACAGCAGATCGGCTGCTATGGCAACAGCGTGGTGAAGACTCCGCACTCAGCGCCTGCGCCCCGATGTGACGACCGTTTTTGTAAAGCTCAAAAAACACGGTTAAACGATGACCGCCCGCCTACCCCAGCGCCTCCAGGACACGGAAGATCCGTGGCTAAAGAAATATCACCCAAAGTGGTGATGCTCACCGCCGACTCGGAGCCGCCAGGATCTCATCCATCTTTGCGATCATCTCTTTGAGCTTCTCCGGGTTTGCAGCACTCACATCCTTCGTCTCCGCCGCATCTTCTAGCAGATGATAAAGGCGGTGCGGGCCGCCGGCATCCTTGCGCTTCTTTTTCGATACCACCGCCTTGGACGCTCCTTTGTTCTTCAGGCGCATCATTTTCCACTCACCCATGCGCAGGCCGAGGTTCATGCCGTTGTTGTCCTGCTGGAGCAGGTGATCGCGGCCTTTCGCTCCGGATTCGCCGAGCAGGGCCGGGAGCACGTTGAAGCTGTCTAGGCAGGCGGTTTCAGGCAAAGCCACGCCCGTCAGAGCCGCGCAGCTCGCGGCGAGATCCACGGTGCAGACGACTTCATCCGAGACACCCGGCTTGATGCGGCCCGGCCAGCGTGTGATGAAGGGTGTGCGAGTGCCGCCCTCCAGCACGCTGTATTTGCCGCCGCTGAAAGGGCCTGCGGGATCGTGCGAGCCGAGTTTTTCCACTGCACCATCGGCATAACCATCATCGAGCACCGGCCCGTTGTCTGAGCAGAGCACGATGAGCGTGTTTTCAGCGAGTTTGAGCCGGTCGAGGGTCTTCATCAGCTCGCCCACGCACGCGTCGAATTCCACGATGGAGTCGCCACGAAAACCGAGCTTCGTTTTGCCCTGAAAGCGCTCGTGCGGCATGCGCGGCACGTGGATATCGTGACTGGCGAAGAAGAGGAAAAATGGCTCTTTCTGATGCGCCTCGATCCAGGTGTTGCTGCGCTTCACCCACTCGTCGCCCAGGTCTTCATCGCGGAAGCGGGCCGCGTGCCCACCAGTGTAGAAACCGATGCGGCCGATGCCGTTGTGGATCGTCTGATTGTGGCCGTGGGTCCAGTTCATGCGCAGCGTGTCACGGTGCGTGATGCCGGTGGGGTGATTTTCATCCGGTGCTTTGTCACCCACCCACAGCGGGTCTTTCGGGTCCAGATTTAGCACGCGGTGGTCATGCACATACACCTGTGGCACGCGATCATTCGTCGTCGGCAGCAGGTGGCAGTGGTCAAAGCCGATCTCCAGCGGTCCCGGCTTCAGTTCGCCATTCCAGTCCGGTTTTGGATCACCCAGACCGAGATGCCACTTCCCGATCACCGCCGTGGCATAACCCGCCTTTTTCATGAGCGACGCCATCGTCTCCGTGCCCGGTTTCACAATCGCAGGCCCATTTGGCGGCGCGATCCCGCTGCCCGGAATGCGAAAGGCATAGGTGCCCGTCAAAAGCGAAGCCCGCGTCGGTGTGCAAGTGGAGGCGCTGCAATAACCGCTCGTGAAGCGCATCCCCTCAGCCGCCAGTTGATCAATGTTTGGCGTCTGAACCTGAGTGGCACCGTAGCAGCCTAGATCGCCGTAGCCGAGGTCGTCTGCCATGATGACGATGATGTTGGGTTTCTCGGCAAAGAGCGACGAGCAGAGGGCGAAGAGTAGCGCGGCAGTAAGTCGGGACATGAACTGAAAACGAGCCGCAGATTGGCTGCATTGCGAGGAAGTTTTGACTCTCTCTCGCGTTCAAAGTTGGACCATGCGCCCATTCATCTTGCTCGTCGCTCTTTGTCCTTGGCTCTTCGCCGCACAGCCCAACATCATCGTCATCATGTGCGATGACGTGGGCTACTCCGACATCGGCTGCTATGGCGGCGAGATCGAGACGCCGAATCTCGACGCGCTGGCGAAGGGCGGGCTGCGTTTCACCCAGTTTTACAACACGGCCCGCTGCTGCCCCACGCGGGCGGCGCTGCTCACCGGACTCTACCCCCATCAGGCAGGCATCGGCCACATGATGGAGGATCACCGGGCCAAAGCCGGCGAGAGCTACGCGGGTGATCTGAGCAAAAAAGCCGTCACGATGGCCGAAGTGGTCAAAACGGCCGGTTATTCGACCTACATGACTGGCAAGTGGCATGTGACGAAGGTCACGAAGCCGCAAACTGAGGCCGACAAACACAACTGGCCGCTCCAGCGCGGCTTTGATCGCTTCTACGGCACCATTCATGGCGCAGGCAGTTTTTTCGATCCCAACACGCTCACTCGCGACAATACCTACATCTCGCCCTTCGCCGACGCTGAGTATCAACCCAAAGAGTACTACTACACCGACGCCATCAACGACCACGCCGCCCGCTTCGTCACGGAGCATGCGAAGAGCAGCCCAGAGAAGCCTTTTTTATTATACATGGCCCACACCGCCGCTCACTGGCCCATGCATGCCAAGGAGGCCGACATCGCCAAATACAAAGGCCGTTATGATGCAGGCTATGACAGCATCCGCGCCGCTCGATTGGAGAAGATGAAGCGCCTCGGCCTGCTCGACGAGCGCTGGAAGGTCACACCGCAGGCCGGTGACTGGAGCCAGGTGGAAAACAAAGCCTGGGAGGCCCGCTGCATGGAGGTCTTCGCCGCTATGATCGACTGCATGGACCAGGGCATCGGTCGCCTCGTCGAAACTTTGAAAAAAAATGGCCAGTATGACAACACGCTCATCCTTTTCCTCCAGGATAACGGTGGCTGCGCCGAAGGCATGGGCCGCAACGGCCCTCACAGGCCGCGTGCCGAAAAACCCACGCTGCCTGCTCTTGCGAACGACTTTCTCCAGCCTGACATGATCCCCAAACAAACTCGCGACGGCTTCCCCATGCGCCAAGGGAATGGCGTCATGCCTGGCGGTGCCGACACCTACATCGGCTACGGTCTGAATTGGGCCAACGTGAGCAACACGCCCTTCCGTGAATACAAACACTGGGAACACGAAGGCGGCATCAGCACGCCGCTCATCGCGCATTGGCCGAAGGGCATCGCTAAAGAGGCGCACGACAAGCTCAATGCCACGCCGACTCATCTCATCGACCTCATGGCGACATGCGTGGATCTCGCAGGTGCGACTTATCCGAGGGAGCACAACGGAAACGCGGTCCAGCCCATGGAAGGCGTCAGCCTCGCTCCCGCCTTCAGTGGAAAGCCCATCGCACGTCCGCAGCCGCTCTTCTGGGAACACGAAGGCAACCGCGCCATCCGCAGCGGCGAGTGGAAGCTCGTTTCCAAACATCCCGGCGGCTGGGAACTCTACCACATGACCACCGACCGCACCGAGATGAATGATCTGGCCGCGCAGCAGCCCGAGCGCGTCAAAGAAATGGCCGCGCTATGGGACGCCTGGGCCAAACGTGTCGGCGTCATGCCCTGGCCGCTCGCTGGCGAAGGGAAGAAGGGTAAAGGCAAGAAAAAGGCCCAATAAGGATTGCATTGCTAGGTCAGGAGTGATCGCAACAAATCGTTGCTGCTCCACCCATGCCTCTCGATCAGCGCTCAGGCGGGTTTCCAGCCGGGGCGATACGAGGGGCGGGTGATGAACTGGTTGGGAGCCTCGGCGTTGGTGACTTTCATGGCGTCTTTGTCCCACTGCACGGTCTGCTGGGCGCGGATGGCGAGGTTGCCGAGGAGGACGAACTCGGTAAGCGGGCAGGAGTAATCGAAGTTCGAGCTGGGGAGGCCGCCGTTGACGATGTGGTGCGCCCACTCGCCCTGCGGATTGTCCGGCATGGCGCTGCGGGTCTCAGTCTTCTTGATTTTGCCTGCCTGCATGTCGAGACGGACCTGGGCGAATTTTTCGAGTGGATAAATGACCGGGCTCTTGCAGTAGGCGTCGCCTTCAAAGATGACGCCGTCGGTGCCGATGAACATCATACCGCTGCTGGCTTTTTTGAAGGTGTCCACGGGGATGTCGGGATGCCGCTCGGGCTTGTTGGGCTGGCCGTCGATTTTGCCGTCATGCCAGGAGACCTTGAGGGCGGGGTGTTTGCCGGCAGGCATGTGATAGACGAGCTTGCTCCAGGCCGGGGCGTTGAGGGCGGTGATGGGGCCGCTTTCGGCGTCGATTTTTTCAGGGATGAGCTGGCCGAGGATGCTGAAGGTAGCGTCCATGATGTGGCAGCCCATGTCGCCGAGGGCGCCGGAGCCGAACTGCCACCAGCCGCGCCAGTTGAAGTTGTGCGGGCCGGGGCTGCGCTTGTTTTTCTTGGCGGTGGCCTCGTCGAGGTCGAATTCGAAGTAGGGCTCACTGGGTTCGGAGGAGAGCCAGAGATCCCAGTCGAGGTTGGTGGGGCATTCGACGAGCTTCTTCTTGATGGGGCCCTGCGGCCAGACGGGGCGGTTGGTCCAGAGGCGGATTTCCTTGAGGGTGCCGATGACCCCCTGCTCGATCCACTCTTTGGCCAGGCGCTGGCCTTCCATGGTGCGGCCTTGGTTGCCCATCTGGGTGACGATTTTGGCGTTCTTGGCGGCTTGGTGGAGAACACGCACCTCGCCGATGTAGTTGCAGAGAGGTTTCTGTACGCAGACGTGCTTGCCGTGCTTGATGGCGTGCATGGCAGCAAGGTAATGCGTGTGGTCGGGTGTGGAGACGATGACGCCGTCGATCTCGCCGGCCATCTCGTCGAACATCTTGCGGAAGTCCTGGTAGAGCTTCGGCACATTTGGGGCGGCGGCGTTGGATTCAGCGTGGATTTTTTCCCGGCGCTTGGCGGCTTCCTCCAGGCGTTTTGAGTCCACATCGACGAGGGCGACGATGTTGTGCGCGAGCGTCACGGCCTGGGTGTCGGACTGGCCTTTGCCGTTCGCGCCGATGATGGCGAGGTTCAGGCGTTTGGAGGCCGCGTCCTGGCCGCGTAGCAGGAGATTCGGACCGGCGAAGGTGGTGGCTGCGAGACCGGCGGTGCGGCTGAGGAAGTGGCGGCGGGAAAGCTGGCGGGTGTTCATGGGCAGTTTGGAGAGCTCGGAAACGTGGCAGTGAAGGGGATGTTACGAGAGATTCAAGGTGACACTGGCGGGAGGAACTCGTGGAGGATGCCGTCGATTTCACGGATGCCGAAGGGCTTGCCAAGGTAGGCGGTGGCACCCGCGGCGAGGCATTTTTCCCGATCTTCAGCGCCGGTGCCGCCGGAGAGGCTGATGATCGGAATGGTCTGGAGTTTCGGAGTTTTGGAGGCGCGTATCTCGCGGATGGCGCTCAAGCCATCAAGGACGGGCATGCGGACATCCATGAAGATGAGGTCTGGCAACAGAGAGTAGGTGAGACGAACGGCTTCCGCGCCATCACAGGCGGAGGCGACTTGGAATCCGAGGCTTTCAAGGTAGCCGCTGGTGACGGAGACCAAGGCTGTCTGGTCATCGGCGATGAGGATGATCTGTGGGTGGGCCGAATTGGAAGTGGGAGGCAGCACTGACGCGGGTGAGTGGATCTGTGTGGCAAGCGATTCCTGCGCCGTGCTGTCACTGACAACGGGCAGTTGCAGGACGAAGATGCTGGCATGCCCAGCAGCGGCCCTGATGGTGAAGTGGCCTTGATGCAGCCGGGCCAGTGCCTCCAACAGCGCGAGACCGATGGGCTTGAGTCCGTGGAGCTGCTGCAGCATGGCAGCGGGCGTGTCTTGAGCGATTGGAGGCGGCAGAGTGGCGTTGCCGATGGCTTGGATGAGAATGCTCCCAGCTTCAGCGGTGATGTGAAGACTTGTCTGCCCGCCCGAGGGGGTGACGAGAATGGCAGTGGCGAGTAGCTCGCCAATCATTTGCGTGAGCCGTATCTTGTCGGCACTGGCCTGGAGTCCGGTTGAAAAAGAGCGGCTGATGTGGATGGAGCGGGTGGTGGCAAGTTCGGACTTCTGACTCAGTGCTTCCTCGGCGGCTGCAGATAGATCACAGGCGGTGAGCGTGAGAGATTCGGTTTGGAGTCTTGCCACATCGACAAGCCCGGAAATGAGAGCGGCTGTCTGGCATGTCTGATCATGAATGGAGCGCAACGCGGCTGACTGCGCCGCAGAAAGCGGGCCATGGATGCCGTCGAGCAGTAACTCCGCCTGGGCCATGGCGGTGGTGAGCGGATTGCGCAGTTCATGAGCAGCACGGCTCAAAAAATCGACGGACATGCCACCTTCTAAAGGATGATTCATTTTTATTCGAGTGCGCCTAGCTTGTTAAAAATGTTGTATGCTATCCACACGATCCCCATGCCAAAAGCATCATCTCAAACCACGCCACAGGCAAATCGGCATTCTTCCGAAGCAGGCACGATCCTCCTCGTGGAGGATCATCAAGGTTATCGTGAGGTGATGAAGGCTGCGCTGGGTAGTTACCTGCCGGGTTTTCAAGTGGTGGAGGCCGACAGCATCCAGACGGCGTTGGCTGCTCTCAGTGTGCGCGTTTTTGAGGTCATGGTCACGGACATGACGCTTTCAGATGGCAGCGCGATTGAGCTTTTGGACGGCGCCGGGAGCTGCATCGCGGCTGGAATGAAGGTGATCACCATCAGCGGCCATGACAGCCGGGAGATGCTGCCAGTTCTGAACCGTGCTGACGTGCATGGTTATGTGTCCAAGGAAAGTGGACCCAGGGCACTGGCGCAGTCGGTCATGTCCGTGGTGGAGGAGGGGCGTGCGTCGCGATGATAAAGAATTCTGCTGGGAATCCTTCGCTGGAATCCAGGCTATCATTGAAATTCGTCCCGCATTTGCTCCTCCGACCATGTCGGATCACTGTTCCGCGCCTTTGAGCAGGCTCTTCGCATGCTCCCGCGCACTTGCCGCGCTACCGCCGAGCATGCGCGCTAGTTCCTCGATGCGCTCATCCGCACTCACCTCTTGAATTTGTGAGCGGGTCGTGTTTCCCGTGATCTCCTTCGTCACCACAAAGTGACTGCGCGCCAGTGACGCAACCTGTGGGAAATGCGTGATCGCGATCACTTGATGCGTCGCGCCCAGGGCCGCCATCTTGCGCCCCACCGCCTCGGCGATGTTGCCGCCTACATTGGCGTCGATCTCGTCAAACACCAGCAGCGGCACTGCGTCCTGCTTCGCCAGAGC
>Ga0315908_10002315_pt1 | contig 13978 bp, 18 predicted proteins | sample LakEriMetagenome_12_FD_203520 | JGI IMG/M metagenome (GOLD analysis project Ga0315908, IMG submission 203520) | Freshwater fungal communities from buoy surface, Lake Erie, Ohio, United States - Buoy 4 MA124 | ecosystem: Environmental > Aquatic > Freshwater > Lake > Lake biofilm | place: USA...
ATCCCGTGGCGGTCAACCCAGATAAAACTTTAGAGCGTTTCGCAAAGGCCGCTCGCTGGAAAATTCTCGACTTCAAAAAACGAGACCTCAAAGCCAATAAGTAAACCCGCCAAGAAACCTGGCGGGTTTAGCTTTTAGAAAATCTACTTCTTATTGCGACGCTGGTGGCGTGTCTTACGAAGCAACTTGCGGTGCTTCTTCTTCGACATGCGCTTGCGGCGCTTTTTGATGACAGAACCCATACGGACCTCTTTTGACTTGGAAACTCTTGGCTAACGCCAAACAAACGATTTCTCCATTCTAGGGGATACTGATTAGAGTGTTTTAAGAGGAGCCAAAAGTGAATCAGCTATTCAAAAAGTCTGTCGCCGAATTTCTCGGTGCAACCGGCTTCCTAACCGCCATCACCGCGTCCTCTGGCGAACTAAAAATAGTAACTCTGGCATTAGCGCTGGGTGTTCTAATCATCATCCTCCGGCCGATTAGCGGCGCTCACCTAAACCCTGTGGTTTCGCTCTACTTTTACCTCAAACGCGACATCAACCTTGGAACACTCCTCGGCTACATTCTGGCCCAATTACTGGGCGCCCTTGCTGGTTCTGCTCTCGGCTCGCTAATTTCAAACAAGACGGTTGGTGGTTTTACCGGCATCTCCGACAATCTCCCATTGGCCTATCTTGCAGGTGAGGTAGTCTCCACAATCGGAATGGTTTGGCTAATTGCGTCGCTCGTAAATAACAAGCAGCCAACCTGGATTCCTTACACTGTGGTGGCCTGGGTCATAGCCGCTGGAAGCTTCACCCTAACCGGGGCTCAGGCCAACCCATCGGTCACCTTCGGGCTAATGTTCCAAGGCCTTGCCCCCAACCAAGGAGTTTCACTGATTGTCGCGCAGGTGGTTGGGCTACTGATCACGCTCCTGCTTCTGATGTTCTTCGCCCCTGCCAAACGCAAACCAGTGGTAAGAAAGAAAGTATGACAATCAAAGCCTCGGTTCTTTTCGTGTGTGTTCACAACGCTGGTCGCTCTCAGATGGCTGCCGGTTGGCTTCAGCACCTGGCAGGCGATCGAGTTGAAGTTCGCTCGGCCGGCTCGGCCCCCGGCAACTCGGTGAACCCATCCGCGGTTGAGGCAATGGCCGAAGTTGGTATCGACATCTCGAACGCCACTCCCAAGCTTTTGAGCCCCGAAGCCGTGGAAGTCTCCGACTACTGCATCACCATGGGTTGCGGCGATGTTTGCCCATTCTTCCCAGGAAAGCACTACCTGGATTGGAAACTAGACGACCCAGCCGGTCAGGGTGTTGAAGCGGTTCGCCCGATTCGCGACGAAATCAAAGAGCTCGTTGAAGGCCTAATCGCCGACATCGACGCCAAGTACTAATTACTTACCGGCAGCGATTTCTTTAGCTCTAGCCAATGCGGCTTCGGTTGCCCGATTGAAAAGCTCACTCAGTTGCGCCTTCTCCAAAACACCAATGGCCTGCATGGTGGTTCCGTTCGGGCTGGTCACCTGCTTGCGCAGGGCATCTGGGCTTTGATTCGAAGCTGAAAGCAGTTCGGTGGCGCCGGCGAAAGTTTCTTCAACCAGCATCGCGGCCACATCTTCGGCAAAACCCATTTGCTGGGCGGCCAGGGTTAGTTGCTCAATTAGATAGAACACGTAGGCCGGGCCTGAGCCAGAAATGGTGCTCAACGCGTCAATCTGTTCTTCCGGCAAAACAACGACGCGTCCGACTGTTTCAAAAAGATCGAGAGCGGTTTCCAACTGGATCTCAGACACTCGGGAGCCGGTAGAGATGCCGGTAACCGCGCGGCCAACAATTGCCGGAGTGTTTGGCATCGCGCGAATAACCGCGACGTTGGTCGGCACGGCAGCCTCCATCGAAGCGGTCGTGATTCCACCGGCAACAGAAATCACCAAGGCATCCGGCTGCAGCTTCGATGCAGCTTGTTTCAAAACCTCGACGACGTAGCTCGGCTTGACCGCCACCAAAACCACATCGGCTCCGGCGACCGCGTCCTGGTTTGCAGATGATTGTGCTTCCAGTGCAATCGCGGTGACACCGAGTTCGTCGGCAAGTTTCTCGGCGCTCTGCTCGCTCTTGGTGGTGATGGTCACTTTTGACGCGTCAAAGCCTGAAGCGAGCAGGCCGGAAAGAATAGCGGTTCCCATAGAGCCGGAACCGAGGATGGCGATGCGGTTGATATTCACAAGTTCAGTTTAGGTTAGGGCCAAGGTCTTACCGGCTTGGTAGTTTTATTGAATGGCAACGAAACCGAAATCCGAGTACACCTGCGTTGAATGCGGGTGGAGCAGCGCCAAATGGGTCGGTCAGTGCGGCGAGTGCCAAGCCTGGAACAGCCTGGTTGAAGGCGGAGCCTCCAATTCACGGGGTTTAGGTGTCGCCCGCTCGGTAAAAGCCGCCGTAATCGTTGGCTCCTCAGCTGCCAAGCCGATCACCGAAATCTCAACTGAAAACGTAACCGCCTGGAGCACCGGAGTTGGCGAATTCGATCGAGTGCTCGGAGGAGGTCTGGTGCCGGGAGCGGTAATCTTGCTGTCCGGCGAACCGGGCGTGGGAAAATCGACCCTGCTACTTGAAGTGGCTTCCAACGCGGCCAACAAAGGGCTGAAAGTGCTTTATGTTTCCGGCGAAGAATCGGTAGGCCAAATTCGTTTGCGAGCCGAACGCACCGGAGCACTAACCCCAAATCTCTACCTAGCATCAGAAACCGATCTGGCCAGTGTGCTCGGCCAAATCGAGGCGGTAGACCCTCAACTTCTAATTGTCGACTCGGTTCAAACCATTGCCCACGCTGAACTCGATGGTGCCGCCGGAATGCCGAGTCAGATTCGAGAAGTGGCCAGTAACCTGATTCGCGTGGCCAAGGCCAATAACCTGCCAATCATCCTGGTTGGGCATGTAACCAAAGATGGCAACATCGCAGGCCCTCGGGCCCTCGAGCACCTGGTAGACGTTGTTTGCCATTTCGAAGGCGACCGTCAAACCGCCCTGCGCTTTGTGAGAAGCCAAAAGAACCGCTTCGGCCCAACCGACGAGGTTGGCTGCTTCGAAATGACTGGCGAAGGTATCAACGAGGTTCCTGACCCCTCTGGGCTGTTTCTCTCGAGACCAGAAACCCCGGTCTCTGGAACCTGCGTGACGGTAACGGTTGAAGGCAAACGGGCACTGATTGCAGAAGTGCAAGCGCTGGTAGTGAAATCATCTTCTCCAAACCCTCGCCGAGTAACCAACGGCGTCGACTCCTCCAGAGTTGCCATGCTGCTTGCGGTGCTAGAGCGCCGCGCTGGCTTGCGAGTTGGCGAAATGGACGTTTACGTATCCACGGTCGGTGGTGTCAAGCTCACTGAGCCGGCTGCCGACCTAGCGATTGCCCTAGCAATAGCCTCCGCTGTGTCGGATAAACCCATTGCACACAACCTGGCCGCCTTCGGTGAAATCAGTTTGGCGGGCGAGGTTCGCAAGGTCAGCAATGGAAAACTACGTGAAAACGAAGCAGCTCGTTTGGGCTTTGTAAGAACTGTCGACTCCGGTGTTGTTTCGGTGAAAGCCGCTCTGGCGCTGGCTCTTAACTGGTAACTACTCGATCGAGAAGGTTTCGGCGTTGACCGACTTCACGCCGTTCACGATTACCGAAAAAGTGTAAGTTCCAGGAAGAGCCGCCGGTTGGCCTTCTCCACATCCCGCGTTATTTGAATAAACCTTAAGCCAAGGGCTGGGCACAGCCTTTTCTTCCTTACCCGGAGTCAGCGTGAGCTTTTGGTCTTTCAAACCCTCACGGTCGCATTGCTCGTTAGACCAAATCACCTCGTCGCCAATTTGAATCGTGTAAATCTGAAGCTTGGGACCGGCGTTGAAGATGCAGGCTTTCGTTCCGGTGTTGTTGAGAGTGAACCAAAGCACAGGATCGGTTTTGATGTCGAACGCGGCCGAGCGATTTTCACCGTCTCCAACAAGCGCTGTTACCTGCACCACATTGGGAGCACACTGAGTTACCTTCGTTTCTTCAGCAACTGTAGTTGGGGTAAACAGCGCCGCAATAGAAGCCACTGCCCACCAAATCAGGCTCACCAGAACTGCCAAAACGATTAGTCCGGCAACGCGTCGGCGGCGAATGATGTGCGGAGGTGGGCGGCGACTCATAAGACTATAGGTTCAACAGCATTCTGGTGTTGCCAAGAGTGTTCTCTTTTACTCGGGCTAGGTCAAGAAACTCGGCAACGCCATCGTCGTTGGAGCGAACCAGTTCAGCGAATGTTTCGGAGTCAACCGGCACATCTGAGATTTCCGCAAAACCGTGTTTAGCAAAAAACTCGGTTTCAAAGGTGAGACAAAACACTCGCGAAATACTCAGGGCCCTGGCGCGATCGAGCAAAGCAGAAACCAACAGATGGCCAATCCCCTTGCCCCGAAGGTCATCTCGCACAATTACCGAACGAACTTCGGCCAGGTCTTCCCACATAACGTGCAAGGCTCCGGCCGCCAAGACCTCACCGGAATCGTTCACCACCACCAAAAACTCTGGCACCTTTTCAAACAGGGAAACGAGCTCTAACTTGAGCAGTTTGCGGCCAGAACCTTCATTTGGCTTCCGGAGGCCTGAGATAGCACGAACGTCCGGTGCGATGGCCGGACGTACGTGGAAGTTAGAGGTGTTCACTCCTAAATGCTAGCGGGAACATTCTGTTTGGTGTCGAAGACAAACTCGCCTTCGGCAACATCAACCACAATGTGTGCGGAGTTGGTGAGTTCTCCGCGCATGATCTGCTCGCTCAACTTGTCTTCGATCTCACGCTGCACGGCACGACGCAGTGGTCTCGCTCCGAGCGCAGGGTCGAATCCAATCTTGATCAGGTGCTGCTTGGCAACGTCGGTAACCTCGATGGTCATCTCGCGCTCTTCGAGGCGGCGGCCAAGCTTGGCGATGAACAGATCGACAATCTGCAGCAACTCGTTTGGGGTTAGCTGCGGGAAGATAATCGTTTCGTCAACGCGGTTTAGGAACTCTGGCTTGAAGTGCTTCTTTAGCTCTTCGGTAACCTTGCCCTTCATTCGGTCGTAGTCGCCGGCGTCGTCGCCTTCGAGGTTGAAGCCCATGGCGCCGCGAGCGATGTCGCGGGTTCCCAGGTTCGTGGTCATGATGATCACGGTGTTCTTAAAATCGACCATTCGACCCTGACCATCCGTCAAACGCCCTTCTTCAAGAATCTGAAGTAGCGAGTTGAAGATGTCTGGGTGAGCCTTTTCGATTTCGTCGAAGAGAACTACCGAGAACGGCTTGCGGCGAACCTTTTCGGTTAGCTGGCCACCCTCTTCAAACCCAACGAATCCCGGAGGAGCACCGAACAAACGTGAAACGGTGTGCTTCTCTGAGTATTCGCTCATGTCGAGTGCAATCATGGCGTTCTCGTCGTCGAATAGGAACTCGGCCAAAGCCTTAGCGAGCTCGGTCTTACCAACACCGGTCGGGCCGGCGAAGATGAACGATCCAGAAGGACGGTTTGGATCCTTCAAACCGGCACGCTGGCGACGAACCGACTTGGAAACAGCCTTGATGGCTTCTTCCTGGCCGATAACGCGCTTGTGAAGTTCGTCTTCCATAAAGATGAGTTTCGCGCTCTCCTCTTCGGTGAGCTTGAAGATTGGAATGCCTGTTGCCTGGGCCAAAACCTCGGCAATCAAACCTTCGTCAACTACGCCCTCGGGGACAATCTTTCCGCCGCGGAACTGAGCCTGCAGGCGAACCCGTTCGGCGAGAAGTTCTTTCTCTTCCTTGCGCTTTTCCTTGGCCACGTCGAAATCTTGGTCTTCAACGGCCTTTTCCTTGACCATTCGCACTCCGGCGATCTTCTCTTCGATTTCACGAAGTTCTGGTGGCGAAGAAAGTAGCTGCAAACGCAAGCGTGCGCCGGCCTCATCGATTAGGTCGATTGCCTTGTCTGGTAAGAAGCGGTCGGTGATGTAACGGTCGCTCAAATTGCAGGCGGCAATAATGGCGCCATCGGTAATAGTTACCTTGTGGTGCTTCTCGTAAGCCTTACGAAGACCCTTCAGGATGTTAATTGCCATCGGCAATGATGGCTCGGAAACGTTCACCTTCTGGAAACGACGAGCCAGAGCAGCATCCTTTTCAAAGTACTTGCGGTACTCATCCAAAGTTGTAGCACCAATGGTCTGTAGTTCGCCTCGAGCCAGAAGTGGCTTCAAGATCGAAGCGGCGTCGATAGCACCTTCAGCAGCGCCGGCACCAACCAGCGAGTGAATCTCGTCGATAAAGGTAATGATGTCGCCGCGAGTGCGAATCTCCTTGGTTACTTTTTTCAAACGCTCTTCAAAGTCTCCGCGGTAACGCGAACCGGCAATTAGAGCACCCATGTCTAGGGTGTAAACCTGCTTGCCCTTCAAAGTTTCTGGCACATCGCCCGAAACAATCGCCAAAGCTAAACCTTCAACCACGGCAGTCTTACCGACACCTGGCTCACCAATCAGAACCGGGTTGTTCTTCGAGCGGCGAGAAAGAATCTGCATAACGCGTTCGATCTCACGCTCACGACCAATCACGGCGTCAAGCTTGCCATCGGCTGCACTCTGAGTGAGGTTCGTGCCGAACTGGTCGAGAATTTGAGAACCCTTTTGAGGAGCAGCGTTCTCTCCCCCAACGTTTACGGTTTCCTTGTTGTCGAAGCCGGAAAGAAGCTGAACTACCTGGGAGCGAACCTTATTGGTGTCGGCGCCAAGCTTGGTTAGAACCTGAGCGGCAACACCCTCACCCTCCTTGATCAAGCCAAGAAGTAGGTGCTCGGTGCCGATGTAGCTGTGGCCAAGTTGAAGTGCCTCGCGAAGTGAAAGCTCTAGAACCTTCTTGGCGCGAGGAGTAAAAGGAATGTGTCCGGTTGGCGGGGTCTGGCCCTGCCCGATAACTTCCTGAACCTGGGTGCGAACCGACTCCAGGCTAATACCGAGCGCCTCAAGCGCCTTAGCGGCAACGCCTTCACCCTCGTGGATCAAGCCAAGCAGCAGGTGCTCGGTGCCGATGTAGTTGTGATTGAGCATCTTTGCCTCTTCTTGGGCAAGGACGACTACGCGACGGGCTTTATCAGTAAATTTCTCGAACATGTATTCAGGTTAGCGAGCCGACCTGACACAAAATAGGCTTGTTCGCCCTAAGCGTTAGGGCTTAGTTTTAGCAACATTGCGATCTTGCAGCCTTCGAGAGACAAAGCTCCAAACTGCGTTCACAAGGATGTAAAGAATGCAAACTAACGAGATGTACATCGATGAAGTGATCGCTGCAGTGAACTGACTTGATCCCGTAATGAAGAACGGTAACGCAATTAAGGTCACCCCTACAAAAATAGCTATCCACGGGTTCTCAATTATTCGGGAGAGCAAATTCTGGTTAGACCATTGTGTGCCGAGAGCTTTCTGCACATAACGGAATTGAACAAAAAAGAGCCACATCAACCAGATTATAGATCCTGGCAATGAGACTGACATAGTAAATACGACATAGGGCAATGCTCCCAAAATTGGCGAAATAGTGGCCATATTTACGCCTTGGTACACCAATGAACTATAAAGCACAGCCCCGGCAACAACAATCGAGATTATGTATAATTTAGCGAGTTCTTTCAGGAATTTTACTAAAGTCATCTGACTCCCGCATAGGTCTTACTCAGGGTGCAGTTAAGCAAATGATAAAGCCCGTCAGCGAGGCAGTCCATTGTTTTGGTTGGTCTATTGAAAACAGTCGTCCAGGTGGTTGAGTCAGAGTCTTTTACATAAAGTTCATGATCCGGGGCAAGAAGAGCGACACCTGCGAACGTGTAACTTCCGGTTTGGTACAAAGACACATCGAAGTCAAAATAGATACCGTTGGTTACTATGTCATTACAAAGAGGATTTAACACGTCTTGCCTCATGTTGAATTTGGCGTAACCTCCACTCTGGGGCGAAAGTGAGGTGTAAATCATCGATGCCTTGCTGGCCGTGGCATATTCACTAGGAACCCACGATTGGGTTGAATCTATGTACACCTGACGCTTTGTTTGACCAACGCTCTTGGTAATCGTTTTCGTATCTAAAGTCCAATTCACCCTGACGTCGAATCGTGTTTTGAAGCTTGTAGCGGTCGGGCTAGGGCCTCGATTGTCCCCCAAAAATCTATAACTACGGTTATCAACTGGTGCGCACGCTCCGGAAGGAGCAGCGACACTGAAATTTGGAATGAACGTAGTGTATCGAACTAGAGTGCTATCAGGTAGAGATGTCGCAGCAAATGCTGCTGTTCCCGAAGCGCTTCCTGCCGAGGGAACCCGCAAAGTCATTCCGCTACTAACGACCTGTTCGAAATTACCTTGAACCTCGCCCTTTGAGAGTTGTTTTTCCGCGGCAATCTCTTCCACTTGAATTGTCGATAACGGCAGTTGAATAAACAAACTGAAATTTAGTTCAGAATTTGACTCGACTTGTATGTTGCTGATCAGGCTGGACTCATCCCCAACCGCAACTACTTCTCCGTCCTGGTAGAGAGTCACACTTTTTGTCGGAATTGGAATGTCCCAAGAAACACTTGCAATCTCATCCGTGGCCTGTATGGTCCACTGTCCTCCGAGAATTTTCGAGGATTCACTCGCGTAAACACTCCCGCTGATAGGCACTTGGAGTGCTACGAGAAGAAGCGTGGATAAAAGGACTGACAGAATTTTTCGCATTAGTTCCCCCAGAACTCTTGACTTTACTCATAACCATACACCAACGTGCACCTGGGCCTGTGCTGTGTCCAAGCTGCAGTGCCTCGCGAAGAGAAAGCTCGAGAACCTTCTTGGCGCGAGGAGTAAATGGAAGGTGTCCGGAAGGGGGGTCTGCCCCTGGCCAATAACTTCCTGAACCTGAGCACGAACCGACTCTAGGATGATGCCGAACGCCGCAACGCCTTCACCCTCGTGAATCAAGCCAAGCAGCAGGTGCTCGGTGCCGATGTAGTTGTGATTTAGCATCTTTGCCTCTTCTCGAGCAAGGACAACTACGCGACGGGCTTTATCAGTATGTTTCTCGAACAAGTATTCAGGTTCGCGAGCCAACCTGACACAAAATAGGCTTGTTCGCCCTAAGCGTTAGGGAGTCGCTTGGACCGAGGGTTTTGAATAAGCCGAAACAGCCAGGCGACAAAAAGGTAAGCCCAGCAGGTTATAGCAACATACGCGACAGTCAAGACCCCTAATCCACTGCTCGAGAAACCCAGGGGAAGGCAAAGTACAAGCCCAAACAGCACAATGATTGGACGGTTGGTTAGAAACTTCCCAAATCTTGTCGTCGGAAAACCTGAAATCACAGTTGTTTGTGAAAAAACAGTTAGAAAGTGGCCAAAGGCGAGCCACACAAACCAAATGATGGAGGGTGGATAACTGACCATCAATGCGAATATTGCCCTAGGGAACAAAGATAGAGCTGATGCGATTACGTGCATGTCCGAAGAAAAGTTTAGAATTTTGTTCAAAGCAATGGCCATAGGCGCGATTGTTGCCACTACATATATTTTTACAAGTTCCGAAATTTGGAGAAATGCCCTAGCGAGTTCCACTCGAGGTTCCGTTTCTGGTGCATCCATATATGTTGTAAAGAATTATGGCTAGACAATCCATAGTCTTCACTTCCTTTTGAAAAACAGTGGTCCAAATAGTTGCGTCTGAGTCTTTTATGTACAGTTCATGATCCGGCGCTAAGAGGCTCGTGCCAGTAAAGGAGTAGGAACCAGATCTATAAACTCGCACATCATAATCAAAATAGACACCGTTTGTGACGTCGTCAACACACATTGGATTGACCACATCTTGTTGAATATGGAATGACGTGAATGAACTCGTTTGGCTCGAAAGCGCTCTATAAATCATCGAAGAGTTGTTTGCTGTTGCTGTTTTATCTAGAACCCAACTGTTTTCGGCGTCGTCATAGACCTCCCTGCGCGTTTGACCCACGAGTCGGATGGCACTTGTGGTGTTTTTTGACCAGTGAATGTTTACATCGAAGCGTGTTCTAAATGAAGCGGATGTGGGGCTAAACCCCCGGTTATCTCCTCGAAATCTGTATCTGCCGATAAGAGGGCTGCACACTCCTAAAATCGGTGCCGCGAGCGAGTATTCGCGAATGAAAGTTGCGTACCTTATGTTAGTTGTGTCAGGCAGAACCGGTGCCGCCGTGGCAGAGTCGATGCTAGCGGTTCCCGAGATTGGCACCGCTAGGCTCATTCCGCTCATGGCCTTCTGCTCAAAGAAGGATGCGACTTGGTCCTTGGGAATCTCCTGATTCACTGATATCTCTGTGAGTTGTGAATCAGTCAGAGGTGCTGTGATAACGATTGAGAAATTAAGACTTTCGTTAGCTTTCACTTCTGGAACGATGTACTGGCCATTTTCGTCGTCGACTTTTACCAAGGAACCGTCTCTATACAAAAAACAGATCCCTCTTCGATAGGAATTCCCCAACTTACAATTGCTTTGGAATCCGTAGACTCAATCGACCACTTTCCTCCCATTACCTCTGAACTGGCAGAAGCGAAAGCAGTCGCTGTGACTGGGATTTGCATTGCGGCCGTAAGCGCTAGCACTGAAAGCGATGTTATGGATTTGCGAATAATTGACATGTGTTCCCCCGAAACAGAGACTAACACACCCCCTGTCTGCTGAACTTCGCAATTAGCTCAAGTTGAGATTAGTTTTTGTTGAGCTTGGCGCGCTCTTCAGCCTCAATCTCCGCATAAACCTGACGCTCTTTGGAGTCGGCGCGGATGATGGAGCGCATGATGAACCAGAACAGTAGGCCGATGAAGATCGGTGGGATGAGTGAGCCTGCTACGTCTAGGAAGATGTTCATTACTTCACCAGTGGGAACATGATGGTTTCGCGGATGCCGAGACCGGTGAGACTCATGAGTAGGCGGTCGATGCCCATTCCCATTCCACCCGATGGTGGCATACCGAATTCGAGTGCTTTCAGGAAGTCTTCGTCTAGCTTCATGGCTTCAGGGTCGCCGGCTGCTGCCAGGGTCATCTGTTCGATGAAGCGTGCTCGCTGGATTACCGGGTCGACTAGCTCGGAGTAGCCTGTGGCTTGCTCGTAGCCGCGGATGTAGAGGTCCCACTTCTCAACGACGCCTGCCTTTGAGCGGTGGTTTCTAACCAGCGGTGAGGTGTCTACCGGGAAGTCGGTTACGAAAGTTGGGTTTACCAGATCACCCTTGACGAAGTGTTCCCAAAGCTCTTCAACATACTTGCCGTGCTGAGGGTGGTCGATTTCGATCTCCACCTTATCGGCTAGTTTCTTGAGTTTTTCGATTGGGGTTTCCGGGGTGATCTCTTCGCCGGCGGCCTTGGAGAGGCTTTCAAACATGGAGATGTGCTGCCAGTCGCCGGAGAGGTCATTGATCGTGCCATCCTCTAGTTCAACCTGCATCGTTCCGAAGATATCTTGAGCGGCATTCTGGATTAGCTTCTGGGTGAGAGTTGCCATCGTGTTGTAGTCGCCGTAGGCCTGGTAGGCCTCGAGCATTGCGAACTCCGGTGAATGAGTGCGGTCGGCACCTTCGTTGCGGAAGTTGCGGTTGATTTCGTAGACGCGTTCGATGCCGCCAACCACCGCGCGCTTGAGGAATAGTTCCGGGGCGATGCGAAGGAATAGGTCGGTGTCGAATGCGTTGGAGTGGGTTTTGAACGGACGTGCCGATGCGCCACCGTGGATGGTTTGAAGCATCGGGGTTTCGATTTCGAGGAACTTGTCTTCGGTGAAGGTTTTGCGAAGTGACTGCATAACCTGCGCGCGAATCTGAACCACTTCGCGAGCGCGGTCGCGAACGATTAGGTCGATGTAGCGGTGACGAACTCGGAACTCTTCGCCTAGGTCGTTGTGAAGATTCGGCAGTGGGCGAATGGTCTTGGCGGCCATCTTCCAGCTTTCAACCATGATGGAGAGTTCGCCGCGCTTCGAGGTGATTACTTCACCCTCCACGAATAGGTGATCGCCCAAATCGACTAGTTCTTTGTAATTCTCTAGCTGCTCTTCGCCGACCTTGTCTAGGCTGAGCATGGCTTGGATGCGTTCGCCAGAGCCGGCCTGAAGGCTGGCGAAGCAAAGCTTTCCGGTGTTGCGCTGGAACATCACGCGTCCGGCAATGCCGACTTTGTCACCGGTGGTTACGTCTATTTCTAGGTTCGGATACTTCGCCCGCACGGCTTCGATGGTGGTGGTGATTGGAAGGCTAACCGGGTAGGCGTCGCCGAGAGCATTGAGGCGCTCGCGCTTGGCAAGGCGAATCTCAATCTGCTCGGGAAGGTCAACTTCCGCTTCAGGCGAGAGGTTGGTTTCGTCGCTCATCTTTACTGCTTTCCAATTCTTACGTTCATGGTGTCGATCAATCGAACTTCTCCCACCTTGGCCGCCACGATGATTTTCGCGGCTCCTCGGTAGTTGTTGTCGACCGGTCGGAAGATTTGCGGATCAATCACCGCTAGGTAATCAAGTTTAGTCTGGGGCAAACTGAGGAGGGCCCCGGTGTGAGTGATGATTGTTTCGGAGAACAAAGCGCCAGCCTCTAGTTCGGTTTTGAGTTTTAGCAGGTTCTGGGAAATGGCCTCTGCGATTGTGGTTTGTTCGGCGTCTAGGTTTCGGTTGCGGCTAGACATTGCCAGGCCGCTCTGCTCGCGCAGGGTTGGGCCTTCCAGGAACTGGCAGTCTTTGAATCTGGCGCCAATCAGTTTGCGGACCATAAAAACCTGCTGGGCATCTTTTTCGCCAAAAACCACCGCGTTTGGTTCCACGATTTCCATCAGGCGATTTACCACCGTGAGCATTCCATCGAAATGGCCGGGACGACTGGCGCCCTCGAAAGTTGAACCAACCACTCCGGCGCGTTGGGTGATTTCGGTGCCGTTCGGGTAGATCTCAGTCGCGGAAGGAGCAAAGACGTAATCAACGTCGTTGGCGGCGAGAAGTTCGGTGTCTTCTTGGAGGTTACGAGGGTACTTATCGAAGTCTTCGCCTGGCGAAAACTGCAGCGGGTTCACAAAAATGCTCACCACCACAACGTCGTTAGCTTTCTTGGCTAGGTCGACCAGAGATAGATGGCCGGCATGAAGTGCGCCCATGGTTGGAACGAAAGCCACTGTCTTTCCTTGAGTGCGCTCAGCGTCTAGAAGTTCTTGTAATTCTTTGGCGCTGCTAACTAGCTTCATTCAAAAGTCTCAGCATCGTTCGGGTCGAGAGCAAAGTGACCTTCCGCCAAAGCCCGATCCACCGAGCTTTTCACTACCGGGCCAATAATGCTGCGAGCGTTTTCAATGCCTGCTGATTCCAGTAAACCAATCGCCTGGGAAACCACCATGGCTGAAAATTCGGATGCCACCGAGAAACTTTCGGCATAGGCGGCTCTGGCCTCTTCGGGAATCACCACCGGTTCCCCGCCGATTTCTATCGCGAGTGCCTGAGCAATTGGTAGCGCTGCGTCTGGAGCGGCGACGGCAATTCTGGCGTCTCGCAGCCTCGGCAAATCGATGCTGGTTCCAGTGAAGCGCATGGCCGGGTGAATGGCCAAAGGGATGGCTCCGGCAAGTAGCGCCGGTTCTAGAACACCGAAGCCAAACTCCGGTGAGGTGTGGGCTACCAATTGGCCGGGCCGCCAGATTCCGGCTTTCGAGTAGCCTTCCACGGTTGCCTCAAGCTCTTCACCGGGAATGGCAAGAATGACCAAATCGGCGTCGAGCGAGTTTTTAGGAATGTGATTCACCGCTGCCAGCGCCAGCGAAATGGTTTGGCCAACCGGCCCAGACCCAACCACGTGAAAGGTTAGTCGACTGTCGGTCATGCTTCCTCGCCGTCTCGATCCGGGGGAATTCGAAACAGGTTTTCAACAATCAGCCCAACCACGGTCATGCTCACGGCTCCTGCCAAACCGAGGACGACA
>Ga0315908_10002316_pt1 | contig 13975 bp, 11 predicted proteins | sample LakEriMetagenome_12_FD_203520 | JGI IMG/M metagenome (GOLD analysis project Ga0315908, IMG submission 203520) | Freshwater fungal communities from buoy surface, Lake Erie, Ohio, United States - Buoy 4 MA124 | ecosystem: Environmental > Aquatic > Freshwater > Lake > Lake biofilm | place: USA...
ATCCTTTGGGCCCACAACCGCCGGCCGAATGGACAGCTACGTGCCATTGTTGCAAGAAGCAGGCGGGTCGATGGTGATGCTTGCCAAGGGAAACCGATCCTCTATCGTCACTAAGTCTTGCGCCGAACACGGCGGCTTTTACCTCGGAACCGTCGGAGGGCCGGCGGCATTAATCGCTCAAGAGAATATTCACTCGGTCGAATCTATTGATCACGAGGACCTAGGTATGGAAGCTGTCTACAAGATCCAGGTTAAAAACTTTCCGGCCTTCGTTGTAATTGATGACAAGGGCAATGACTTCTTCAAACCCGACGATAAAAAACCAATTCTTTTGTCAAAGACCCGCCTGAGAGAGGAGTCTTAATTGACAATTCACGAGACCCTTGACCTTTCTCGCACCGCATTATTTGTTCCAGGAATCAAGCCAGAGCGCTTTGATAAGGCTAGGCAGTCGGGAGCAGATCTGGTAATTCTCGATCTTGAAGACTCGGTGCTCGATGCCGATAAGGACATCGCACTTTCAAACGTACTCGAGGCTCTAAAAACAAATCTGCTATCTGCGGGATGCCCACTAATTGTCAGAGTAAACAGCGATCGACTGTCGCAGGAGATTCCTTCTCTAATCGATGCTTCTAACACAAACCCAAATCTGATTGCCATCTTGGTTCCAAAAGTTGAGTTAGTGGAAAATCTTCCAAGCCTTCCGAAGAATCTTTCACTGATCGGAATCGTCGAGTCTGGACTTGGACTAAAAAATGTCGACGAGCTTGCAGCCGATCCGCGAGTTCACAAGCTCGCCTTTGGTGGCATGGACTTTGCGGCCGAGATGGGCTCCCACTCGCCCGTGCTGCACGACCACGCAAAGGTTCGAATTCTTTTAGCCTCGATTACTGCTGGAATCTCGAGGCCCTGGGACTCGCCATCGGCAGATATCAAGAACCTGGACGCGGTTCTCGCAGAGGCGAAGCATGCCAGTGAACTGGGCTTCGGCGGCAAGCTTGTAATTCACCCGGCCCAGGTTGAACCAGTTCATCAGGCGTTCGAAGTCTCGCTAGAGAAAATTGAATGGGCAAGAACTGTACTGGCATCAACCGAAGGCGCCGCCCAGGTCGAAGGTCAAATGGTCGACAAGCCGATAATGCTTCAGGCCAAAGGCATACTAAAAAGAGCAGGGCTCGGCATTTAAAGAATTTGTGTGCGCTAGCGAGTCTTCATTTCTCCAGCGCCAGGCTCCGGTGCCCATGCGGATAGCAATTCATACCCGACGTGAGCTGCGGCAAATCCAGTGATCTCAGCGTGGTCGTAGGCTGGAGCAACCTCCATGATATCTGCTCCGACTATGTTCATGCCGGAGAACGAACGGAGCATATGCAGTAGCTGCCAAGTGGCCATCCCCCCGGGCTCCGGAGTTCCGGTGCCCGGAGCGTAGGCGGGATCTAAAACGTCGATGTCAACTGAGATATAAACTGGTCGATCGTTGACGCGCTGCTTGATTCTTTCGATTGCTACCTCAACACCATCTAGGTGTAACTCGTGGCAGCGAATGGTCATAAACCCGAGAGTCTTGTCTTCGAGCATGTCAGTGTTTCCGTAGAGTCCGCCGCGAGTTCCAACGTGAACGCAACCTTCTTTGTCTAGAAGTCCTTCCTCTGATGCGCGACGGAAAGGGGTGCCGTGCAAGAAAGGCTGATCGAAGTAGGTGTCCCAGGTGTCTAGGTGCGCGTCAAAGTGAATGACAGAAATCTGTCCGTGCCGACGAGAGAGTGCTCGAAGTACCGGCAAAGAAATCGAGTGGTCGCCTCCGAGGATCAGTGTCTTCGGTGCGAACTCGAGAGCCTCGAGCACCGCAGATTCAATAGAACCAAGAGCGGAGACGATGTCATATGGGTTGAAAGCCACGTCTCCGAGATCCGCCACTTGCTGCCCAAGGAACGGCCACTTATTTGCCTCTGGGTTGTATGGTCGAAGCAATCTTGATGCATTTCTAATGTGCTCAGGTCCGAACCTGGCTCCCGATCTGTAACTGACTGTTGAATCAAATGGAACACCGAGTACTCCAACCTGAGCTCCGGTGACTTCTCTGTGGTCTGGGACAAGTCCGAAAGTTCCTGGAGCTGCAAAGCGCGGAACCTCGGTGGTGGCAATCTGTCCGAGTATGGCGCCATTGCTGGTTCGCTTGAATCCTCTAACCATCAGTTTTCCTCCGATTTGGAAATGTCTTCGACTATAGTCTTTAGTTCTGTGTAGCCATCAACTGCTGACTCCCCAAGTTCGCGACCAAAGCCCGAGGACTTTGTTCCACCGAATGGAAGCGTCGGATGGAAGGCGCCGTAGGTGTTAACCCAGACGGTTCCGGCAACTATCTCACGCGCAACCCGCTGTGCCTGTCCTGCCTTGCCAGTCCAAACCCCGGCTGCTAAACCATAGCGCGTCGAGTTTGCAATCGCAATCGCCTCCGACTCGCTTTCAAAACTGCTAACAGTGAGAACCGGACCGAAGATTTCTTCCTGATGCATCGAGTGTGATGTTGCAAGACCCTCGACGATTGTCGGATTTAGAAAGTGTCCTGGTAGCTCGGAGGATTTGCCGAGCGAATGCAACATAGCGCCATCTTTTTTTGCGCCATCAAGTGCGGAGGTGATTCTATCCAGCTGAGTTGCGCTTATTATCGGGCCCATTGAACTTCTGGCGTCCAGGCTGTGACCGACGAAGTAGTCTTCGCCAACTTTCATAAGTTGATTGAGAAACTCATCCTTGATAGATTTTTCGACTATCAACCTGCTACCCGCAATACAAACTTGGCCGGCGTTGGTCCAGATTCCCATCGCCACCCCGGCCACCGCGTTGTCGATGTCGCAGGAGGCGAAGACTAGTTGAGGGCTCTTGCCACCGAGCTCTAGTGTCACCTTGGTGGTGTTCTTCGAGGCTGCGGCCATGATTGCCTGTCCGGTTCGAGAAGATCCGGTAAATGCAATCTTGTCTAGCCCTTGGCTTGAAACCAAATCGGAACCGGTCTGGCCGGCGCCTAGCAATAGATTTACTACTCGTTCTGGTACGCCCGCCTCGGCGCAGAGTCCAACAAAGTAAATTGCGGAAAGTGGTGCGAGCTCGGAGGGTTTAGCAACAAATGAGTTCCCGAAGGCAAGTGCGGGGGCCAGCTTGTACATCAGAATTGGCAACGGATAGTTCCAAGGCGTTATCGCTGCGCACACTCCGACCGGCCCTCTGATCGTCATCGCTGAAAGGTTAATTGCTGAGGCGATAGTTTGACCAGAGACCTTGTTGGCCCAGCCCGCGTAATAGCGAATTACGGTGGCAACCTCTTGGATGTCGAGCATCGCTTCAGCCAAAGGCTTTCCAGTATCGAGAGCTTCCAAGTTGGAAAGAAAATCGAAGTCACGCTCGACTAGCGCTGCCAGTGCTAGAAGCACCTTCTCTCGATCGTCCGGGCTGGTCTTCCTCCAAGTTCCGGATTCAAAACTCTTTCTTGCTCTGGAAATCGCCTGCTCAACCGACGCTGCAGAACTCACCGGTAGATTGGCAATTCTTGCCGCTGTCCCAGGATCAAAAACTTCGAAGCTCTGCTCACCGGAAGCGATCACGTTCACAGAACCAAAATCACCGGCCGACACTTTGTTGAGCCAAGCCGTGATGTCGGTGGGAATCGCAACCCTGAGTTCAGTCATCTATAAATCCCAAGAGACGTTTATGTATTTGGTCTCGATAAATTCCAAGATTCCGTGGCGTCCGCCCTCGCGCCCGATCCCGCTTTGCTTCACGCCACCGAAAGGAGCCGCGGGGTCCGAGAAGATACCGGTGTTAACTCCAACCATTCCAACCTCTAGTTCCTCAGCAACCCTCATCGCCTTCGCGATGTCTTTAGTGTGGATATAAGAACCTAACCCGACGTCTACTGAATTGGCCATTTCGATTGCCTCTTGCTCGGTGTCAAAAGCAATTACCGGAGCGATCGGTCCAAAAATTTCCGTCTTCAAAATCTCAGAGTCAGCCGCGACACCGGTTAGCACAGTCGGCAAGAAGTAGTGACCCTCATCTGATCCTTTGTTGCCGCCGGTTACTACCCGAGCTCCGTTGGCAACTGCCTGCTCGAGTATTGTCTCCATTCCCTTTAGAGCTCCCGCGCTGGCCAGTGGCCCCACTTGAGTACTTGGATCCATTCCGCTTCCAACTTTAAGCTCAGACATCTTCTGCGAAAACTTTTCCACAAACTCATCGTGCACGCCTCGCTGAACAATAAACCTGTTTGCCGCGGTGCAGGCCTCTGCGTTGTGTCTCATCTTGGCAATCATTGCGCTGGATACCGCTAAATCGATATCGGCGTCGTCGAACACGATAAATGGCGCATTGCCGCCCAACTCCATGGAACAGCGCAAAACTCGGTCGACGGCTTCCCTCATCAGAAGTTGACCGATTCTGGTCGATCCTGTAAATGAAATTGTTCTGACCGCACTGTCGCGAATAAGTTCTGAGACCACATCGTGGTCTCTGGTTGGAATGACATTGACAACACCCGCAGGTACTCCGGCATCGATCATGAGCTGGCCCAGGTAAAGCGCTGTAAACGAAGTGTCGCTTGCGGGCTTGATTAAGACAGTGCAACCGGCGGCAAGGGCCGGCGCCACTTTTCTGGTAATCATCGCAGCCGGCAAGTTCCAAGGAGCAATCAGCAGCGCGACGCCGATTGGCTCCGATATTTCAATAATCTTTCTACCGGTAACTGGAGCAGTCGAAATGTGACCCGGAAGCCTGACTGCTTCTTCCGCAAACCAGCGAAAGAATTCAGCCGCGTAGTGAACTTCTGCAATTGCCTCAGAATATGGCTTTCCATTTTCCAAAACAATCAGCTCGGCAATGTTTTCCTTGCGCTCGATCATCAACTCATAGCAGCGCCTTAGTATCTCGGCCTTAGCTCTGGGGTTAGTCTTTCGCCAAGCAGGGAAGGCAGCCTGCGCCGCATTTGCAGCGCGAAGTCCATCTTGCACCGTAGCCGAGGATGTCTCACCTAGAAGTTTTTTATTGGCGGGATTCTCCACCTTAAGCACAGATCCATCACTGGAATCTTGCCAGTGACCGTCAATGAGCAACTGATTTGGAACGTCTACGGAACCTAGCTTCACTGTTTGACCAGCCTTTCAATAAATCCTTTGGCTGCTAGAAATTCCGAAACCTCTGCGCTGTTGTCGACTGGCACGTCTGTGCCGTTGATCCAACGCGAAGAGTTACTCGCAAGGAAGTAAATGACGTCGGCAATCTCTTCCGGAAGTCCATTCCTTCCACCAGCCCTGGCGGTTAGAGGATCGAGTTCCTCGTGTCCCATCGCCTCATAAAAGTCATCGAGCAGAGGAGTCTGAACCGGTCCTGGGCTAACGCTATTTACTCGGAAGCGTCCCAGAAATTCCTGCGCGGCCATCGCGCTCCAAACCACGACAGCTTCTTTACTTCTGGCATAAGCGGTGTATCCGTCGGCAACGTGTGACTTTATCGCCTCAGAGATTTCTGATTCAGAATGCGCACCGATGATATCCTGCAGCTCGTCGATGTGATCGCGCCAAAACCAGCCCGATGTGGATGCGATATTAACTACCGCTCCTCCAGGGGTAATCCTCTGTGAAAGCATTCCGGTCAGTGCGCGTAGTCCGTAGAAGTTAACCTTCATCACAGTGGGAATAGGAAGCAAACCCGATACTCCGGCAGCGTTGACTAGAACATCTATTTGGTTTGGAAGTTTTGTGACCGCTTCATTGAGGGACTCTACATCCGACAAGTCCGCCGCCACAAAACTTAGTGAGGAGTCGGCGGGCTCTTTGAGGTCCATAGCCCACACTTCAAAACCCTCGGAAACAAATCGCTTCGCGACGGCGCTTCCAATTCCGGAGGCCGCTCCGGTAACAACCGCTACTTTTCCGTTGCGCATTAGATGACCAGTTTCTGGGTAGTGGAAAAACTGACAGGAAGCTTTGTGACCGCGTTCACAAAGTTGGACTGAGCAAATTCTGCCGGTCCAGATACTTCTATATCAGGAAGAATCTGGAATAGTCTTCTGAGGAAAACGGTCGCTTCCTTTCGGGCTAGCACCGCTCCCAGGCAAAAGTGTGGGCCGCCGCCGCCGAATCCAACGTGTGGGTTTTGCTCCCGGTTAAACATCAGAACATCGGGGTTATCAAAAACGGTCGCGTCGCGATTAGCACTGTTGTACCACATGACAACTTTGTCGCCCGACTTTATCTTCTGTCCTCCAAGTTCGACGTCTTTGGTGGCAGTTCTTCTGAAGTGTTTGACCGGAGAGACCCAACGAATTAATTCCTCGATAGCGGCAGGTGCAAGTGCATCGTAGTTGTTCTGCAGTTCTATCCTTCGCTCAGGATTTAGGCTCAGGCCGTAGAAGCCGGTCGCCAGTGTCGATGCTGTGGTCTCGATACCAGCGGTTAACAGCAGCGCGAAGAAGATTGCGATGTCCTTGTCGGACATCGACTCACCGTCGACTTCTGCGGTTAGGAGCTTCCCTAAAAAGTTGTCGTCGTGCCCAGAAGTCCGGACGTTATCAATGAGCTCGAGTGCATAGTCAATAATTTCTAGGTACGCACTGTAGGCATGTTGGGTGCCATAGGCAGACAGGGCCGTGACCGTTAGGTCAATCAACTTGGCTCGGTCATCTTCGGGCACGCTTAGCAGGTCACCAATAATTTGTGCCGGGTAATCGCCAACGATGTCATCGACGAAATCTGCGCTGCCTTTTTCGGCGACTCTATTAATTGCGGCGATTGCCTGCCGATCAATGTCCTCGCTCATGGCCTCCACGGTGCGTGGAGTCAAAACGCGATTAACAATCGCGCGATATTTTGCATGTTGCGGTGCGTGCATATTTAGCATCCCGCCGAATGTCGATTGTTCCTCAGGTGTCATGTCAACAATTTCGGTGCCAAACCCAGAAGTGAATGTTTCTTGGTCCTTACTTACCGCGGTGACCTCGGCGTGACGAACGACTGACCAAAAACCTCTACCACCCTCGGGGAACCATGCCGATGGAATCTCTTCGTGCCATGACACTGGCGCTTGATCTCTCAGTAGCTTAAAAGCGTCGGCCTGATCGGTCCTGGCCCAGAAGGCAGGGTCGGAAAGGTTGAACCCAAGGTCTTTGCTTGCTGATGACAATTTTTCTCCTACTAAATTAAATGTCTAAAACGAGTCTCGGTGTCATTGACCTACCGACACAAATCATCATGCAGTCATTGTTTGATTTTTCTTCCGGAGAAAGAATGCTGTCTCGATGGTCGGGAACACCTTCTAATACTCCGGTCTCACACGATCCGCAGTATCCCTCTTCGCAAGAAAACGGAACGCTCGGAACTACTGTGCGAACTATGTCGATGAGTCTGGTGTCTGCGGGAACGGTGAGCACTTTTGCGCTTCTGGCCAATTCGACTTCGAATGATTCCCCGCCAAGTTCTGGCTTGTCTCCCGGAGCCGGTCCGAATCTTTCTAGGCAGACTCTGATTCCAGTCTCGGCTCCGACCTTTTCTACCTCGGAGATCATCGATTCTGGTCCACAAACATATATCGCATCATCGGCGGTAAGCGTTGAGACGATATCAGAAACCGGAATCCTCCGCGTCTCATTCTTGAGGTAGATGCTGATCTCGTTGTCCTCCATTAACTGAAGTGCATCAAGGTAGGCAAGCGCCGCCAATGACTTACCGCCGTAATGCAAAACCCAAGGCTTACCCTGCTTGGAAAGCAAGCGCATCATCGGAAGCAGAGGAGTGATTCCAATTCCACCGGCCATGAAGACTGTCAAGTTACCGGGCTCTAGCTTGAAATGATTTTTCGGCCCTCGAACCAACAGTTCTGTGCCTTCTTGGATTTCGTCGTGGATCTCAATTGAACCGCCTCGAGAGTTATCTTCTCTAAGCACGGCTATCGTGTAGAAATCGTCGGAAGGGTCACCGCAGAGCGAGTACTGGCGCACTATGCCCGAAGGAAGCACTAGTTCAATATGTGCGCCGGGTTCCCAAGAATTTATCTCGGATTTATCAGCTGGCGACAGTTTTAGTTCAAGAATTTTGCCTGGAATTAGAGATCGCTTGGCGATCACCACAACTTTGACATCTTTGTCCATGGTTCGAGTCCCTCTGGGCGAAACAGCAAATGATAAACCTCTAAATCACGATTCTAATCATAAACAGAGCAAAAAAGTAGATATTTTTACAAAAAGAGGGGCTCTAACCCGAGCTCTTTACAAATCTATTGTTTTCGAACCAAACCAGACCAAGATTCAGGAAGCTTTAGGACCCGTTGGTATATAGAGGTCTCAGACGAGACAATGCCGGAAACAGATGGAAGAACTGAGCCAACAAGTGTGGCAAGGTGATCCCTGTCCTTGCAGGCGACTTCGAGCAGAAGATCAAACCGCCCAGAGGTAACCACCGCGATTTCAACTTCTGGAATCAATTGAAGTTTTTCTGATATTTCTGAGATTGGGCCCGTCGTCCTTAGATTTACGCCCGCAACTATGGCGGTTCCTTCGATTAGGCGATTAACAAGAGTCTCCGAACGGACAATTTTGTCGTCCAACAAAGCTTTGGCTCTGCGCCGAGTGGTCTGATATGCCACACCGATTGTTTCTGCAATATCCTGAAATGAGGCTCTGCCATCATCCTGGAGCGCTCTGATGATTTTCCGGTCAATATCATCAACCAGAAGGTTCGAGGATGAAATATATTCTGGTTCTTTTGGCGAACCTGCCGGTTGAAACTTTAGTACCTCGAGGTAATTGTGGCTCGAAACGCTGCTTACATCAGGCCGAGACCTCAAATGCTGATCAACGACTCGAAGAAGATGCAGATCATCTCGGCATACAACTTCCACGAGAATGTCGTATTCGCCACTAATGCAACACACAAAGTCGAACTCGGGGATGGAAACAAGCTCGGCAGCAATCTGCTCAGCGCTCCCAGTCACTTTTACGCCCACCAAGGCTAGCGAATTGAACCCCAAGACTCTCGGGTCCACGGAACAAGTGACCTTGATTACACCTTCCCTGGTTAGCCTGTCTAGGCGATCCTTGACGGAATCCCCGGTAAGACCTATTACCGCGCCAATACTGGCAAAGCTTTCGCGTCCATCTATTTTGAGAACATCGATTAGCTTGCGGTCCAGCTCATCAAGTTCCCTGATTTCAGAAGTCAGGGTTCCAGGGTTGTTCTTTTGAGGCATGGTTGAATTCTACCTGAGCACGTCCCACCCCGATTCTGTTGTATTTGGTCTCATAAACTCCCTCCGGCTTGAATGAAGGGAACTTTGGCTAATGTCAGGGAACCTAGATGATCTAATATTTTAAGACTAAAAAACGATTTATAGCGCAAAATCTTGAGAAAATCTTGACAATTGGGACATTTTTATGACATTCTATGAGTCCATGGATCATTCAAGGAGGAATACATGTCAGCAACAAAAGTCGAGGGGTCCGAATCCCTCAAACGTGAATTCACATTAGGCAGCGCGTTTACTCTCGCTGTCGTTTTTATCTCGCCAATCGTCGCGCTTTACGGCGTCTTCGCTCTGGTTCTAATGGCGGCTGGCCCAGCTGGGTTCTGGGCATTTGGAGTTGTTCTGGTCGGACAACTTTTTGTTGCCGGGGCATTTGCACTTCTATCTTCAAAGTGGCCATTCGAGGGAAGTGTCTATCAATGGGCACGTCGATTAGGTGGTGAAAATTATGGATGGTGGACTGGCTGGTCCTACATCTGGTCCCTGATGATTGCTGTAACAGGTGGGGCCTACTTTGTTGCCATGTTTATTCCAATCATGCTGAACATCCCTGCATTTGATCCTGTAACACAAACCATAGTTGCCATGGGCGTTCTGATTCTGGTAACCGCAATTAACACCGCTGGCCCAAAGGCAATTAAGACTTTCACAATTGCGAGCTTGATTGCTGAAGTTGTTGGAAGTATTGGTTTAGCAATTTACCTACTTGTAGCTCACCAAAATCAGCCAGTAGAAATTTTGTTTGACACTGCCGGAACGGGCATGGGAGAAGGCGGCTACCTTTGGGCAGGATTCTTTGCTGCCGTAGGTTTCGTTGGTTGGGCATTCGTAGGTTTTGAAAGCGCTGGAGCAATTGCGGAAGAAGTAAAAGACGCAAAACGCAACGTGCCTAAGGCAATTATTTTCTCTTTGGTCACAATTGGTGCAATCGTGCTTCTTTCAGCTCTTGCACTTATCCTCTCGATTCCTGACATGGGAACAGCCGTTTCTGGTGAGTCGATTGATCCTGCTGCTGAGACGATAATCAATGCTCTTGGAGTAGGTGTTGTGAGCCCGTTGTTCGGTCTCATTATTATCGGATTCCTAGCCAGCATGATGGCTGCCCAAACTAGCGCCTCACGCGTTATTTGGTCATTCTCTCGAGAGGGCGTTTTCCCAGCTTCTAAATCACTATCTACCCTTTCAAGCAAAAACAAGTACCCAGTCAACGCTATTGTCTTGGCGGGAGCGGTTTCGGGCCTAGTACTTCTGTTCTCACTTTCTGGCCCAATCTACGCAACGCTAGTTTCCTTCTCTGTTGCAGGATTCTATGTTGCCTTTGCTCTGCCAATTCTTGCTCTGATGGTGGCTCTGTATAAAGGCAGCTGGAAGTTTGGTGAGGTCAAGCTAAAGGGCTGGGCTAAACCTATCGTGACTATCGCTGCTGTCTGGGCAGCTTTTCAGGCTGTGAATATTTCTTGGCCTCGCAATCCACAACTCGAGTGGTACCAAAACTATGCAGTTTTGATTGCCGTGGTAGTTGTTGCGCTTATCGGGCTATTGATTTGGCTTTCTCTGCGTAAAGAAATTGTGAAAGCCGGAAAAGCATTAGATAAGGAATCAAACTCTTAGAGATAGATTGCTCTAGATCTGGAGGCGCTTCCTAAGGAGGCGCCTCCAGTTTTCTAAATTTAGCGTAGTAGTAACACCTCTTTATAAAGAAAAAACAATTACAAGTTTCTGGAGAAGAACATGAAAAATTCCCACCTACCGTTGGCCGGGATACGAGTTGTGGATTTAACTTCAAACATTGCTGCGCCATTTGCCGGTGCCGTTTTAGGAGATTTAGGTGCTGAAGTAATCCACATAGAGAGTCACAGCGGTGATGACAGTCGCAGAATGGCACCGACCATTGGAACTGGCTCCGCTTACTGGGCAGTAGTTAACAGGAACAAAACATTTCTAAGTCTCGACATAAGAGTTGCTGAAGATCGGTCGCGTCTCGAATCCCTTTTAGCTGATTCCGATATTTTTCTTACCAACCTGAGACCCGCAAAACTAAGTAAGTATGGTTTGGACTCAAAGACGCTGACGGGTCTGCATCCAAGACTTATTCACGGCGCATTATCTGCCTACGGTGCGGTTGGAGAGGAACGGGACCGCGCTGGTTATGACGCGGTCTTGCAATCTAGAACTGGAATTGCCGAAATTACAGGAGAGAGAACCGGGGAGCCGGTTCGCGCAGGGGTTTCCGTTCTGGATGTCGGCGCCGGAACCTGGCTTGCTCTTGGAGTTATCTCCGCACTCTACCAGCGCGAAAAAACAGGGGAAGGAAGCGAAATTTCGACTTCGCTTTTTGAGACTGGCGCTAATTGGGTCTCCTACCATGTGGCTTCCTTTCAGGTGACCGAGAGTCCTTCTGAGCGACATGGCAGTGGTCATCCCGCATTTTCTCCCTATGGTATTTTTTCCACCAAAACAAGCCAGATTTGCTTAGGTATCGGAGGAGATGATCTTTTTGTGCGTCTTTGCAACGCACTTGATATTTCTGAACTTGCGTCTCATGAAAAATTTTCCTCAAATGTAAACCGAGTAGCAAACGATAAGGAACTTCGTAAATTACTTGAGAAGGTGTTTGCAGAGCTTGAGGCGGAGAGAATTGTGAACTTGCTTGAGGCTGCGGGAATAGCCTGTGATGTTGTGCAAAAACCCGAAGATTTGCTGAAGGATAAGCAGGCGATTCAGACCGAGATCATGGTTTCTGCAGAGATATCTGGTTACGGCCGACTGCAGTTTCCAGGCATACCCCTAAGTTTTAACGGAAAACGGCCACAGATTCGTCTTCCACTGACAGCAGAGTAGGTCCCTCTTGATCGTATCCACACCTCCTTCAAAGTTGACAGCCATACCTGGGCCTAATTCCAACGCTCTCCACGAACGTAAGTTGGCAGCAGTCTCTAATGGTGTTGGCACTGTGCTACCTGCATACATAAAGTCAGCACGAGATGGCTTACTGATAGACGTTGACGGCAACGTACTAATCGATCTTGGTTCTGGAATTGGAGTCACTGGCGTTGGAAACGCAAATGCCGAAGTGGTTGCGGCGATTTCCGAACAGGCAAAGGACTTCACTCACACTGCATTCGCAGTGACCCCTTATGAGGGTTACGTTAGGGTCTGTGAGTTGCTAAACGAGCTAACCCCCGGTGCTTTTGATAAGAAGTCTGCGTTGTTTAATTCAGGTGCAGAGGCAGTAGAGAATGCTGTGAAAATCGCGAGGTACTCAACCGGCCGTCAGGCGATAGTGGTTTTGGAAAGCGGCTACCACGGCCGGACCAACCTAACGATGGCGATGACCGCGAAGAGTATGCCGTTCAAACACGGCTTCGGGCCATTTGCACCCGAGGTGTATCGTCTGCCAGGTTCTAATCCGCTTGTGGATGGACTCGATGGAAAAGCAGCCGCTGCCACAACTATCTGGCGAATTGAAAAAGAAATCGGCGGTGCAAACTTGGCGGCGATTGTTATCGAGCCGGTCCAGGGCGAGGGTGGATTTATAGTCCCGGCCTCGGGCTTTCTAACGGGACTGGCCGATTACGCAAAGGAAACTGGTGCTCTGATGATTGCCGACGAAATCCAATCGGGTTTTTGTCGCACTGGCAAGTGGTTTGCATCTGAACATCACGGGCTGGAACCAGATCTAGTAATAACAGCGAAGGGAATTGCCGGAGGCATGCCACTTTCTGCGGTAACCGGCAGAGCCGAAATCATGGACAAGATACACGTCGGAGGGCTCGGGGGAACCTACACCGGAAATCCAGTTGCTTGCGCAGCGGCGGTTGCGGCAATTGAATGGATGCGACGAAACAGCGCAAACGGTTTAGCAAACACGATTGAGATGACTCTCAAATCGCACCTTGCAACAATAAAAGCTAAGCATTCCGAAGTGGCCGAGATTCGAGGCATGGGCGCTATGGTTGCGATGGAGTTTATTGATCCCGAATCGGGACGGGCAATGAGCGATGAGGTAGCGAAGATCGCGGCCACCTGCCATAGGGCGGGAGTGGTCGTCCTAACCTCCGGTATGAAGGCAAACGTAATCAGATTCCTACCTCCACTTTCGATTCCGAGTGAACTTCTAGACCAGGGGCTCAAAGTCCTTAGCGATGTGATTGATCAGGTTCTGACTCAACCCAAGAACTGAGCGGCACCAAGAAGAATCATTGGCAAAGCATTCCAGGTAGTGAAAAACCCAGTCCTCGTGACAAGGAACTGGGTTTCGTGCGCTTGGAGGGACTCGAACCCCCAACCTTCTGATCCGTAGTCAGATGCGAAAGTGACCTAGTAACTAGATAAATATTGCCCTGCGTGCCCGGTGATAGGGAGTACGTGCCAATAACGTGCCATTAGTGACTCAAACAATCGCAACAACTGACTCTTAACCGCACTTAATCCAATTGATTTCTCAGAGAGATTTGGCGTTAAACCATTACTTCAATAAATCTTTCAATGCTTGCTCGAGTTTCTTGGGATCTACTAACTGCTTAGTCACTCTTCTAATTTCTGCTCGAATAGCGGTTCGAACCAGAGCCGATTTTATTGCGGCGGTCAAGACTTCCGGGTTGAGAGACTTGATGGCGTTCCAAGCCTCAGGTAGGGAGCTCTTTACGAACCCCTCCCTGCTTAGAGTGCTCAAAGAGTTGACTTT
>Ga0315908_10002317_pt1 | contig 13973 bp, 12 predicted proteins | sample LakEriMetagenome_12_FD_203520 | JGI IMG/M metagenome (GOLD analysis project Ga0315908, IMG submission 203520) | Freshwater fungal communities from buoy surface, Lake Erie, Ohio, United States - Buoy 4 MA124 | ecosystem: Environmental > Aquatic > Freshwater > Lake > Lake biofilm | place: USA...
CCGCACGAATAACAGTGCGGTCACTCTATTTACTGCCCCAAATACCACTTGGAACGGATTGAATTTTTACAACAATACGGTGTATCTGAGTGGTTCAACCAAGAACAAATACACTACATTCGGTGCATTTCAAATGACGGATTATGGAACCAATATGTCGGGGGTGAAATGTTATAACAACATATTTCAGGTATCCGGATCAGGTAATGCCGGCCCGCTTTCATTGGTTCATATTCCTGCCACCTTTGTGTCGCAAAATCCCTTGCTAATGGGAAATTTGTATTGGAGTTCTGGTGGTGCCTTTAAAATTACTTATGGCAATGCATACAGTAGTTTGTCGGCATTTCGTTCTACCGGCAACGAAAAATTAAATGGGAATAATGTGGGTGTGGAAGCCGATCCCTTATTGACGGGCATTGCCAATGCGGCGTCATTGTTGTATCCCAAGGACAACAATTCATTGAGTCAATTTCAATTGGTTTCGAGTTCTCCCGCAAAAGATGCTGGGCTTGATTTATCAAAGGAAATGGGCCTTTCCGTGGGTGCCCGCGATTTTTGGGGTGGTTCAATACCCACCGGTACTAAATATGATATTGGTGCGCACGAATATGGCGGCGTAGTTTCATCTGTGGCAGATGGTCTCAAGAAGACGTACTTTCACATTCAATCCAACCCAATCACAAATGGTGTTTTGGAGGTAGAGATAGATCGTGCAAGTCAAAAAGGTAATCAATTCCTGTTAACGGACATCACGGGAAAAACCGTCTACTTGGATCAAAAGTATGATAACACCAACGATACAAAAATATCGATGGATGTGTCGATTCTTCCCTCAGGCATGTATTGGTTGACGTTGGTCGGGGACAATCAGCGCTTGCAAATGGCCCAAGTGGTCATTTACCAATAAAAATTACTCAGCTGCCGCATTGCGGAAACCGTCCATCAGGTCGTTGGAGATTCCAGTGAAGCTGAAACCACCATCGTGGAACAAGTTCTGCATTGTAACCATGCGGGTGTAATCAGAGAACATGCTCACACAGTATTCTGCACAGGCTGCTGCACTAGCATTGCCCAAGGGACTCATTTTATCGGCATAGTTGAAGAAAGCATCAAACCCGCCTACTCCTGAACCCGCAGTGGTGGGGGTTGGACTTTGGCTGATGGTGTTCACGCGAACGTGCTTTTTCTTGCCGTAGTGGTATCCGAAAGAGCGTGCGAAGCTTTCGAGAAGGGATTTTGCATCGGCCATTTCACCATAATCAGGGAAAGTGCGTTGCGCAGCGATATAGCTCAAAGCTACAATGCTACCCCATTCGTTCATTGCATCTTTTTTGATGAGGGTTTGCATCAAGCGGTGGAAAGACATCGCACTGATGTCGAGCGTTTGGTGCATATAGTCGTAGTTGGAATCTGTATAGGGATTCTTTTTACGCACATTTAGGCTCATTCCCACGCTGTGAAGTACAAAATCGAGTGGACCGCCGAGCGCTTCCATGGCCCCTGAAACCAAGTTCTCTAGGTCGTCCATTTTGGTTACATCGGCAAAAATGAGGGGGGCGTTCAAGGCCTTGGCCAAGTCTTCAGTTTGTCCGATTTTCGCAGCCACAGGCGCATTGGTTAATACGATTTGGGCGCCTTCGGCGTGACAAAGTTCAGCAACTTTCCAGGCGATTGAATTGGCGTTCAAAGCACCGAAAATGATGCCTTTTTTTCCTTTTAAAATGTTGTTTGACATAGTATTTGGGTGGAACAAAATTAGGCCATTTCGGGCAAATGCATTGAAATTGCCCATAATTTCCTTTTGAGGTCATGGATATCACATTTTTTGGGGGTGATTGACATACCATACTTGTTTATTTACAACCGATTGACTTAATTTCCCTTACAATGAGATTAGGACAACTACTTTTGATTCTGTTGTGTGCGATCATGGCACCAATGAAAGCCCAATTTGTGGATGCTGGTAAAACCATCGTTGATGATGTTCATACCGCCACTAAAGCGGGTAAGTTGCAAAACCGCAGTGCTTCCAAGCCCACCCAGTGCGATGGTGATACGAGCATGTTTCCAAGCTATGGTAGCACGGCATACAACAGCGTAACGATTAGGAAGGGTAGTTCTTTGGGACAGTTTTTCGATGCCCCACAGACCATGACCGTGAGTGGATTCCGGTTTTACGGATTCTCGGTAACCCCCACACCCGCCAAATCGGTGAAGATCAACCTCATTTGTAACCTCTACAAAGCCGGAGCCGATTCATTGCCTTCGGGTTCACCCATCGCCAGCGATACGTTGCTGATTGATACCGTTATGGGCAGCAGTATTCCCCTGAGCCGAATCACCTTGAATGCCGATTTTGGTAAAGCGGTGACCGTGACCGGTCCTTATATTGTTTGCGTAGAATCGGACAGTGTAAACGCTTTGGCCGCAGTAGTTTGTAACTCTTATACCAATGGCGATGGTAAAAAACGCAACCTTGGCGTGGGTTCAGTGAGTGGTAAATGGTATCGCTGTATGAGCTTGAACATCGGTGGAACGGTTTTTAATAGTCACATGCAGATGTATCCTTTTGTGGGATATAAGTTGGGCATCGATTATACCACCAACCAGCAGTGTTACCCCAACCTCGACACCCTGTATTTCCAGAACCAGAGCAAGAAAACGGTGGTATCGAGCATCTTCTACAATTACTATGTGTACTACAACATTGAGCGTTCAAGTCATCGTTGGAATTTCGACAACAAATTGTATCAGTACGCCATCGACGGTAAATACAAACCCTCATCGCGCAGCAATTTGAATGTAGAATTGATTTCTACGGTGTACCCTTACAGCGGTTGGTCTTGCTCAGATACGGTGAGTAAAATCATCTACTTCAAGCCCGGCACACCCAGTTTATACAAGCCCGCGCAAGGATGTAGTGGTGATACGGTGACCATTGCCGTAGCATCGGATGCCCAAACTACGGTGCAGTGGTTCAAAAAGACCACCGACCCCAAACCCTTCTTTGAGGGCAACAAATACACGGTTAATAATGTACAAAATACCGATACCTTTTACGTGAAAGCGGTCAACAACAGTTGTGAGTCGAACTGGCTCATGATCCCTTTCGAAGTGAACAAATATCCCACCAAACTCACCGTGAAAAACGACTCCATTTGTGCGGGTGCAACAGCGAATTTGCAAGCGTTTACGGATTACGGACAGCTATACTGGTACGACCAAGCCACTGGTGGATCGCTGATGTATACGGGACAGGTTTTGCAAACGGGTAAGTTGAGCCGTGACACCCAATTCTATGTAGTGGCCAACAACAAGGGCTGTTTGTATACAGGTGGTTCGAAACTGGTAAAGGCTTTTGTGGGTAGCAGTTTTGCGCCTACATCGCCCACTGTGCCTGCGGATACTTTTGTGTGTGCAAGGGGCGTGAATTCTGTGACGTTAACGGCGAGCAGCAATAGTGGCAGTGATACTTTGCGATGGTTTTTGGATGCAACCGGTGGAACACCCGTGGCATTGGGCAGTTCCTATACCTTTAAGGGTGGAAAACGCGGTGAGGCTTTCGCTTATGTGGAGTCATGGAATGGCATATGCGGAAGCGGTCGTGCGGCCATTAAAATCACGGTTAAAGATTACCCCAATGTTTTTGGGGCAACGGGCGATGAAACCTGCTCCAATGATTCGGCGCGGTTGTTTGGATCTACGCCTTGGGGACAATTGAATTGGTATTTGAAGAAATCAGATCCGCAGCCGTTTTATGTGGGTAAGAACCCAGCTGTTTATGGATTGAGTGGTAAGAATCAGGTGTATTTCAAGTCATCAGAGGGAGGGTGTTTTGCGCCCAATTTTGATAGTGTAGAAGTAATTGTGAATGATATTCCCAAGCCCACTTTGGTTCAGGCTCTGAGTGTTTGTGCGAAATCTTTGGGTAAAATGACGGTCAACATTCCATTCGGAAAAGTGAATTGGTACGAAGATTCTACATCCACAGACTTGTTATTCACGGGCAGTAATTACGATTTGGGATTGATGTTGAGTAGTAGAACGGCTTGGTACGAAACAGAAAACAAGGGTTGCAAGAGCGAGAGATCACCGGTAACCTTGGTGGTGAAAGCCAGACCTGCAGCAGGATTTACTTGGAATTTGATGTGGCAGCACAAACTCAACTGCGTTCCAATCAATACGGCTGGATTGAGTTTTGAGTGGTTTTGGGGCGATGGTACCAAAAAAGTGGGATTGCCCGGTGTGCACCAATATTCTGGACCCGGAAATTACACCGTTCGCTTGATCGTAACCAGCAATGCCAATGGATGCAAAGACACCGCCGATATTCCCGTACTTGTGGATCATACCAATGTGAAAAACATCGTCAAGCAACAGTTCGTGGCCTACCCAAATCCTGTGGGAGCTGGAGAGATGCTTACCTTGCAAGGGTTGATCTCGGGAGAGTTGGTTTGGTTGGATGCCACGGGTAGGGAGATTGCCTCATCCAAGGTGATTGACGGTGCCACAACAGTCCCTGCGGGTATCGCTCGCGGGTTCTACTTCCTTCAAGTGAAGGCGGCTGAACAGTTCGAGACCAGAACCCTTTGGGTATACTAAATTTTAGAGCGATTCGGCAGAACCGGCGCATTATCTTTGTGAGATGAAAATCGCAGGGCTTACTGATCAAGAATTGTTGCAGTTAAAAGTTGCTTTGGGCACCGTGAAGGGATTGGAGAAGGCTGTGGTTTTTGGCTCGCGTGCTACGGGTAAACACAAATCCAATTCAGACCTAGATATTGCGCTGTATGGCGATGGCGTAGGTTTCGGGGCGATTTTCGACCTGGAAGATGCCCTTGAGGCACAGGGATTTCCTCACGAATTGGATATCTTATTGGTTTCGATCATCCAAGACGATCGCTTGAAAGCGGCCATAGATCGCACGGCCGTTGTGGTTTTCGAATAGATGTTATTTCTGGTTGTAGGGATCGAGAGCGTCTCTCATTCCCATCGACATTAAATTGAATGCCATAACCAAAATCATGATGGCGATGCCCGGAATCAGGGCCAAGTAACTGTTATCGAGCACCAAATAGCCCAAATTTTCTTTCACCATCATACCCCAAGACGGTGTGGGTGGCGTTACACCCAATCCCAAGAATCCCAGTCCAGCTTCGAGCAAAATGGCACTGGCAAAGTTTGTGGTGGCCAGAACCGTTAAGGATCCTTTCAAGTTTGGCAGGATGTGTTTGAACATGATTCGGCTGTTTGAGAACCCCGTGATTTTCGCGGCCAAAATAAATTCACGCTGTTTCAATTGTAAGGTTTGTCCGCGAACCACGCGTGCCACTTCTACCCAGGTGCTTAGCGCGGTGGCCAAAAGCACTTGGTAATACCCCTTACCCAACAACATCGATAATCCGAGGGCAATGAGCAGTGTGGGTACCGACCAAAAAACTGTGATCAACCAAGAGAAAAACGCATCGATTCGTCCCCCAAAATAGCCAGCACACAAACCAATGAGTGAACCTATCACGAGAGAGGCAATCATCGCCAAGAAACCAATTGATAAGCTGATTCGGGCACCAATGATCATGCGGGAGAGAATGTCGCGTCCAAACCGGTCCGATCCCAACCAAAAGGTTCTGTGATGAAAAACAGCATCCACCATTTTCATAGAATCACCGACATTCATTCCTGAACCAGGATTGGCGGTGGGATTGTCTTTAATGGGGATGATCTTTGGCGTATTGGGATTGCCCAGTGCCCAGCGCAGATAGACAGGGATTTCGGTGGAATTTTGAGAGGCAAAGGAATCCGACGTTACTGCGGAACGCGATTCGTTTGAATAATACACCATGGTTCCGGGCGACAGATTCGACCATTCCGGTACAATTTGGTTGGCATTGGGGGTGGGATCCGCCGTGATGGCATAGCCCAAGGTTCCGATGATCACGAGCAACGCGCAAAGCCCTGCCCCAGAGAGGAACAATTTACTCCGTTTCAGTTGTTGCCACATCGCTTTCGGGGGTTCTGTGATACAAATCCAAGGCGGCAATCACCGCTGTGAAAGCCCATAGAGGAACGGCAATTTTATCGTACTGCGAATAGTTGTTCAAAAACGCATGCACGTAATAGGTGATGAGTCCCAACAAGGCCATGAGCAAAGTATACCTCACTTTTCCTGGGGGTTCGCGATAGAATACTTTGAACGACACGCCCAATGTGGTAAGCACCACCGAGAGCCAAGTGATCAAACCCATGTAGCCGGATTCGCTCATCGCAGAGAAATATTCACTGTGGGCATCGCCCAAATCACCGGCGAAAGTACTGATGAGTGACAGTTCATCGCTCTTTTGGAAAGCACCATATTGGAAAACATACGTGCCCGGTCCAAACCCAAACCAAGGTCGCTCGCTCACCATTCTGCCGGCGCATTTCCAGCGGTTGATTCGCTCAAGATTGGAAGGATCCGTGGTAACGTTGGAAACCGATTTTACGTGGCCTTCAATGTCGTCACTGCTCCCTTGCTTGTTGGCTTCCAAGCTATACATGATCTGGTCTTGCTGGGCGATGCCGTAGCTCAATGCCGCAAACAGCGTTAACAATACCCAACCAAATTTGATGCGCAGTTTCAGTACCCCATACACAGCGATGGCGGCGACCAAACTCAACCAAGTGGCTCGGGTATAACTCACCACAATCCCGAAAATCAATATCGCTAACAGAAAGATCATTGCCGGTGCAAAGGGCAAAGAGATGCCGAAATGTCGACCAGCGAATCCATACATCACCAAAATAAACACGGCGAAGGCGATAGCGGCGGCGTACATGCCATGGTCGGGGAAAAAGGGCCAAGAGATGCCATAGCTACTGCTTCGGATGAATCCGTCTGCGGCGTGTTTTGTGAGGGTAAAAATAACCAGCCCCAGGGTGGTGATGGTGAAGGCTTTGAAAAACCAGTGGATGTTTTTGAATTTGCGAAATATGCCCAGCACCGTGAAATAAAACAGCACGATGTACCAGGTTCGGGCAAGCACAAACTTGAAACTCACCAAGGGCATTGTACTAAATATGGTTGCGATCCACATCCACACCAAATAGGCCAAAATGGCGATGCTGATGGGGTGTGAGAGCATTTCGATTCGGATATCGGGCTTGAGCAACCACCGAAAAACGATGAACAAAAACAGCAAAATGAACAGGGGCTCCGTGGGCAACGTCAGTCCCAAACCACTGCCAACGTTGTCATAGTTGATGCTCAGCGGAACCAGAGATCCGAAGAACAGTAAACTGCGGTCTGTATAGAAAAATGCCATCAATAGCAGTGCAACCACCACGGGCAAAAGCAACAAATAATAATATTGGTAAACGGTGGCAAAAACGCACAAAGTGGCCGTGAGTAGAATCACCGCGAGCAAAGCGAAGCGCTGACTTTTTTTGGCTATTTGTGGCAGGATGAACACCGTGGCTTAAGCGCTGGGTTGTTTGCGATAGAGCTCAATGAATACCAAAATCAACGCAGTGGCCATGAAGGTAGCCAGCACCGAAAGAATGGTCACAAAACCGCGCTTGGGCCAAAACTTGATTTCGGGTTTGGAAGCCGCCTCGATCGTCATTTTGTGCGACAATTTCTCGTTCACGTCTACCACTCTGCGCTCATATTGTGCGATCAAATCACTTTCTTTTTCTTCTTCCAATTTGATCAATTCGTTCAACGCCACAAAATCACCCCCAGATTTGATCAAGGTTTTTTGCTCTTCGAGCAATTTCTTCATTTCACTCACTTTGCCCGAAGATTGTGCTTTGTAAATTTCTTCGGCGAGCGCTCTACTTTGCTCTTCGTAGTTGGTGATACCTTCTTCACCCAACTTACGCATGTTGTCTTTGATGTCTTGAATTTTGTCGCGCTTGCTTTGCAATGCACGCTCTACAATCTGCAGGGCAGGCACCGCGATTTGGTTTTGTACTTCCGTTTTGATTGAGTCGTACAGCAACGCCATCCCATTGGCCAAATCGGCAGCCATTTGGGGGTTTTCATCCAACACCTCAATTTTAACACTCAAATATCTGGTGCGGGTTACGCTGATGTTTTCCTTCAGCTTGTAATCCATGGCGGTTTTTGGGTATTTCTCGGTGGTGGTATTTATCTTGTAATGCTTGTACAAATCAAAGTTTCTCACCAACCTACCAATCAAATCGCCCGAAAGCAAGATCTGCATCGCCTTTTCCGCTTCTTCCTCTTCACCAAATTCCAATGGATCCTTTTGGCGCTGACGGGCATCGGTCAACAACGCATCGGAAATGGAGTTGTTTTTGGTGGGGTAAAAAATGTGGGTGGCTTGGTATTTGGGTTTGGTGATGAAAGGCATCGTCACCACAATGGCAGTGATCGCCGCAATGCCACAAGCAATCATCAACACTTTGCGCCAACGCCAGAAAAAGTTGATGACATCAGCAAGGTTCAAAGGCTTGATGTTTTCACTGGATATGAGATCGTGGCGGTGGTTGTTTGTGTTTGACGTCATGGGATTGTAAGGCGTGGGTTTCAAAATTACTAATGAAACGAGTGCAAATGCTTAAAATTCTGTTTACTATATTAAATTAATGAGAATAATATCAACATCCGTGGGGTTAAATATCAAAGAATTTGAAGACCACATCAAACGCTTTGCTATCGTTCTCGTCGTGATCTTCAGCCATGAATACGTGCTCAACCACAATGCTTTGTCGCTCCAAAGTGGCCAGTATCGGTTTCACGGTGGTGGTGTTGAGTTTCACGTTGATGCGGAGCTGACCTTGATCGGCGTGATTGATCATGATGCCCAACAATTTCGCACCATTTTCTTCAATCCATCGGGCCAACTGTGAAGGGGCAAAATCCCTATCGCTCATGCGCAAGACCAAAATCGCCCCCATGCCTCGGTATGTAAAACTGTCGGCAATGAGTTTGTTGATGCTTTTCTGTTCGATGATGCCTTGATACTGTCCGTCTGCATCGGTCACAGCCAAAATGCTCAATTCATTGGCAGCCAATAAGGGTATCAGCTCGTACAAGTGGTTGTTGCTATGGGCGCTGGGAGGAAACGGATGCTTGGAAATCACATCGCCCAAGGTTTGATCTTTGGGCAAAGTGGCCAATTGTTGCAAACGCACGTAATTCCAGAGCTGTTTTTGCTCAATCAGAGGCAATTCGGTAACGCCCTGACTGATCATGAACAACAATGCAGCGTCCACGGAATCAGTGGTTCTGAGCGGACTGAGGTGTTCGTTGATGAGTTGTGAGGCGATCATAATTACAAATATACGGGAAATGAAATGATGCCGCTAGGGACATCACCACTGGTGTGAATCGGCGTTGTCCCAAGTGCCTTGAACCTTCATGATTTTCTCAATCAGGTCTCTGGCGCAGCCCATCCCGCCGTTCACGGTAGAGATGAAATGGGCCAACTCGCGGACTTCTGCACAGGCGTCGGCCGGACAGCAGGGGAGACCCACTTTCGACAATACCGGCATATCCGGGTAGTCGTCGCCCATGTAAGCAATGTCGGCCGGCGTCAATTCCCAAGCGTGAAGGGCCTCTTCAAACGCTTCCATTTTGTGACTCTGTCCGAGGTAGATGTATTGAATGCCCAGGCCTTTGAGACGTTCGAGTACGCCGTTGCCTTTTCCGCCCGAAATGATGGCGATGGGATAGCCTTGTTTTACCGCGTGTTGCAGTGCGTAGCCGTCTTTGATGTTCATGGATCTCAGCATGTGGCCGTCTTCGGTGACCAATACCTGACCGTTGGTGAGCACCCCGTCTATATCGAAAATAAAGGCTTTAACTTGTTTGAATTGTTCAATGAGATTGTGCGACATGGGATGGATTTAGTGGGTGCGATTCATGTTGTTTGGGGTAACGATGATGAAGTCACCGGCGCCCATATTGTCGGTTTCAAGTCGGGTAACATCGTCTTGCAAACGCGCAGAAATGGTGATGATTTTTAAGGGAGGCAAAGCGCTACTTCTCATTTGCACGGCGGCGGCGGATTGGTGTTCTTTTTGGAGGTACCATTCGATGCTTTCGTGGTTATCGGAGTGATAACTTCCATTGTAATGGATGAAAACCATGGGGTTTACACGGGGCGATGTTTTGCTGTTCGATGCCACTTCCACCACTTGATCGCCATAATGGAAATTGGGCAGGTTGTTGTAAATTTTCCATGCCATGGTGGCGTCTTTCACGGCCTGACTTTTGGGCAAATTTTGTCCGCCATGTCCGCCCGTGGCTTTGAATATTTCCGCATAGCAACCCAGGCTACTGTCGTACGGTACAGGCATGGTTGGGAACAGGGTTTTTTTCTCAGCGGGCAGGGTATCCAAGGCGGCGAAGCCGCCGCGGTATACCAAACTGGCATATTTTCGGGGGATGTTGGTGGCGATGAAGGGCATTTGATGCTCTTTGGCAAAATCCACCAGGGGTTTGTAATCGGTATAGAAATTGGGCCACAACTTGGTGGATTTCTTGAATTTTTCGTAGTTGGGATCACCGCCCATCACCGCGCCCATGGGGGTTACCACAGTTTGGGTTTTGGCCGAAGTATCGGTGGGCATAAGGTATTCGTTGAGCGCTGCCTGCTGGTCGGTTTCAAACATTTCTGCACCCAAAACCATGAAGGGTGTTACGCGGAACAAATCGCTGGTAGTTTGGTATTGCAGCCAATGCACAATGGGATTGTCATGCAGTTCTCCAAATAAAATAACCGCAGGTTGGGGGGCGGTTTGCTGCAGGCTTTTGGTGATGGTAGCCAAGAATTGGGCGTAGCTCACTTTCTTCCCTTTGGCATCAAAAATTTGATAGGCTTGGATGTTTTTTGCAGGTGTTCCCGGCCCCATCATCTTTGGTATTGGTCTGGTGGCGATTTGGGCCTGGGCCAAAGAGCTCAATGCACATAGCAATATCAACCACAATGGGCGAAGGGCATGGGCGAAAAAGGGGACAGTTAGAATACCTCGCATATCACAAAGATAGTGAAAAGGAAATGGGCTTAAGATGGCGTGAACCTTATCGCCAAGTAAAATAAGCGCCGGGCAATGCCTTGTGATTGAAATCGAAAAGAGACATGTTTTCCCAAGGACTACCCTGCAAACCGCTCCAGGAGGTTTCTGTGACCCAGGCCGGTTCCCAATAACCCATCCCTCGGAATTGGCTGTGTATCTTACCGGAGCGCCAAGCATATTCTAGCCAAGTCCTTTGATTGGATGGTGTGGCGGTGAAAGTTGGACAGAGTTGATTGGTATTGCCAAAAACGTTGCCCGTTTGATCTTGCCAACCAAGGGTAAATGGGTGTGCCGTTTCGGCGATGATGAAGGGCTTGCTGTTGCGCATACCCAAATTTTGACAGGTTTGCATGAAAACCGTGGCATCGCAACCATGCCAATTGCCATAGTAAGAGAACCCCCAAAGGTCGAACTGCATCCCGGCCGTAAGGTATTGATTCCCCAACCACCACAGGGTAGTTGAATTTCCGGCTAGATGCAACATGATTTTGGTTTTGGGCGATGCCGCCTTTACCCCATTGGCACCCGATTGAAATAGCAATGCCACGTTGGCTGCTTCGCTGGGAGAACTAGTGAATTTCCCCACGGGCCAGAGCATGCCTGGACTGATTTCATTGCCTATTTGCACCACTGCCGGAGGCGTTCCCTGTGCTACAAATTGTTGAATTACCTTCTGTGAATAGGCTTTTACACTATCGCTCAAGACAGCCAAGGACAAACCTTCCCATTGCTTGGGGACAGCTTGATTGCCGGGATCGGCCCACACATCTGAATAATGAAAATCGATCCAAATGCCGAGTTTATTGGCATAAGCTTTTTTTGCCAACAACAGTAACTGCGAAATGGTGGCGTGAGGAAACACGGGTTTGCCCGTTAATACCCGAAATCGCAATGTATTTACGCCCATCGATTTTGCGAACGGTAGCAAGTCTATCGATTTGCCGCTGCTGTCATAAAATTGAGGCTTTGGCTCTGCGTAGGCCGCATAGGTCGTGATATCCCAAGCTTTGATCGTATCATAGCTGATGATTTCATCCGAAACATTGGGCCGCGGAGGGGAATTTTCACAAGCTGTAAATCCGAGGATTAAACAGCCAAATAAAAGGAATTTCCAGAGGTTACTTGAGCGATATTCAGAAGAAATCATGGATTCCATGACTGAAACAGAAAACTCAATTACCAGCCCAAAATGTAGGCGAACATCAACGGCGCCACAATGGTCGCATCGCTCTCTACGATGAACTTTGGCGTGTGGATGTCGAGCTTACCCCAAGTGATTTTCTCATTGGGAACCGCACCGCTGTAACTGCCGTAAGAGGTGGTTGAGTCGCTGATCTGACAGAAATAGCTCCAGAAGGGGATGTTTTCCATTTCCATGTCTTGGTACAACATCGGCACCACGCAAATGGGGAAGTCACCGGCGATACCGCCACCAATTTGGAAGAATCCTACGCCTTTGCCATCGCTGTTTTTCACGTACCAATCGGCCAACCAAGTCATATACTCGATGCCGCTTTTCATGGTAGAGGCCTGCAATTGGCCTTTGATCACGTAGCTGGCGAAAATGTTACCCATGGTACTGTCTTCCCAACCTGGCACCACGATGGGCAAGTTCCGCTCTGCCGCCGCCAACATCCAGCTGTTTTTTGGGTCGATTTCGTAGTACTGCTCCAACTCGCCACTTAACAAGATTTGGTACATGTATTCATGCGGGAAATATCGCTCGCCCTTGGCTTCAGCGCCTTTCCAGATGCCTTCGATGTGCTTCTGCAAACGACGGAAAGCCTCTTCTTCAGGAATGCAGGTATCGGTAACGCGGTTGTAGTGGTTTTCGAGGAGGTCCCACTCGTCTTGCGGACTCAAATCGCGGTAGTGGGGCACGCGCTTATAGTGGTTGTGGGCCACCAAGTTCATGATGTCTTCTTCGAGGTTGGCACCAGTGCAAGAGATGATATCGACCTTGCCGGCGCGAATCATTTCGGCCAAGCTTTTGCCCAATTCGGCAGTACTCATGGCACCTGCGAGGGTAACCATCATTTTTCCGCCTTCGGTGAGGTGGGTTTCGTAGCCTTTGGCAGCATCTACCAGGGCGGCTGCGTTAAAATGCAAGTAATGCGTTTCGATGAATTGAGAAATTGGACCTTTCATAAAGGTGCAAAGATAGTGAAGATTTTTTGGATGCTCCGATGCTTGGCGATGTTCTAGCGTTCTCCCAGCCACCACTTCTTACGGAAGGTCTTGTATTTGGGGGCGTAGGTGTGAATTCTGCTGAGCAGGAACTCCATGGCTTCGTCGTGACTATCTGTAACCAAATACAAATCATGGTCTTCGGGGGAGATGGCGTGTTTGGCTTCCATGATTTTGAGCTGTTCCACTTGGTGTTGCCAATATTCGCTGCCAAAAAGCACTATGGGAAATTGTGGAATTTTATCGCACTGTACCAAGGTATAGGCCTCGAACAGTTCGTCTAGAGTGCCCAATCCGCCGGGCATGATCACAAAGCCCACGGAGTATTTGAAGAGCAACACTTTCCTAACGAAAAAATAACGGATATCGACCCAAACATCCAAAAACGGGTTGGGTTTTTGTTCGAAGGGCAGCTCGATGTTCACCCCAATCGTATGTCCGCCCACATCTTTGGCACCTCTGCTCGCGGCTTCCATTACGCCTGGGCCGCCGCCAGTGACCACGTGGAAACCTGCTTGAGCCACGCGGGCGCCCATTTCACGCGATTGTTGGTAGTAAATATTGTCTTCTTTGAAGCGAGCCGATCCAAAGATGGATATGCATGGACCTTCAAAGTGCAAGCTTCTGAAACCTTTGATGAATTGAAAAAAGACGCTGAGGGCAAAGGTGAATTCAGCGAATCTGCTTCGGGGCCCTTGGTATATGCGGAGGTCGTTATTTCGGTTGTAGATATATTTTTCTTTCATGGGTTTGCTTCAAAT
>Ga0315908_10002320_pt1 | contig 13959 bp, 6 predicted proteins | sample LakEriMetagenome_12_FD_203520 | JGI IMG/M metagenome (GOLD analysis project Ga0315908, IMG submission 203520) | Freshwater fungal communities from buoy surface, Lake Erie, Ohio, United States - Buoy 4 MA124 | ecosystem: Environmental > Aquatic > Freshwater > Lake > Lake biofilm | place: USA...
TCACTTATCTTCATATTTGATTTTTCCTTGTTACTACCCTGCTACTAAGCAATCAAAGCTTCAACATCATATTTTTCTTAATTCTTAAGATTAAGTTTAGATTCAGCTTTCTCAATTTTTCTTAACTATCCATTGATGGCCATGGACAATAACTACAAGAAAGTTTATTTTTTGATTTAGTTATTGAATACCTGAATCAAAGTGTAACCTTACTGATTAAGAATAGCAGCAATTGCATGGAGTTCCTTGAGAATATGCTGAACAAGATTGATCCAGGTTTTGACTCTGAATTTCTCCTCTTTGACTTCCACATCATCATCTTCTTTAATTTCCTCTTGCTGCTTGTTGAAGTCCTCGAACTTCTTCTCTAATTTGGTAAGGTTGGTATTAGTCCATGGTTTTTTGGCTGTCTTTTTAATTTTCCTCTTGTAAATATTATCCTAACTTTTATTCTAACTTTAGAGTTTACTCAACTTCATATCAAGATAGAGATCGGGCAAGTACATGAATTACCAAGCAATAGGCATTAAGTCTTGTCTCTCTTCTAAGTTGTTAATTTCTGCGAGTTCGATGAGCAACCTTTCATTTTGGAGATTGGTAGAGTTGGTATTGGTAGGGGATTGCATATTACTGGCTTTAAGCTAATTTATTTTATTGTTGTCTTTTGACCTATTCATATATTCTTCATAAGTCTTCGGCCACTTGGCAGTAAAGGTTGGATACAGCTGTTCCCAAAAAAATAACACTCTAAAAAGAAACACGATATCCTCTTCATTATAGAGATGTACCAATACCACTGTGTTTTTTTTATTTACCTAATTATTTACCAATTCATTACTAATTTCCTCAATGCTTTCCATTTATTATTTATGAGCTAACTCTCTTAAACAATTCTTTCCACTTCTTAATAAAACTGTCTCTCCCAGTTTATAAAGTAACATGTCTAATACATCAAAATTACTTTTCAAGAAACTTTCTTAAAGTTTTGCACTTTATTTCTTATATTCTTATTACTCAATATTATTGTAATTATTCCGAACATATATTTCTTTATAATTCTTAAGGCTATGATTGTAAATATTAAGGCTTGGCAGAATTGATATATTATGGCTTGCATTATTGATATTTGATTGTTAAAGCAACTTGTTAATAATGTGGATTAGATTAACAGAATTAGAATAGTATATAACCAAATAAAATTAAGAAAGATTTTTTTAAATTATATTTGGTAGTTTCTTGTGATAAAGAATTGAAATCAAGAAATTAAGTCTGTCTTAGACTAAAATATCATTTATCCTGTTAAGTATTCTTAGGTTTAGGGAATTTGTATTAGCTCTAAATCCTATTTCCAAGTTAAAAAGTTCAATTATGATAGTACCAACCTATTTATAATTAAAAATATAAAATAAATTTATAAAATAAATGTATGGATATACCTGCTAATTGTTGTTGTACCTAGTAACAAGCATGTAAATACTCTGATGGACTAATTTGGAAAGTTGCATGAGTTCTTTGCTTTCCTAGAAGTAACTGAGGATGACAGATACAAGAGCTAGTTGCAAAACATTTTTAAGGAAGATATTGGAGAGATACTGAATTTAAAATATATTTTGACTTAATTCTTGTAACATCTTTAATTGAATCTTGATGTACTCAATTATAAACTAATAGATGTCTTCATTGAGTTTTTTCTTGAGAATGACTTCCTTTATAATCTAATTGAATGTTTCAAAGTCCTAATTGAATCTATCCATCTTCATTTGAATATATTTCTCAATCTCATTGTCCAACTACTTTTTTACTTATTTGTTCACTGATTTTATGTTGTTCAACTCATTATTTACATAAATATATTTTTAAACCCAATCAACTTTCCGAATCACTTCATATAATTACTCATTTATTATTAATCCCTTCACTTTCAATATTGCTTTCATATTTTCATTCTATATCTCACCAACTAGTTAGTCACAGTCTTAATTATTCTTAACTAATCCGAATATCATTTGTTCGATTTCACAATTCTCATTGCAATATTATTATTATTAATCTTTCTAATTATACTTTATTATTTATATCATCTTGCTTTACTCTTTCTATTATTACTAATTATTATTAGTTGTATTCCCATATTAAGTAGGACAACTGAAAGACCTATTTAATAATCCCAAAGGTTTTAAAGTATTTTGATTAGGCTCTAAAAAAAGAGTGAAAAACAAAATATTTTTCACTTACATTTATATTTTCTCAAAAACAGTTTCTTTTTCTTTATAAACAATTTCTTTTGTGTCTTTATTTAACAAACATTTCTAAAAAATCAATTCTTTCATCTTTTCAAATACTTCATCCAAACATTTCTTTTAGTCTTCTGCTTAATATAAAATATTCATTTAATTGCATATTCTTTTAATTTTATCGTCATTTCCTGCATAATTCTATTAGATATTTTATTTCATTTTCATTTCTAAATCTGCATTCAATATTATATCTTATTTCTTTATTTCTATATATAAATCTTCATGGCCTTCTTTTTATTGTATATCCTAATGTTCTTATTAAATTTAAATTTTATTTTAAATGTCGTTATTATTATTAAACTTTTATTTGTTTTTTTTCTTCTTCTAATATTTTAATTACTATTTGATTTTGTTCTTTTCATTTTATTATTATTCTTAATATTACTATTATGACTCTATGTTTTTATTGATTTTAACTTTGATCTTATTTTTAGCGATTATTAATTCTGAACTAGACTTGAGATTAATTTAATGACTGGTTTAAGGATTTGATTCTATTTAAGTTGATGTATTTTATTTTGGTATTTGTTAGTTATATAATTCTATTATTTCGATAAGAGTATCAAATTGCAATTAATGGTCTTAAACTCTGTTAGCCATAAAAGTTAAAATTTAATTCCTAATCTAAAGAATTTGAACTATGATTTCATTTATTCTACTTTAAATAATAGTAGAAGAGTTGTTTATGACTGTGTTAATTTCAGACTTGTGATAAAGGCAAGTCAAAAGAAACAATATTTATAATTTGTTCCATTCATCCTAATATTACTATTTAAAAGTAGAAGCTCTTCTTTTCAAGCTTTAAATTTAAATGGGTTCTTAAAGAGTGAGGTTTAATTATTTTAGCTTTTCATAATTCTCTCCTTATTGTTTTTCTATTTCATCATAAATATTATTTAAGTTTTGATCGAGTTTGAGTTTTCCTGATTTGAAAAGAGAGATAAGAGTGGGATATTATTTTTTTTAATTTGAAGATGACTACTAATAATAGAGGAATCTGTTATGATGATTAGAATTTATGAAAAGAGGATTAGGTTGGGGAGAATAATTTAAAGAGTAAAGAGTGTTGAGGAAGTATGGAGTTAGTTGATTTGGATTATTAGTTTGCTAGTAGAGAGAAAGTTGGAAGTTAGCTAATCCATTCTTGATAAAATTCCATCCTAAAACCTAATTATTAGGATGATTATGGACAGAAGTGTATTTGAAATTAATGTCCATGAGAGCAAGAGTGAGTAAAGAAAGAGACAAGGACTATGGATGTTGTTGGGAAGAGTAAATGGGTCTTAGGATAAGTCTGAAACCCCATTTGTTGAGATTGGTGTTGGACTTTGCAACTCCACTGGTATTAAAGTCAACCTGTATATTATTACCCAGCAAGATGAACTTCTTGCCAGGAGAGACCTTGCCAGTTACTGTCAAGTTATTAGTAACAATGTGACTTTTGTTCTTATTTTCATAATTCATACCTTATCCTTACTCCTAGTCATACCAAGCCTATACATATAGGTAGTCATTATCGTAGTCACTCATACATCGATCGTCTAACTCTACCTGCACTCCAATCACATTCTGGCTCAGCTTCAAACTTTCAAATTTTATTGATTTTCCTCTTTCATAAGGATGGTTTGTCTCTATTACTATCTCTTCACTCATACTTACTCCTTCACTGATTGTCCCTACCTTATTCTCTGTCCCCAATTCCATCAATTTTGACACTATGTTTAATATTAAAGAATGCAAGCAGTGATCATTTTCCAAGTAGAAGTAAGTCTAAATGCTCTGAATGCAAGAGTAACTGAATAGTTTTACACTTCTCAATATATCATCTGTCAGTTCAGAAATTAAAGGGTTTTACAAAAGATCTTTTAATAATAACAAATAATTCACCAATATTTCCTAATGCTTTTCTGCATACAGCTAAACCTATTATTCCTCTATCTTTTCTAACTCTAATTGACCCTCTATCAACATACTACCTATTATACGCACTAATCCTCTCAACTTCTATTTATCTTCACTTTTCCTTAACTCATCTCCCATTGCTCTCATCCAAATCCCCTTATACTCACTCATTTATTTTATCTCCTCTTTCACTTCCAACATTCCTTATAAGTATTCATATTGGTTTTAAATCTTTGAAACTTCTCTATAATGATCTATCTTATCCATTAACAATATTCCTAAACTGAAGTTGAATTGTTTTCTGTTTATTTTCATTATTTCATTCTTCTCTATCTACATTATAGTATTTTGCTTAAAAGCAAATTCTTAATCCATAGATCCACTCTCTTTAAAATATAAATCAAAAAATCTCTTAAATAAATCTCCTTCTCTTATAATCAATATAAAAAATTAAACCTTCTACTTTACACTGTATAGAAATACATTGAAGCTCATTACTATTATTTGTTTTTCTAACTCTGACACATCTTTGTAATTATTTATACATTTTTAGTACAACTGATTCACATAATTTTCTATAATACTCTATTTTTTTTAATGTATTAAAATCATGTCATCGGAATGCTTTAAATTGACAAGCAGTAATCGTTATAAACATTCAGTCAAATAGGGATCTTGAGTATGATTTAACTTGCTAATGAGTTGAATGTTGATATGAAATTGTCCATTTAAGGAATAAGCGTATTAAGGTTTTAATTCAATTAAGTTATGTTGATTATGATTATTTTGAATAGAATTTAACTTGGTGAGTCTTGATTATATTTTATTTTTTAGATCATTAATCTTTTTGAGATGCTTTTCATGTTGAGACATGTTTTTGATATCTTCAATAGTCTTGTTGATGTGAGAAAGAGTTACTGACAAAGTGTGATTGATATTATTAAGAATTGCAGGTCTAGTGTATCTGTGTTTCTGTAATTATAATATAAATAAGTTTAGAGAAAGAATAAAATTTGAATTTGGTTAATATAAATGCTTACAATTAAACAAGTCCATTTCCTAATAATTGCTATAATCATAACTCACTGTTATTAATGAAGGCAAAACACACTTATTCATCACTGAATTCCAATTTAATTTATAAAATATCCTATTTATTGGATCAAAACATATCTTATCACTACTTTAACCTTGCTAGATATTTGATTAAACTGTCTTTAAATAAGAACCTTTTAATTGAAATTAATGTTCAACTTACTTGATTTCAGTTATTTCAGATTCTAACAACCTTTTAAGAATTTCATCAGATTTTAGATTATAAATATCCTGGAATTTCTTAAGAATATCCTTTTCTTCCTATGACATTTTATCAAACTTCTGTTCAATAAGTGTAATTAAGTTAGATTATTTATTGATGTTTGTTTTAGATAAAGATAATAAGAAATGATAATACGATAAATTATTTTGATCTTGAGGAATTTAAATGGGATAGTTATGATTTGGATTGGTACTGAATATGTGAACCTGGTTGCGGACATATATTGAAAGATGTTAGTGATTAATTGTCCAATTAAGCGAGTCTACATCGGAGAAATAAAGAAGCGAGTTCTCTTTAGTATAAATATCTTTAGTTTTGTGTAAATTCTTGAGAGTAAGATCGGAATGGGCTAGTTCCGATTAGCATAATAAAGTTTAGGCAGTAACTGAAACTACTGTCTTTTGAATATCTTTATCAGTCTCATCTACTAGATGAGCTGCTGCTTCTGCAATATCTTCCTTATTGCTTGCAAGGGCTTTTGCACACTCTTCATATGAGTACAGTCCATTGAAACTATTCACTAGTTCCATCACTAACTCTGAGTCCTAAATTATCTCTACTTTTTCTTCTTCTTCTTTCACCTCTAAGTCAAATTTGTACAATACAAATTCAACCACCTTTATAACTTAATCGTTTATGTTTCCTTAACTTTATTAAGTATTTGCATTTTTATTATCTTTATTATTACTCTTATTCTCATTGTTCTTATATTTACTCTTACTTGACTACTATATCTATTATTATTTCTTTAATATGAAATCCTTAAAGTTATCTTTTTTATCCTCACTAAAATCAAATACTTTTTTCAACTCCTCAAAATCCATATTCTGTTCTCTCTTAATAATGAATTTGTCAATCCTTCCTTTAAATATTTCTTCTTTTATATTTTCATCCAAATCATCAATAATTTCATCTTCACCTTTTAATAATTCATTTTTCCTTATTTTACTAAATAACTGATCTTTCAAGAGTAGTTCTTTGTAATTAAGCCTATCTAATAATGAATCCTATTTACTAAGTTGATCCTTTTCTTTTTTCTCTCTAGCATTCCAGAAATTTAAAAGAAGTTCTTTTTCTTTTTAGAGTAGATTTTTTTTATCCTCACTAAAGTTTTCACTATTAAGTAATAATTCATATCTCTGTTTAAGGATTTCTTTAAGATCTAAAATATTATTATCCTACTATGAATTTGAAGAAGAAGGTTGAGAGTCTTTGAGAATATGTTAAAGTTTAGAGAAAATGGAGTGGAATTGATTATCTGTATTTTGATTGTGCTGAGAATCAATATAAAGTTTCTTACATATTATAAAGAGAGAATGACCATCAGTAAGGAGAGGGAACTGCTTATTGATAAATTAATGATGTTGGTTGTTGAATATTTCTGGACAATTGAGTTAGACGAGTCCGAGGAGCTCAAAAGTAGAAGGATCTAGACACTCAAGTATGCCTAGATTACGAGATGAACTCCGTAAATATAGTTTATTCTTAATCCATACCCAGCTCACTTGTTCTTATCTATTTATCACCTTCTTCACATATACTTTACCCGCTATAGTCTCACCTCGTCCTGTTCCTATCTTCAGTATTCTCCCGTTCACTCCACTTACGTAAATATATAAGTATTCTCCATCTGTTGTCATACTGTTATTCTGGAAGTTTAAGTTATAAAACTAATTATTTATCAGTATCTTAAACCCTCCCATATCATTTTCCTGTCTCATCTAATGATATTCTTCTTTCTTTTCTTCTCTTATTATTCTCTCAATATCACTCAAAATATATTCTTCAAATTCCCTTTTTTTCTCAACATCTTCTATATCATTCATATTTTCACTCAATTACTCAATCTTTAAAATGTTTTCTATATCACCACTTTTTATGAATAATTAATAAAGTATTTTGCTTCCCACTATCATCTCATCATATTCTTTTTCTTTCTTTTTCCTTTCTATATACTCTTTCACTTCTGTAATAAAATCTTGTCTAAAAATCAACGGTTCTTTAAAAAAAGAAAGATCTTCTTACTTTTCTAAATTTAGAAGTAATTGTTGTTAGTTGAAAGGCCAATTTCTAACATTTTTTCCAGGCAAAAGATCGAACTTCCAATTTTGATTAGCTATATTAGTAAGAAACCTTTCATTAAAAGACATAAATAGTGCATTTTTATTAGTAAAAGTTTTGTAAAGAAGATCTTTAAAAAGCCTTGAATTTCGGAAATGGAAATTTCTTATATTGATATCCAATTTTTATACATATTACTTAGACTAATTCTGAATTTAATTTATTGTATCTTGATAAATTTTGTTGTAAACTTTTTCATCGTACTAAATAAGTCCAAAAGTTTTCTCGATTGGAGTAGATTCTACAATAAATTATTCTCCGTTTTTAAAATCATCATTACCATTTGATTATTCTTAATCATTTTTTTAATCCGATTAAGATTAATGTAATTATTATTTCATCGACTCTAAATACAATTAATCTAAATCATCTATTAAGCATTCAAAATCATATAAATTACTACGTTCTTAATTAAGTTAAGAAGATTTTATCATTTAATTTTTTATTATAAACCTAATTATCTTTTTATATATTCATCTAATTTACAATCTAGTAATAATCTTTAAATTATATTAAATTCTTATATATTTAAATTAATTATTTATATCATTAAAATACAAACTAAATTATAATAATTTTAATTTTTATTATTCAAATATTATTAAATATAATTATTTTTTAATATTTATTCTTCAATTATAAATATAATTTAAAAAAATAGCAATAATAATTAATAAATATTAAAAGTTTTATTATTTTAATTAATTAGTAAATTTATTGAATATTCTAATTGATTAATTAAATTATTTTTTATAAAAAAAATTAATCAATAGAAAATTTGAGTTAACTTAGAATTTTAAAATATTTAATATATATATTTATTTTCAAATATATATTTATTTAAATGTATTAATTAATAAAATTATAAAATTAATTTTAATTTAATATTATTAAAATTTTCTATTAATAATTTAATTTCTATTATTTTAATAAAAATATTTATAAAGATTTATATTTTATTATATTTATAATATTTATTAAACTTCAATTTCTGAAAGTTAAAAATTTATGTGAATTATCTTAAAAAATATTTTAATTTTCCTAATCAAAATTTTTAAAAGATTTATTATTATCATAATTAAATATTGACTCAATTTTTTATTAATTTTTGGTTTTTATATAATTTTGTTATTATTTTTAATTATGTACTCTAGGAGTTTATTAATTATCATTAATATAGAGATTTTAAACTATTTTATTGAAATTTTAAAAAAAAAAATTTTTTAATTTAGAATTATTTAGAGTTTTAGGAGTTTTTATTTATGTTTTTTAACTTTAATTTTAATTACTAAAGTCGTTATTAAATTGATATTGTGAAGTTTACCTTTTTTTATTTGATGAATTCATTTCTTAATTTTATTATGTTTTTTATTTAAATTAAAATTATATTTTTTTTTATTATAAATTATCTTTATCTATAAATGAATGAAAATTTAAATTGTTCTCTTTAGTTTATGATAGATTATCAGTAGATTTGATAACATCAGACATTTCATATCTAATAAATGTAGGATTAGACTTTCTTTGATTTAAAAATTAACTATATATTTAATTAAGTTTATTATATTTTAATTATTTTTATTTGTTTATCCCGTTTATAAATTTTATTTGTTATTTTTATTATTATTATTTATTCTTTTCTTTTTACTATTGATCTTGTAATATTTTTTGTTATTATTATTATTATTATTATTGTTATAAAAGGATTTACTATTTTAATTATAACTAAAATTAAGAAATATTTAATACTTTTTTATTTATTATATTTTAATTTTTTTGATTTTAAGGGCTGAAAAAATTATTTATTTTGATTATTTAATTATCTTTGTGTTAATTTGTATCAATTTTTGTTAGTTTTTAAAGAATTTATGATTAAAGAAAATTACTTGATAATTTAGATTGATTATTTATTATAGTTTAAGAAATTTCAGCTATTGATTCTTCAGGCTTAATAAAAATATTAAAAAATATTTACAATTGATTCGAGATTAGAATTGAAATTTTTTTAATAATTTAATATTAAATGAGTAATATATGGACATTTTTAATTTATAAATTTACAAGATATTTCAATTGCTTTTAAGTGGAAAGCCTCACTAAATAAAATTATAAATTAAAATATTAAAAAAGAGAATTAACAATAGTAGTAATAGTAGGTATTAATAATTTTGATAATAGAAAATAATTGTAATGATAATAATATTGATAATACCTTATAGCAATTTGATTGTTAGATAAAGGGTTGAGATCTTCTGGTTTAATTTTATTTTGTATTTAGTTAAATCTGATTTCGGTGGCAATTGTGAAAAAAGTGATAGAAATATGAATGACTTTAGTTTAAATGTGCTTTTGAGTCATTTCAAAAAGGAAGTGAGCGGAAAAGATAAATTCATCATAGTTTAAAGGCTGAATATGCATCATAGTTCCAATATTAAAATTCTTTAACCAATTTTCAGTTTCTTAAATACCAAGAATGGATCGACTCACTACCTGATTTTCTTATTAAGGTAATTTTAACTCGTACCTTATCTATTTCTCATTAAATTCAGGATTGTTTTTCCAGAAATAAACATTCTGCTGTCCTTATTTCCTCATCTTTATTTGCTCTTCCTAGTTTATGTTCTCTTTATCCATCTTTAATAATTATTTTAGTTCCTTTAATATTGGATACACTTACTCTATTATAACATTCAAAAACTATATTTCATCCTTTTAACTTCGTTTTTATTCATTTTCTTATTTTAAAAGTATTATATAATCATATTCTTTATTTATTAAACTAATCAAATGCTTATGACAATCTTCTCCTATTTCTAATGCTTTTTTATGGCTATATTTTTATTTAAATTTATATACTTTCCATTTTGAGATAAAACAGCACAATATTACAATAAACATTATATCATAAATCTATGTTTCTTAAATTTAAAGCTAATTTTTTCTTAATAAGATTAATTTAATTATTAATCTGTTTGATTTTTGTCCTCTTTAAATAATTTTTACATATTCTTTATATCAGATTCATCTTTTTCTATAGAAATAACTAAATTATAAATGGTAGCATCAATATATTTTCCACATAATTCAAGATTCCAAATACTAAAAATATAAGATTAATTTTTACGATTAATATGAGCATGATAAATTGTATAAGATAACTATCAAAATAGAACTTTCAATTTCATTTCCATTTAAAGCAGCAAACTTATTTAATTATTTATAAAATTTATTATTTTTTACTTCTAGTAAAGATTCAGCCTGTTTTAGTTATTCAAGTGCTTACTGATTTTTTTCTTACTTCAAATATTTTATAGCTAAATTATTACAAGATAAAATTTGAGAAATAAATTTTTCTAAAATTATTTATTATTTTTACATCTTTCTTTTATTTATTCTTTCATTAATTTTTTATCTTTTATTAAATCGATTAATTTATTCTGTGATTTACATTTAATTATTTATTCTTCATTTTTATTTATTAAATTTGTTTATTCATTTTTATTTTCATTTTACTCCATAGAATTTTAACTTTAATTACTACTAGATGCTCTAAAACTTTTTAACATCAAAAATTTTATAAATATATTATTTAATATTTGATTTTCTTCATATATTCTAGCTATATTTAAGCAAATTCAAATTTAAATTTAATATAACACTATTGAAATTAAAAATATTATATTAAGTATAAATAAAAATAAAATTAAAGTATTTTATAAATATAATCATAAATCATTATTAAAAATTTCTAACTATTTAACTAAAATTTCTTATTATTCTTATTCATCTTCTAAAGCGTATTCTTAATCAGATTTTTAATATCTCTTTAATTTAAGATTATTTAATTTTTGGTAGTCTTCGATTTTTGAAAATTAAAATTCTTAAATATTCATCGAGTAACGTTTTGAAAATTCATCTTCTATTTTTTTTTCACTTTATTATTAATATATTTCTTATTATATTTGATTTCATTATTAAAAAAATAAATCTTTATCTTAAAGATTTTCAATTGTATTACAATTAATCTTATTTTTAAATGATTATGAATTGATTTCTTAATTATCAGATATTCTTTATTATTATTTGAAAATTAGATCAAATTGTTTAAGAAAATCTTTAGTTAAGGACTTTATTATTATGAATAAAAATAAGTACATCTTCAATATAAAAAGAGTATTTATTTTAAGATTAAGGTTCTTCTTCAAAAATTGGCTCAATTTTATTAAATGATTATTGAATTTATGTAAGTTTATTTTTGAAAATAAGATTATTTAATTATTTGTTATCACTGTATAATTTATTATTTTTAATCCTAGAAATACTTTTACTGAATTTTTACTGTGAATTTTATAAATCTTTTAAAGCACTTCTTTAATAAATTTAATCCATTTAAAATATAATACTTTAATATTGGTTAGTTAATATAATTCAAAATTTACTTAATTTTAATAATATATTTTTGTATTTATCATAAAATTTTTTAAAAAATTATTCTTTCCATTAAGTTTTTCATTTCTTCTTAAAAATCTTCTTGGATGAAGTCTTAATTTTTTTCTTTTATTTTTCCAATCAAATTTAAAGTTTCTTAAATTTTAAAATGAAATAAAATTACTTCTAAATTAAGGATCTAATTAATTTTACTAACCTATAATATGAAAAAACATTAGTAGAACTTTATTATTAAATTATTTATCTTAAGATAAATGATAACCAGCATTCATAAAAAGTTCAGCAATAGCTTATTGACTTTATTATTAGCCAATAGCGTTTTTCAATAACTCAATCAAAGCCTGTTTAATATCAGGATTTTCATAAAATAATTATGAAGCAAATTCTTTAATTAAGCTTGTAAATTCTGGAGAACTTATTAATTTAACTAATAATTCTATGAGTTAAGATCTTATTAGTTAATCTGTATTAGTTATTTCATAAATTCTTTACAAAAATAATATTAGTTCTTTATTAAAATAAGGATTTTTAATACAAATTAAAAGCATTTACACTAATGCATCTAATTATTTATTTAATTGTTTATTTAAGTAATAAAATTATAATTTATTGTTAAATATTTCTATATTTTTCTCTATATAATTACCTTATAATTCTTTATCTTTAAAAACATTATCTAAATACCAAATGCTTTCTTTTTTTAATTGTTTATTTACAACTATATTTATAAAAAAATCTTAAATGTTTTTTTTTATTTTTTAAGCCAATTTTTTAAGATTTAACTTAGTTTTATAGATTAAATTATTTTAATAAATAATATAAGAGATAGTTGAAAATAAAATTAATGAACTAAAAGCTATATAATTATGCCATCTTATTTTCTTTACATATATATTATTAATGTCAACTTTTTAATTTATTTTCATAAAATATTATAGCCTTTATTTTATATATAACTTTTTAGAAAAAATTAGATTCTAATAAAATTAAAAAAAACCTTTCATTTAAATTTTATTGATTATTAATGAAAAAATATATAATATAATATATTATTTTAAATTTTAATTATAAATCTTTTAATATTTATGATTTAATTAGGAGATATTAAATATCACGAATAAATACTATTTATTATAGTATTTGGAAACATTTTTTATGGTGCATTTTATTAAAATGGGTCTTAAGTAAAAATTAAATTTGAATGGATATAATAATAATTTTATAATTATTTTAAAATATATTTAAATTCATTTAAAACAATTTTATTGATAATAATAGTAATAAAATTAATAAAGAGGAATTATTGCAGCTTGTTTAGTTTTTATTGCAGAAGGAAGTCTTTAAACTAATAGGAATCTTTTTAAAAGGCCGAACATGGCTTTTTGGAGGGCAATTTCCAGAATTTGTGTAATATATTTGGTATTCCTAGTATTTTTAATTTACTAAAATACTAATGATGCTAGATTTGTATTTACTTTTTTTGATCAGAATTTAGGAAGAAAATTAGGAAAAGAAGTACATACTTATGACGATAATTGTGAACTGACATGGGAAAACCTTATGGATAACTTTGATCATTATTACTTAGTTCACTGTATTAATTGGCTTTTAGCAACCTTCATATGTAGAGATAAATACATTCTCCTCTGGTGGTAATTATTTGATGAAATTATTGAATTGTCTGCACAACATATTTTACCTCATTTTAGAGAATGTTGGTGGGATCACATTTTGGTTGATATGCTTTTCTCTAATTTACCTGCTATTTTCATTGGACTTTTTTTGCTCAAAGTTTTTAAAATATAAGAATTCGATTGGTTGGGTAGATTTGATAAAAATAAAAAATAAAAATAATTTAAAGACTGGAAAGTT
>Ga0315908_10002322_pt1 | contig 13955 bp, 3 predicted proteins | sample LakEriMetagenome_12_FD_203520 | JGI IMG/M metagenome (GOLD analysis project Ga0315908, IMG submission 203520) | Freshwater fungal communities from buoy surface, Lake Erie, Ohio, United States - Buoy 4 MA124 | ecosystem: Environmental > Aquatic > Freshwater > Lake > Lake biofilm | place: USA...
ATTATTTTTATTTTAAAGAATCTATCTATTCTGGATATTGAGTATCTCCTTTTTTAAATAACAAAGCTGTTTATTTAATTTATTATTATTTTGCTTACTTAATATTATTATTTTAATTTAAACTATTTTTTCTACTGTTTTATTTACTGACTTATTAACTATTAGTCTTACTTCTAAGATTGTAATTATTTTACTTTTATTCTTCTTCTTAATGAATATCAGCATCATCATCATTTAGATTTAAATTTACTTAATAAAGCTTTAATAATTTTGGAGTATTTTAAATATATAATTTGCAAATTTTATTCAATTATCTTCCTGAAATTCCTTCTTAATTTTCTAAATCTATTTCTATTTCTTTTTATAATTTTTTTGCTATTTTATTATGTCCTAAATTAATTAAGTATCTATACACTATAGGTAATAAGTCACTTGGCTGTAGTTTCCTAATCATATATTTTGATATCTTTAAAATTTAATTACAAATATTCGATAAAAAAGATATTATTGATTATAAAAATAAAAATATAATTTTAAAATATAAGAAAATGAATTTAATTAGTAGAGATGAAAAAATGGCATGTCTTTTAAAAGGCATTTGATTAATTTAAAGATAATGGTTAAAATGATATATAAATGATCATTTATTTTTATCACATGATTTGAAGATTATTTTGTTATTATTTTTCTTTAAATGCAATCATTTTTATTTTGTTTATGAAATTTCTCATTAATGCTATTTTTGTGTTTTATTTAAATATGTTTAATTTTTTGTAGTTATTCTTGTTTGAATATTTCAATATATTGATATAATTTTTTTTTAGGATTTAATTCTTAGCCTATTTTTTTTTTAGTTTAGCAAATTCTTATCTTATTTGTATTATAAGGTTACAATTGTTTATGAAATCTTCCTATGTTGCTTGTTAATAACGTTTGGAACAATAGTCTATTTGGAAGTTTTTAGACTATTAGAAATTCTTATGAAAGAAGTTTTATTAATTGGTTCGTAGTGTATGTTAATTGTTTTTTTTTAATTAATCTTTTTTTATTTTTTTATTTATGAATATTCAAATAATTTTGAGATTATCTATTTAAATAATAGTATGTTTTATAATTTTATCTTTACTTTTATCTTATATGAATTCTTTTTTTAAATTGTTTTATTTGCTAATGTTATTTATTTATTTTATATTCAAGAATTTTGCATACTTGTTAACTATGTTTTATGGTTATTTAATATATATTTATTATGTTTAATATTATTGATTATTTCATATTAATTATGTTTAAAAGGATTATTGAAAATTCTAATTAACATTGCTTTTTTAGTCTCAGTGTATCGTTTAGTATTTGATTAAAACATTGTTATTTAGCCACTTGTTTTTGGTTAAATAATTCTGTAAATTTTTAAAATATATATAATTTTTTATATTATGATTGTTTAATATATGTTAATTTTAATATGCATAGGTATTATACTAGGTTTTAGTAACTTAAAGAAAATAAAGAATTTTTATTGAAAAAAGAATCTTGAATATTTTAAATGGAAGCTTTAAAATAAACATTATATAATTAAAGATTATTAAGATGTTGTAATGGAAGTGGTTAAATAGAATGGTGATATTAATGAAATTTATCTGATTATGATAAAATAATATAAAAAATAATTTAGCAATTTTAATATTATTAGTTAAAGAAACCATTAAAAAATTTCTATTTTGATTAAAATTTTAATTATGGATTAAAATTTTTATAAACATTATATTTTATCATAGAATTATAAAATATTTTATTATCTTATATCATAAATAAAGATAATATTTATTAGTATTTATTTCTAATTCTAGCTTTATTATAAAAGATATAATTTATAAATTATTAATTAAATAATGTTGAGAACCATTTTTCCTTTTATGAATACTTATTTGAAAAGCAGAGTTATAATATTGTCAAGTAAATTTAATTCTAAATAATATTACTAATTACTTTAATAAATTTATTTTAGTCATTTATTTTTTATTAATTAATTTAATAATAAAAAAAGAAATAATAAACAATAGTTTTTTATTATATGAATAAGAAATCAATAATAGTGATATAAATAAATAATATGAATAAATTATATAAATAAAGAAATAATAACGTAATTTTTAGAAAAAATAGAGCCAGTAATGATATAAATGTGTAAAAATGATTTATCTTTAAAAGACAACTACTTTTACTCAGTAAACAGCATGTATTACTTTGAAAGTAAGTTTATTTCAGAATTAATAAAAACATACGAAGCATCAAAAGAATCAATGAGTCCTTCCGAATATGAAGAATACATCATAGGTGTATAAAAATTAAAGTAGTTTTCAGAATTAAAGGATACCCTTTCAAAGCTTTAAGAATTCAACGAAGAAATGAAAGCCATTTATTTACAATGCCAAAGAGAAGGATCAATGAGCAATCTTTTTACTCATAGAGATTATATTACTGAAGTTTAAGAATAAGATTTGAAAAAATCAATCTAGTAATATGTTGATCTTTTGAATGCTTTATAAGACTATCCTGAATGGCAAGAAAAAGTAACTATTATATTATATTTTAGATAAGAAATGATATTGGAAATTACGTGCATCTAATGTACAATAATTTGAGTTCTGACCCTAAAATTTCTGCCATTTTCTAAGGATTCGTAAATTATTATCGATTATTTTTTATAGGACAGTCAGTTCTTTTTCAAATGATTTAATTATATTTAATATTTAATACTTTTTATATTTATTTTATTTCTAATTATTATATATATCATTTTAAACCTTTTTAATCATTAAAATTGACATATAGTGTATTATTATTAAATATTTAATATAATTAATACTATTAATAATATTCATTATAATTTATTATATTAATTAAATTTAATAACATTAACTATAGATATATATATTAATATTGATTTAGATTATCTTATATTAAATAAATATTAATAAAGTTTATAAATATAAAACAAATCATTCATGAAAATAAGGATATGTGAGATAATTAAGCTTATTATTCTGCTGATTATGCAAATTAACATAACAATTTTCACAAAAATAGGTAGCAGTTTTATGAGAAAGTTTATTTTCAAAAGTTAAACATTTTGCAAAAAACAAATGACAAGCATCACACTTATGTCTCCTAGTTTTTTCTTTGAAAATAACTATAGGATATTTCTCAATTTACCTAATATCGATTTCCTCATCAAATTTTCTTAGACATGAGAAAACAACCATATGATCACAATTATCATAATGCCTAAATAAATACATTTTGCCTAATTTAAGTGACATTTCACTTAATTTTTGATTTTTTTGTAGTTTTTAATGGAATTCTTCTGTTTCAGACTCTTGAAGGCTGTTTTCCAAAAATGATCTTTAATTTTAAAGGATTTGTTCACTTAGGTAGTTTTTGTTTTCTTCTTGTTAATTGTTTTCATAGAAGCAGTTTTCTATATAAATGAAATTCTGTTATTGTTTTTCAGTATAATCTAAAAAACAGTTTATTTCTTAACATATTTTATCTAGAGTGAAGTTTATAGGCACTATTATTTCCTTTTTTTATTTATTGTTTTTATATATTAAATTTTATAATATTTTTTTATTTATTAAATTTTATTTATTTTTTATTAATAAATTCTAATAATTACTTTTTATTTGTTTCCTTTTATAGTATTATAAAAATTCACTTACAATAAATAACTATCTTTGTCTAGTTAATTACTATTAATATTATCAGATTATTCTTTTTAAAGATAAACTCATTAGTCTATTATATAATTTGAGTCTTTTATTTTTCTGAATTTAAGTTCATCTACTGCATAATCGTTTCTCAAATTATTATTAATATTTACAATTCACTATTGCTATGTAGGTTTTTTATGTTTTATTTTATTTATTTTTCTTGTTCTTTAAAACCCTACAATAGTTCATCCATTATTAAAGAATAATTAATTAGTTTTAATTTTGTTTAATTTATGTTTTAGCATAATTAATTCATGAATTTAAGGTTATTTTTATTTTCAATAATCTGATTTTACTTCTATTCAAAAGATTTTTCATTTATTTATTAATTTATATATTTTAATTATTAATCATCCTAAAATTAAAATGATAAAAATACTGAGATATTTTTGAAAATTTATTCTATATGATCTTCTTAATTTAAAATTTTTAAATCTTTATTTCTAAAAATATATAATTATTTATACTCAAATAAATATTAAAATTAATCGCTTGATTATTTTTAAAATGATTAATTTTCTAGATTTATTTAATCTTAAGAATCAATTTGAATTTATTAAAATTTATTGAGTTTATCATTAATAGTAATTAATAACTATTTTTATTAAGAACAATACTCATTGATTTTTAAAAAATCATTTGTATTTTAATTCATATTAATAAATAGATAATAAATAAAAATATTAAATATAGGTATAATTTGCTATAAATTTTTAGATAAATCAGATTATTTTGCTAAATTAATTGATTTTATTTTTTATTTATTTCAAATCCAACATGATAGATTCCACAAATTTCTAGTCCAAGTTTTGTTACTCTTCTTATAAAATTGATATCACATATATTTTAGTTTCTAAATCTTGGACTATCTCTTAACATTCTTTTTAAATCATATTTTTTGTGTTTAAATCAATTATATTTTAAAATTATTATTATTATTATTATTATTTTTGTACTTATAGTTAATTAATAAGATCTTATTTTTCTTTAATTTGATATTAATCTCTTTGTTTTTCTAAATGTAATTATTTAATAGATTATTCTTATAAAGCAATCTAAGCATATAATTCTTAAATCAGTTTATTTTATTAATTATCGGTTACTAAAATTTCAAAATCTTCATTTTCATTTTACTTGCTTACTTTTATTTTTTATGAATTTTAATTCATTTATTATAATATTAATTATTATAATAAACTCTACAAAATAAATAAATCTTAATTGTTGTTGAATAATATAGAAATTTTTTTATATAATTAATTTAAATATTAGCTTAGTATTAAATATAAACTTAATAAAGTTAAAAATATTATATAATAAAAATGAATAATTAAAAAGAAAAATAATTATAAAATGAAAGACAAAATCAACTAAATGATTTTAGATAAGCAATTTAATATAAAAATCAAACTAAAAATATTCAAAAAAACATTCAAGAATATAATGAATCAAAAGCTGATAAGATTCAAAAAATGATTTAAAATGAGTTGTTCAACATTTTTACTTTTTAAAAGCATATAAAACTAAACGACAAAATAATTAATTTTATTAACAATATTTATTATTAAGCAATTATTGGATGGTTTATTGAGCATTATTATGTATCATTAATTTGAATTTAATTAATAAATATTAATATTAAATTATTACAATTACTTATTAATTCAAGTTTTTCAAAATGTATGGGTAAAAAAAGAATCGATTAGAAAGTGAATAAAATTCCCGAATTATAGGAGAAAACTTACCTAAATTAAGACTAAATTTCGAAAGAGAAATGAAAGACATTGAATAAAGACTTTCAAAATTAGGACATTTATACTCAATGGTAATAATATAAATGCCGAAATTCAAGTAATAAGATTAAGAGTAATAACTAATTTCAGTAATAATAAATATATAACTAAAAATAGACTATGGTTAATGTTGCTTTCAATATTCTAAAATAATTTTTCTATCAAGAATATTTTGATCATATTCTTTAACGTAATATTTATTATAATATCTAAAATATTAATAATATTAAATAAAATATTAATAAAGAAATAAATTTGATTTTTTTTGCTAAAAATATCTAAATTAAGGACTCAGTAAGTATGCTTTCTGATTTTCAGAATAACTTTATTAATTGTAATTTAAAAACTGAAAATTAAGAGAATAAAAAGAAGAATATAACTTAAACAGTGAATGCCAATTCTCCTTTCTTAAATATTATATATCCTTAAAAATAAGTCAGATTATAAAAACTATAGGAATCTTACATTACTAATAAGCCAAATGAAAATATTAGTAAAACATTAATAAGCTAAGAATTTACTAGAAATTAACTATTAAAAAATCAATAAAATTTTTACAAGGATATCAATGATTAAAATTAATTAACTTAGTTTAGTTAGATTGAAAATAATCAATCAACTTTTAATAGTTAATCTAATTAAACTTATCTGTTTAAATAAAGATATTATGAGAGAATAAATAATAAGAAACAATTGGAAAATGAATTTCAATAATAAGTTATAAACAACAGATGTAAATCATTAATTGCATGAAATATATTTTAATATATCAAACTATAAATAAATTATTTCTTTTTTTACAATTTAAAAGATTTAATAATGTTTGATATCCTTACTTTATAGGATAAATGACATATTTCAATAATCCATAATCATCTAAATCTTGCCATTCATCATCGTAAATAAGAATATCTTCATCATCATTTAATTGATTATCTAAATATAACTATTATTGTTATTGTTATTATTATTATTGAGATTATTGATTAAACATTTTTTGATAAATTTATTTCTACTGATTTTCTTATTTAACTAATAATAACTTTAACTCTTACAATAGTTATTATTAGCTTTAGTTATCATTAACTTTATTGACAGCTATTTAATAATAATTTCTATCTTAAAAAAATATAATTACTTAGCTTCAACTATTTAATTAAGATGAATAAATGACTTGATAATTTAATAGTAAGTTTTGAATATAGAATCATCGATATTAATTGCCATTTTATATAAAGAAATAGCTTTTGCATAATGTTGTTACTAAAATTCACATTAAGCAATATTATTGAGAAGAGGTAACTACAATTCAATCTTTACTTTATTTATCCTTTAAGTTCCATTTTTTTAATCAAGGTCTATGCCCATGATTGCTATCAATAAATAAAAAAAGGAGAAAAAAATAAAAATTTTTTTAAATAAATAAACATAAAAAAATGAGTATATAAAAAAATAAAAATTTTAAATAAATAATTAAAAAGATAAATAATAAAAAGTTAAAAAGAATTATTGAAAAAATGAATAAATAATAAAATACCCTTCATATAATACTCATAAGCTTTTTAATATTACTTATGCTTGTAAAAATAATTGCCTTAAACTTTATGAATGGTAACCCACTCAAATCGATCTTCCCAACTTAAATAATTCACAATTTTTGCGACTTCACCTGCCTATTCTTGAATTTTGGCTTTTTCAATTAGTACTTATCGGTCTCTATTTTTATTTATATTTAATACATTGACTATGCTTTTTAATGGTTATTTTTATCAACATAAGCTACATCAACATTCTTGTTTTGTAATATTTTTTATAACTCGCTTGTTGAACTAATATCTAATTCCATTATTTTGTTTATTATTTTATTAATATTAAAATAAATATTATTATTATTATAATAATTATTAATATTTTTATTTTAATAAAATTTTATTAGATTATAACTTAATACATATAAATAATCATAAATATTATCTTAAAAAATTATCGAATAAAATATTTGATTGAAAATATTCGCACTCTTTGTTAATGCTATATAATTTCAACGTAATGAAATCTAATTATTCTTTAGTTAAATCTACTTCTCCTTGACTGAATAAATCTAAAATCTATTCTTATGTAAGTTTTTGATTTTTATCTTGAAACTAAAATTTCAATTTCAATATTTTTTATTTTATCATATTGTTCAGTTATTCTTGTATTATTGGGTATTTTTCTAGTGGAATTATTTCATAATTTCCAATAAACGTTTTAAAAACACTTCTAACAACTTCTATTGAGTTACTACTACTGAAATAAAAATCATTTTAAGTTTAATCTTAATCTTCTATTAAATATCTGCAAAAAACTTAAGCTTGACCTGAATTTTTTAATTCAAAAGGTTCCCTTTTATTTATTTTTTTATAATTTTTTAATATAAAGTTTTATTGCAATATTTAAGATTAAATATTATGTTAATGAATAGTTAGATAATTAAAAATATAATAAAATATACTTTTAAACAATTCTAAGTAGATCCAAAAACTATACTTATTATTTGCTGTTTTTAAAAAGATAATCATTACAAATAACGGGTAAAGAGAGCTATTTTGATTTAAATTTATATAAAAAATTTATTTTAATATAGTTTTTATCAGCTAAAGAAAGTTTTTGATTTTTATTTAAAAACTGTTTTTTTATATCATTTATTATTATATTAGAAGTGTTATTACTTTCAATTTAATGAGCCTAATGTGGTTCATCAACATGATATAAATTTAAAGGTCTGTTTTCCAAATCAAAACTTTCTTTTGATAAAAATTTCATATTGTTATCTTCATTTTTAGAAATTGCTTAATTATTATTTACATTATCGTTTATATTATTTATTTAATTTTTTTGGTTTTTGATTTTTTCATATTTTGTTTCTAATTTTTTAATAATTTATTTGCTATTCTAATTTTCTTCTTTTAACTTCATAATTTAATTCTCTAAATTCTTTTAATTTTCTATTAGTTATTTAGTTTACTTTTCTTAAAAATCTTTTTATTCTCCCTTTACTTTTTAATCATTAAATCCTTTGTCTTATAAATTTTCTATTTATTTATCTATTGTTTTTTATTTTTATTATAATTATTAATCTTTCTAAAATAACTTTATATTTAAATCCTATACTTATTTTTTTAAATTTTCATTTTCTTTTTAAATTTAAGAAGGTTTTTTTTATAATTCTTATATATTTTTATAATTAAGTTATAAAGTAATTAATTGTTCAGCTTATTAATCAATCTATTATTGTAATTCAGTAATTTTTTCAATTTTTTTTTTCAGAAGTATTTGATTGTCTTAAATAATTTTGTTCATATATTAGATCTTACTCTAATAAAATATAAATAATTATTTGATAAAAATATTTTACCTATAATTCTTATTACTTGTCTTCATTTATTATTTTGAGTCCTTATAGCTAAATATTTTATTCAATTATTCTATCGATATCTTTTTAAGAATTCGAGTTATAATTATGGTTTGTTTTCTAAATATTTATTTTTAATTTATTCATTTCCTCTAAATAAACTTAGTTTTAAATTTAAAGTTCTTATATTTTTAATAGTTTAGTAGATCTTTTTAGTTCTTAGATTTCTTTCTCCTTTTAATATAATTACTAATTTAATAGTTTTATTTATTTTTCTTGATTGAAATTAGTTATAATATCTCTTTAGTTAATTAGGTTTTCATTTTAAATCAATTTATAATTATCTAATAGTTATTGTCTTTTATTTATCTCTCTATTTTATATTTCTAATTAAATTTTTAAATTTTTGTTTTCTTAATCGATTCTCTATAAGTTGTATTTCAAATGTAAATTTTCATCATAAAGGCTTTCTTTATCTTTTTAAATGTTTATTGGACGAATTCTTTGATAATTTTACATCAATATAGTGCCCTTAATATTTTATAATCCTGTTTTATTGTAATTGCTTAAAGGTCTAACTAATTCATTTTATTTAGTCTCTTTTATTTATGTTTTGTTAAGCATATATTTATAATAATAACTATTATAATTTACTACCCTTATTTTATATAATTCATTTATGAAGATTTTAATAATTAATATTTTTCTATTTATATCAGTTGCTTTAAATCAAAAACCCACAATTATTTCAATAGATAATTGTTAATTTGAAATTCAATAAGGTCTACTAATGATTAATGAAGATAAATACAATTGTTAATGTTAATTAAAATCATTAAGCTAATGTAAATAGCAAATTAATAAGAATGTTTATTAAATATAAAATAAAAAAAAATTAATTATTGAATATTAAAATTTAACAATATAAAAACATGATGATAAAATATATGTTATAAATTCTATTCCTTCAGTATTTTAATTTAATTATTTAATAAGGATGAAGTTATAAAAGAATAATAATTTTATGAAAATATTGGAAAATATATTAAAATTTGTAATGAATTTTGTTTTTAAATTTAATCAAATGATAAATTTATTCTTTAAAAATAAAATTTAAAAGATCATGAAGAAGAAGAAAATTTTTATGATAAAGTTAAAAAGAATGAATAGAATTTGATTGAAGATTTAAAGGACAAAAATAAAGAAAAATCATATTTAAATCATATTTAATAAGAGTCTATTAAATAATAAAATCAATAAAAATAAAATAATAAAAATAACAATACGAAAATTCATAATGAAGAATAAAATTAGTAATAAAATAAAAAATAATTAATTAATAATTTAGATAATATTAATAAAGAAGTTATGATTTAAAAAAATAATATTTAAAAAGGATAGCAAGAGAATAAAAATTATAATGATGATTTAGATAATGAAATAAAAAATTTAGAATAAAATAATATCCAAAAAAATAGAAGATTTAAATAAAAATTTAGAAAATTAAGAAAAAATAGCTAAAAAAATAGAATAAAAAGAATTTAAATGTAAAAATAATATAAAACCTATAAATAAAATAAAAAATCAATCCATCATAAAATTAAATAAAGAAAAAATACAAAAAATCAATTAATTTATTTGGATTTATAAAATAGATTATAATTAAAAAGAAAAAGACAAGCATGAAAAATTTAATATATAAAAATAAATAACAATATTTTCATAAATAAATTAAAAATAATAAAATAATTATATAAATATTAAATAAAAACATAATAGCAAATGAATTATTAAAACTCTTCCGAGTACGACATATAAGAAGGAGATAAAAAATTCGATTATTTAAAAGGAAAATACATAATGAGATTCCCTTTCACTTTAACCGCAATAAAATGGGGATTATCACTAGGAACCTTCATCGGAATCCACAATTATATAAAAAGCCGTAAATAAAAATCCATAAAATATGTATTAACTTAAAAGGCCAAATATAAAATGCAATATTCTGGTTTTTCAATGGAAGCATTATGACAGGAATGCCAATTTGGGGTTTTTTCATGTTTAAATACTCGTTCTACTCATATACTCTGCGCAAATTTGAACAAGAGCAATAAATCCAAATTGAACAAGCAAACTTTCTCAAAAGTTATCTCATTTAGCAATTGAAAATATAAGATACAAATATAGACGAAGAAAAGTTGGTATAGAAGTATTAGTAAAATTATTAGAGTATTTATAATAAGCATAGTAAATTGGATTTTCTTATTCAGGATCATTATTTAGACTAATTAGAAAAATAGATTTTTGCAAATTTTGGAAAGCAGTGACTTAATAATCCGAAAAAGATATAATATTATAATCAGATATTTAAATCTAATTTTATAGATAATATTATATCAGTTATTTTAAGGAATAGAAAATTAATTAATATTAATATTACTATCTTTGTCTAAATTCTTTTATAAAATATTTATTATGTTTTGGTTCATTTGCTGATAATTTTGTTCTTTGTAATTGCAATTATTAAAATTCATGGATATATTTATATTCTAATCAGCTGTATTTTAATTACTTTTTTATTAAATTTTATTTTAAAAAACTTAATTATTTGAGTTGTCATTTTTTTTATTTTCTATGTTTGAATTTTTTTCATTATATTCATATGAATTTTCTAAAGAGGAATTATGAGATTCTTACATTTATTTTTAATATTAATGTTTTTTTTAAATTTATTATTTATCATATTAATCTATAATTTAATCAATTTCTTTAATTATAGTGTTTTGTTTACTATATTATTAACCATTATTAATTATTTAGTTTTTTAATTATTTATTAAAAGATTAATTTTATTCTTAAGAATAATTTTAATTATTATTATTATCTTATTCTTAATTTTATTATGGCATAAATTAAAAATTTTAAATATTAAGTTGATTTTATATTAAATTAATACTAATTTATTAATTATTTAAATTATTAATTTGGTAATATTCATTATCTCAATTTTCATCAATATTAATATGATAATTAAAATCATTTTCATTAACTGTAAAAAATTATAATTAGTCAAAATTTATTTTGTGATCTGTCACTATTTTTTAATTTTACTATTTCTTACATAAGGAATTATAACTATCTAAAGATTCATTTTTTTTTCCAGAGTAACATAATGGTGATCTTATTTAAAATGGAATATTAAAAATAATTTCTTCATTAACTTATTCCTAATAATTACTATTACTATTGTTATAATTGCTGTTATTATAAATATTATTGCTATTGATACTTTATTAAATTTAAAACTAATTTAAATTATAATCAAAATCAGTATTATTAATATTTTCCTATTAAGATGATTATCAACTCAAAATTTAAGGAGAACCAAAAGTAATGGTATTATCATAATTTCAATATTTAACAAGATTGCTTGATTACTTTTCATGTAAATTCAATGCTTAAAAATCTTAATGACTTATAGATTATTACTAATAATTTTGCTAACTTTCCATTTAATACTTCTGTCTTAACAATTAAGTTTATTTAATTTGATACTCTTAACTCTAAATAATATCTGTTTATTAATCTTCTTAAAAACTATCAGCAAGAATCAAGCTAATAAGATTTTTGGTGCTTTGTTTAGTCTGTTATTTCTTAATATCTTGCTAAATATTTAAGATTTTCTAATCAATAATATTTATTTCATTGAATCTTTATTGATTTTTATAATTAAGTTAAAATATTTCTTGCTTTTTAGACTAACGATATGAATATAAATCAATTCCTATCTAATTGAAAAGTTCCATTAAAGCATTGTAATAATTTCTATTGTTTCTAGCATTTAATTCAGCTGCTTCTTTCTTTGTTTTTTCATAATAAAAAATATGAGGATTAATAATACAAGAGCAAATAAGTTTATCTTACTTTAACTCATTTAGATTATCATACCTTAAATACTTCCTCTTATTGTCTTTTATAATAAATAAATATTTACTCAAATAATTAAGAGATTAAGCAATATTAAAGTAAGTAATAACATTATAATCTTAGACCAACTTTATTTAATTAGACGTTGCTTTATAATCTAGCCCATCCTTTAACTAATTATTAACAAAAAATCCTTCAGAAACATGAAGAGAAATATCAAAAATCCTGAAATAATTAGAATTAAGTTTGATTTTAATATTATTAGAATGAATAATAACATTTAGATAATCATAATTTTAATCCAACTAAAAATACAAAGAATTGTTCATTAATTAAACTTAATCTGCATCCACCAAAATAACAAAAGGTAAATCCTTTAGATTATTATTAGGAATCGTAGGATTATTAAGCAACAATTAATAATCTTAAGAATTAAAAATGAATTTCTAAAAGAAGTTAATCATTTCATTATTTTTGATAAAATTCTAATTAACTTTTTTATAATGTCTAATGATTTTGCCTTTTTAGACTTACAACATTTTCCATTCTTGCTTTGTGTTCTCGTACATGTATACTTGACCTTCTGCTTTGCTATCTTTAAAATTTGATATTATAATATTTCCTTCTTCAAAAATTACGATGCCAATCCCTTCTATTCTGTCATTCTGAAATTATCCCATGAAGATTTGACCATTGTTCCAGAGATATATTCCAAACCCATTTTTTTTGTTGTTGAAGCTTTGACCTTAAAATATTCCTGTTTTGTATGAATTTATGTACAGTTTACGTTATTGCATTTTTTTCTTATTTATATTACTTATATTAATTTATTATCATTAGCTTTTTTAATAATTTTATTACAATTATTTATATTATTATTATCTCTTTTACTTATTTTATTAATTATATTAACTTCTGATAAATTTATATTTAATATTTTATTTAAAAATAATAACAAATAATATATCAGAATAAATATATTAATAATTTTTTTAATTAATTTATTAAACAGAATAATATTTAAATATCAACAAATATTACAAGTCTTAGATTTTGTTTCCTTAAATACAG
>Ga0315908_10002323_pt1 | contig 13954 bp, 6 predicted proteins | sample LakEriMetagenome_12_FD_203520 | JGI IMG/M metagenome (GOLD analysis project Ga0315908, IMG submission 203520) | Freshwater fungal communities from buoy surface, Lake Erie, Ohio, United States - Buoy 4 MA124 | ecosystem: Environmental > Aquatic > Freshwater > Lake > Lake biofilm | place: USA...
AAAGTAAAAGGCAAGCACCTTATATCGCACCGCTACAACCACCTGCCTTTGCTGCCTTCCGACCCTGGAGGATTGGGCGGGAGCTGGTCGTATAAGACTTGCCTTTCGGGCGCGAATGTAGAGCACTTTTTTCAAATATCGAAAGTTTAATATTTATATCCTTTTAAATATTATTCTTGCACATCCCTTATACCTTTGCTCAAAAGCATGTTATAACAGCTTTTCACCATCATTTTTTTCTACTATGACAGATGTCTCCATTGTAATACCGTTGTTAAACGAAGCGGAATCGCTTCCCGAACTTCATAGCTGGATTAAGAAAGTAATGAATGATCATCATCTTTCTTATGAGGTTATTTTCATTGACGATGGATCTACTGATCAGTCATGGCAGATCATTAATGTAATTCAGAAATCTGATAATGCAGTGAAAGCTATTCGCTTTCAACGCAATTATGGAAAGAGCGCTGCTCTTCATGTTGGTTTCGATATGGCTAAAGGAGAAGTGGTAGTAACAATGGATGCTGACCTTCAAGACTCACCAGATGAGATACCAGAAATGAGAAGAATGATTCTCGAAGATGGCTATGATCTCGTGAGCGGTTGGAAGAAAAAAAGATACGACCCGATTTCTAAAACGATTCCTACCAAGCTCTTCAATTGGACCACTCGCAAAATGAGCGGTATATATCTGCACGATTTCAATTGCGGCCTCAAGGCATATAGAAGTAATGTGATAAAATCCCTAGAGATTTTTGGTGAGATGCACCGCTATATTCCTGTAATGGCAAAGAAAGAAGGGTTTCAGAGAATTGGTGAAAAAGTGGTGGAGCATAGAGCAAGAAAATATGGCACCTCGAAATTCGGTTTAGAACGATTCATCAACGGATTTCTTGATTTGTTGACTATCACATTCATTTCTCGCTTTGGAAAAAAACCAATGCACTTCTTCGGTTCATTGGGATTGCTCATGTTTATTGTGGGCCTAGGAGCATTTACTTGGATTGGTGGAAATAAAGTTTGGGCACTCTTGAATGATTCATACGAGAAAAATATTGCAGATCAATCAATATTCTATATAGCGCTCACCGCAATGATTATCGGAAGCCAATTCTTCTTAGCAGGGTTCATCGGCGAACTCATCGCTCGAAATTCGGTCAAGCGAAACGATTATAAGATTTCAGAAACGATTTAATTCAACAATAAAAAAGGCGGTCATGACCGCCTTTTTTATTGAATATTATTCTGTCAAGTCTATTGCTTCACGAATGAATGCGTCTTTACTTGATCTCCATTTTGGATTTGCATGAAATAGTAGCCTGCTGACAAGAACGAAACATCTAAGTTAGTTCTGTATGCCGTGTCTGTAGTCTTGATGAACTCTTCACGAACAAGTGAGCCATCCATTCCGATGATCTTCATACGGATGCCTTCTTCTTGTTGTACATCTGTTACTTCAAGTACCATATTGCCTCCGGTTGGGTTTGGATAAAGAGCAACATCAAACTCGTATGATGGATTCATGATGAAACCAGCATTATCATTATAAACGCACGATCCATCATCGAATGTAGCGTATGGATTAAAGTTGAGAGCCGTAGAGTCTGTGCAGCCTTCAACGTCAGAACACATTGAATTAATGCCTACAAGGTTTGCACCCTCAGACCCCCAATCCAACGTCCCTTCGCTGTATGATGTTGGTCCAGAAAGAACGTAATAAGCACCATTCCAACCATCACCCCAAGTATCTTCCATCACAAGTGTGTAACATCCGCTTGGAACACAGCCGTAAACTACGTTAGTTTCCCAGCTTCCGAAATTCTCACCGAATAATACGATTTCACCGTCCTCATTCAATAAAGAGAATCCAACCTCAGAACCCCAGATTTGGGTCTGAAGAACCACGCTGATAAACTCCTCAGTGCAATCGCTTTGATAGATACAAGTTCCATCATCTTCGGTCGCATAGTAATTATAGTTGAATGCTGTTGCATCTGTACAACCATAGATTGCTGGACCGCAACCTTCAGCGTTCAAACCAAATGCAGCAGTACCTTCTAATCCGTTAATCAAATTGATTGAAGTTACCCATTCCCCGTTTGCAGTAACCTCTAGCGTTCCGTTATCCCATCCATCTCCGAATGAGTCGAACATCATTACAGTATAGCAACCATCACCAAGGCAAACATAAGATGTACCTGAAGCGCTGTACGCTACCATTTCGCCATTTTCATTATATACAGCGAATGACATTTCTTGCAACCAATAGCTTCCGCCAAGGGTAAATGTTACCATGTTTTGGAAACAATCTTCAGCATATAAACACTCTGTGCTTTCAGTTGCCAAAGGATCATAGTTCAAAGCTGCTGGATCAGTACACCCGTAGTATGGATATTGGCAAGAGCCATCTTCAATTGTCGCTTCAGCGTTGTAGTTAAGAGCTCCTGGGTCAGTACAACCTGGGATAACTACTGGACCGCAAGTTCCATCAATCGAGAAGATGGTAGAAGCATACTGAAGACCAGAAGAAAGAGAAGTACCAGATAATTGTACTCCGTTAATAGTAATATTATAGTACCCGCCATACCAGCCATAAGGGCCAGCATTGTTAATCATATTCACAGTGTAGCATGTGCCAGGTACAAGACAAACATTAAAGTATTCAATCGCACCGCTTGTCATATTGTCAACGTAAATAACTTCGTTGCCATCGCCATCCAAGATTTGCATTTCTAATTGTTCACCGTTGCCGAAAGCACATACATAAAGAGAAGCTATTGTTCCGTTGATTGCGCAATAATCGCAAGATCCATCATCAAAGGTTGCTGAATAATCAAAATTCAATGCATTTGGGTCAGTACATCCACTATAAACACAAGAGCCATCGCTAATTTGTGCTTCAGAATTGTAATTATCCGCATTTGGATCCATACAACCCACTATTGGGCCGCATGTTCCATCGATGCTAAATGAAACTGATTCCGTTTGTGCGTTAGGTGAAAGTTCATCATTAATATATTGAACTCCATTTCCATTGATCCAGAAATAACCATTGTACCATCCCAATGGACCGGTGTTATTGGTCATCACCGCAGTGTAACACTCACCAGGTATGAGACAAATATCAGCGTGTTGAATAGCGCCGTTGGAACCTAAAAGTTCAGCAACAGAATTGCCATTTGAGTCGAAAATCTCAACTTCTAATTGGTATCCATTAGAGAACGTACAAAGGTAAAAATCTCCGATTACTGAGCCAGTTCCACTGCAATACTCGCAAGAACCATCATCCTCAGTTGCTTGGTAGCTAAAGTTTAAAGCTGAAGTATCTGTGCATCCTAGAATGATGCAAGAGCCATTCTCAACGTTTGCATCAGGATTGAAGTTAGAAGCAAGTGGATTAGTACAACCTGCTATCACTTCGTAACTTTCTATTGAGAAGGTTACAGAACCTGTGCATGCCGTGTTGAAGTCACCAACGCGCAATAAATAAGTATTTCCAGGCAAAAGCGCAACATTGAGTTGTGATTGAAGACCGCATCCATCATCATTACTTGCTATAATAGAGTTAGCGTCATTTTCTGTCAATGGACAAGATGAATATAACCACAAGCGTGTATCGCAAGTGTTTAGTCCACACATAGAAATCAAGTATTGTCCAGCCACCGTTGGTTCTATTACATACCAATTATCCTCGAATGGTCCTGTATTGACAGAAGGTATTGCAAGAGGCTGGGCTGTTTGACAGCTTTCTCCTGGCGATTGAGAGAAAACAACTGTCGATTGAATAACAAACACTAGAAGTGCTGCTATTCTTAATAGTAGATTTGGTTTCATATAGGGTTGGTTAAGGGCGATTTTGGCAATGCTAATATATTCAATTTCCCTGAAAGACAACCAAGTATGCAAAAAAGTTGCTCTTTGTTAAGAAATAACCCCACTACCTATTGATTCATTGCCAAGGTACCAAGCAGCAAATTGACCAGAGGCCACTCCGCGCTGCGGTTCTTCGAAAATAACATGAAGCCCCTCCTGTGCCTTAAACAGCTCAGCACCAACTAATTCTTGTCGATATCTTATACGAGATTTATAAAAAGCCCTTTCACCTACTTTAAGCTCCAAATCAGGTCTAATCCAATGAATATCTGAATTGGGGATAAATAATCCTCTCCTATATAGGGCTGGATGGTTTTCTCCTTGACCCGTATAGACTTTATTTTCGGTAGTATCTGTATGCACTATGAATAGAGGTTCAGCCTTTCCCCCAACTCCAAGTCCTTTGCGCTGACCGATGGTATAATAATGAGCCCCGTTATGGGTACCAACTTTCTTTGCCGGCACATTAGCAAATACATGAGGTTTTGAAGCAATTTCTGCATCTTCGAAGGTTAAAACCTGACGATTGTATATCGTGAACAGAGACTCATCAGCCGGAACCTCTACAACCTCTCCGGCCTTTGGTTGAAGCTGTTGTTGTAAAAAGGTAGGGAGCTTTACCTTACCAATAAAGCAAAGACCTTGACTATCTTTTTTCTCAGCTGTTGGCAAACCAATTTCTTTCGCTATCTCTCTTACTTGAGGCTTTTGTAGATGGCCTATTGGAAAGAGTGCCTGAGAAAGCTGTTCCTGAGAAAGCTGACACAAAAAATAACTTTGATCCTTGTTAGGGTCAGCTCCAGCCAAAAGCTGGTAAATTGTTTTACCTTCTTTATCCGAAAATTCCGACCTCTGGCAATAATGTCCAGTCGCTACAAAGTCGGCTTTTAGATTTTGTGCGGCTTTTAGAAATATATCAAATTTAATCTCTCGGTTACATAGTACATCAGGATTAGGCGTGCGCCCCATCTCGTATTCACGAAACATATAATCTACTATTCTTTCCTTGTATTCTTTGCTCAGATCGAGCACATGGAAGGGAATTCCGAGATGTTCAGCGACAAGCATAGCATCGTTGCTATCATCAATCCAAGGGCACTCGTTATTAATTGTGACAGATTCATCGTGCCAATTGCGCATAAATATGCCAACAACTTCGTAACCTTGCTCTTGTAAAAGATAAGCGGCTACGCTTGAATCGACCCCTCCAGATAATCCGACAACGACCCTTTTATTCATGTTGCGAAATTAGGGGAGGAAATGTTTTTAAAAAAGTAAAGCGCCTCATAACGAGACATTTTACATAATATTTTGAAAAAAAGTAGGAACAATTACATTTGTAAGTGGCAACCATTCACAATGGGAGCCGTCTAAACATTGAATTCCGTGAGTGAAGACAAGCAATTTAAACAGCTAATTGACGGCTGTCTCCAAGGAGACAGAAGATCGCAACAGGCTGTTTATAAGCTTCTTTACGGAAAAATGAAGGCTGTTTGCCTTCGTTACACACGGGACTCAGACTTGGCAATGGATGTCCTCCAAGAAGGCTTTATAAAGGTCTTCCAAAACATGGAAAGATATTCAGGGTCGGGGTCATTCGAAGGCTGGGTAAGAAGAATCATGGTTAATCTTTCGATCGATAGGTTTCGAAAGTCTAAAAATGACTTCATACTGATGAATGACGCCATGAGCGCGGAAGAATGGGAAGATGAAATCGAAGAAGAAGAATTGGCTGAACAAGACCAATACGATTTCAAACCTCACCAGATAATTGAAGCTATGCAACAATTATCACCAGCTTATAGAACGGTCTTCAACCTTTATGTTTTTGAAAATTACACGCATCAGGATATCGCTGATGCATTAGGAGTTAGTGTAGGGACTTCCAAAAGCAATTTTGCGAAGGCCAAACGCAATATGAAAAAGATACTTTTAAAGAACTACGGCAACGCGAATGAGTAATAAGTTTACCCCATTTGAGGATAAAATACGAGAGTCTCTAGAGCACTACGAATTACCATTCGAAGCTAGTAGCTGGAACGACCTTGAAAACCGAATGAAAGGCAACGGTGCAAGTGCCAACACTTGGGTGGTCGCTCTTGTAGCTGCATGTTTTTTCTCTGCCATCGGTTCTTTTATTCTATATAAGTATAGCTTTAACTTAATTGATGCCAAAAAAGGTCACGGAATCGCTAGATTTGAATCAACATCAAGAGTTTCTAACTCTTCATCTTCGATCGAGAACGGCTCTATTGATTCTAATGTCAATGCGAACAATACTTCTGCTAACAGAAGCAATCCATTAAATCTTACTCCACTTGCAGCGAATGTATCGTCTTCAAGTAATTCTACCGATTCATCTATCCCTACTGAAAGTATCCTCACGGATATTGACACGCAACAAAATGAGGCTGTCGCTCCAAAGACTTCCACTACACTTTCAGTTAGACCAAGCGTTACAACTTCTTGTGCAGGTGGTGAAATCGATTTCAACGCTGTAAACGGCCCTAATGAAGGTAGCTACCTTTGGAACTTCGGTGATGGTAACTTCTCGAATAAGCCAAATCCAAAGCATAAATATGTGAAGCCAGGAGTATATGATGTTTCGCTTTCTATCACTTCGAAGAAAGACGGTCAGATTAATACTACTGTAATGAACGATCTTATCACGATTCACCCAGCTCCAAATGCTGAGTTCGAATGGGATTTCGTCAACAGCGCAAGTGAAGAACCAACAGTAAAAATCATCAACACCAGTGAAAACGCTACAAGCTATAACTGGAAATTTGGCGACGGATCAACATCTAAGGTTATCAGCCCTATCCGCTCATACACTGATAGAGGTAAGCAAATGATTGCTCTTGAAGTCTCTAATGAATGGGGTTGTTCTGACAGCAAAGTGAAGTATATTCACATCAACCAAGACTACAATTTGATGGCTCCTGAAAAATTCAGCCCAAAGACTAATGTCTTCATGCCGGATGGACTCAAACAAGGTAAGTCTCAATTCAAATTGACGATCTACAATGGTGAAAAACCAATTTATGAAACAACAAACAAATCCAAAGGATGGGACGGAACACTTCCATCAGGCACCACTGCTGTAGCTGGTGATCAGTATCCTTGGATTGTAATCATTTATAACGACACCACCAAAGAAGAGAAATACTTCAGCGGCATTGTAACGATTCTTCCTTAACCAAAACCAACCAATAAACCAAAAAAGAGTCCCGACGTCCTGTCGGGATTTTTTTTGCTTAATCCAGAGTTATTAACACGTGTTAATAACTCCTTTTTTGTACCTTTGCACCACCTAATCCGTGCACCTATACACCAATGAGAATTATCTGCTTGATAATTAGCGCTATCCTTGTCCTAGTCGGACAAATCGGCCATTCTCAGGTTACTGTTGTGCCAGCGTCTTCAAGTTGTAATTGTAACGGAAGTTTTACATATTCTCCTTTTCCGGGTAGTACGACCACTTTTCAAGTTCAAGATTTTTCTAGCTCAGTTATCTTGAATGCAGGAAATCCGAACGGAAGCCTCACAATGAATAATTTATGTGGGTCGATCTTTTTAGTTACCGCAACTTCTCCACTCGGCTCCACTCAAGCATTCATTCAAGTAAATGCCATTGGAGCGGGAATAGGAACAGCGAACACCGCAAACATCTGCTCTACAAGTGGTAGTGTCAATCTTACAACCTTCCTTGGTGCATTTTCGGCCGGTGGAATATGGAGGCGCCCCAATGGAACAACCTTTAATGGAGTGTATAACCCTCTGGTTGAAAACGGCGGCATTTACTCCTATTCACAAAGCATAGCAGGATGCATTGTCACCACAGGAGTTCTTGTCAATGAAATTCAAAATGCCAACGCAGGGCTGCAAACAACCATTCTCATCTGCGATACTTACAATACTTTTTTCATGACGGATTTTCTAAATGGCAATCCAGATTATGGAGGAACTTGGCTCAATGCCTCAGGAAATACTGTAAGTGGATTTTTTAACCCAGCTACTACTCCAAGCAGCACATTCGTTTATATGATTGACAATGTGCCAGGCTGCAATCCTGTTTTTAACACACTAGTTATTGACGTGAATAGCACCCCTGATGCTGGTAGTGATGCTAGTCTCATAGTTTGTGACAATGCCGCACCCTTTAATCTTTTCAATCAACTGGGTGGAACTCCTGACAACAACGGTACTTGGTATGGCCCGAATAACACACCAACTGATAATATTTTTGACCCTGCCACTGACGCGCTCGGCGTATATCGTTATGTTGTAAGTGCAATCGTTCCGTGTCAAACACAAGAGGCAGAAGTGAACATTGCATATACACCGAACGATCCTTCGGGTGAGCCAAGCTCGCTGACAGTTTGCGCTAATGGCCCCTCATTCGATATGACGGCCGCCCTCAATGGATCGCCTAGCTTGGGCGGTGTATGGAGAAACTCATCCAACCAAGTAGTCAGCAATATCTATAATCCGCTTACTGCGCAGCCAGGTATTTACAATTATCTCTTTCCAAATATTGGATGCAGCCAAACGGGGGCACAACTCACTATTCAAGAAGAATTGCCGCCGAATGCCGGTAATGACGTAACCATAGAGCTTTGCCAATCTTCGACACCTCTCAATTTATTTTCATTAGTGAATGGCGGGAGTAATGCTGGTAGTTTCTTTGACTTAACTCAAAGTTCATCTACAAATCCGACGGATATTTCATTTAGTCAGCTCATTTCCTTGACATATGAAGTGTCTGGAGTATTCTGCCCAACTGATATTGCAAATTTCACAATAGGTATTGTAAGCCCTCCGAATATACCTCAAGATATATCCTTGGAATACTGCACAATTGATAATTCAGTAGATTTAAACTCGTACTACCCTAGCATCACATTCCCAGAATGGTCGGACGCTAACGGAAATACTGTCTCTTCTATTTTTGACCCCTCGATTGGATTAACTCAAAATTTGACAATCACATCGCTTTCAAACAATGCTTGTCCGAACATTCAGGCACAAGCTGGGATAACCGTTAACACACCACTCTTTTCTGATCAAAATTATTCTGTCAATGTATGCATAACAGACACCCCTTTTGAATTAGACCCTTTTCTTTCTAACAATGAAATGGGATTTGGACAATGGTGGAATCAACTTGGAGACGCTGTTGCCACTCCAGTTCCTATTTCAATTCCAGGTCAGTATAATTTTAACTACATCAGCAATGATAACGGCTCATGTCCAGACAACATCGTGACACTAGAATTAAATGTTTCTGATAGCATAAATGCGGGACTAGACTCGTCCATTGAAATTTGTGGTGATGATGATTTGCTCGATCTAAATGGCTTGCTTTCCAACAGTATTGATCAGACTGGTCTTTGGTATTTTGGAACTAATACACTTTCGAATTCTATAATAGATCCAGCCCTGCTAAATTCTGGAACATATACCTATCAATTACCTGCAAATATTGGTTGTCCATTAGACGAAAGCGAGCACATTGTGTCAATAAGAACTCCAATTATTGCAGAGGCGGGAAATGTACTCCCCATTTGTTCGGGTGAAGCAGCATTATCTCTTGGTTCAAACACTCTACCAGGGGTGAACTACAATTGGTTTCCTTCAACCAACCTATCAAACATCAATATTTCGAGCCCCAGCGTAAGCATAGAAAACACTTCTTCTCAGCCTATATCACAAGAATACTTTGTCACCATTAGTGATGGTGTTTGTGATGATATAGATTCGATTACAGTAGTGATCAATCCATTACCAGTTGTGCAATTGGCAAATGAAATAGAATTGTGTTTAGGCGATGAAATCACCTTAAACGCAACAGGAAATTATAACTTTACTTGGGGGCCTTCTCAGTTATTTTCAAACAACACCTTGCCCTCACAAACAATTGCGCCAGTTAATGATGCTACCATCTTTTTACAAGCAACAAACTCATATAGCTGCACCACCTCTACTACTGCTAACATAATAGTCCATCCCTTGCCCGAATTATATTTTGAATGGGGATTTCAAGAAAGCTGCACTCCTTTTGAGCTAGAACTAAATCCTTATTTGGATCTCGAAAATTTTGAATCTGGACAATGGTATTTGAGCAATCAATTGATTTCGGACAATGACTCGTTGAGCTATACCATCAATGAAGCGGGTACATACGATTTAATATTTGTGGCACAAAGTGAAGAAGGTTGTGAAGCAAGCTGGGAATTCTCTGAAGCAATTACAGTACATCCCTACCCAATATCAAATTTCTCTTGGTCGCCTGAAAACCCCACATTGATACAAAATGAGGTGGAGTTTGAAAACACGAGTATAGATGCGGTAAGCTATGAATGGTCATTTGGTGATGGAGAAATATCCACGCTAGAGAATCCAGTTCATGAATTCATATCAGAGGAGGCTGAGTACTTTGAAGTGTGTTTAGAAACGGCATCTTCCTTTGGATGTCTCGACACCATTTGCAAAACAATCTATATCGAGAATGATTATGTGTTCTTCGCCCCAAATTCATTTACTCCAAACAATGACGGGCTCAATGACATTTTCAAACCTATTTTGAGTGGATTCGAAAACTCTACTTTTGAAATGATTATTACCGACCGCTGGGGAACTGTAGTATTTAAATCAAATGATGTCGCGCAAGGATGGATGGGAGATGTGCGCGGTGGAGAGCACTATGCCATGGACGGCTCTTATGCATGGCAGGTAAAAGTAAAAGTCGATCTCATAGCTGATTATCGTGTCTATTCTGGACACGTGCTCATGATTCGATAGACCTCCATCATTCTTGGATTCTAAAATTCATGCAAAAAATTAAGATTGCAACCATTATTAGGGTACGGTAGTCACCCATTTAGGAGTAATTTGCGCGTGTTTTAAAAAACCCTGATGGAGGAATGAAGAAATTTTTAATTGTTATTGTTTTAATCAGTTCATTTTTTGCAAGCAAAGCGCAGCAGGATTGCGATGTGCCTGGTAATTATTGTTTGGATAATATTACTATCCAAACATGCAGCGGGGTGCTTTTCGATGCGGGTGGTGGAAATGCCTATCCTGATCAAACATTCACCATGACCATTTGTCCAGACACCCCTGGGGATGTTATACAGCTTGATTTTACAGCATTCTCACTTCAAACATCTCCAAATGCATCTAGTAGTGACTACCTTTCTATTTTTGATGGTGATAATGTAAATGAGGCAAGCCTCGGTGACAACACAGGAAACTCTTTACAAGGACTACAAGTAACAGGAACAGTGAACAACACTACGGGTTGTTTAACATTAGTTTTCACAGACAATGGTACTCCAAACGTGAATTCACCGGGGTTTCAAGCCAATATTCAATGCACAACACCGTGCGCTAATCCCACTGCAGGTTTTTCTGTGACCGCTCCCTCACCTGCTCCTATGGGTGGAAATATTTCTACTTGTATTGGAACTCCGATTACACTAAACGGCAGTGCTTCTTTTCCCGAAACAGGTTTTACAATTTCAGAATATGTGTGGAACTTTGACAATGGAACAGTTGATAACACTAGTGGTTCTGAGGTTTCCTATACTTTTGAAGAACCGGGAGAGTACTTAGTATCCTTGACTGTGCTTGATAATAATGGATGTGCAAGCTTAAATGTCAATCCCGTGCAAGTACTGGTGAGCACTCAACCCGATTTTAGTTCCATAGCTCAAATAGGTACGCAGTATTGTTTTGGTCAAAACATCATTTTAAATTCAGGGAATATTGAGTATCCGACATGGAGTTCTTTACCACCTCAAGTGGTGGCAGGGACTACAGAACTGGCGGATGGCGCAGGCTTTAGCTACAGCAGCCCTATAACATTTGACTTCTTCAACAGCGATGCAGTCTTGGAAAACTGTGAAGACTTCCTTGAGCTTTTTGTGAATATTGAACATAGCTTTTTAGGTGATTTGAGCTTTACTGTTAGCTGTCCAAACGGAACTATCGTAGACCTTCAAACTTATCCTAATGATGGAGGTGGTGATTATTTGGGAGAGCCAATTGATGATGGAACAGCAGCTATTGGTGTTGGATATGATTATGGCTGGAGTTCGACAAGCACCTTGGGTTTTATTGATGAGACAACACTTCTTCCAAACGGATCTATACCTCCTGGCATCTATCAACCAGAGGGAGATTTATGTACATTAGTTGGCTGCCCATTGAATGGAACTTGGACATTCACAGCAACGGATAATATACCTATCGATAACGGGTATATTTTCTCATGGGGCATCAACTTTAACCCAGCCCTTTATCCTGGTGTAACCACATTTACACCTACCGCAGGTGGCGGAGCTGACAGCTCATATTGGACAGGAACAAATTTTGAATTCATTGATCCAAATGCAGACATTATTGAGTTGACGCTGACAGAACCAGGGACCTATGAGTATACTTATGAAGTAACAAATAATTTTGGTTGTATTAGCGACACCACCATTTCTATTACTATTGATGAGCCGGTGCAAATCACTGCAGGGCCAGATTTCACCTACGCGTGCGCTCCAATAGTAATCCAAGGTGGATATTTGAATGAGCCTACGCCTGCTTGTGGTGCAGACGCTGGATCCTATTCATTCTGTTATGGTGAAAATGAAAACTTCACAGAAACGTTTTGTCCAGATACCCCAGGAGATGGAGTATCAGTAATGGAATTAACTTTCTCTCAAGGTTCACTTGAGGTGTTTTTTGATGACATCACTTTTTATGATGGTCAAACAACAGCAGCTCCAATATTAGCTGGACCAATGGATGGCGATATTTCTGGAATGACATTTACTGCTACGAATTTGAGTGGTTGCATTACCATGCAAATTACATCTGATGGCAGTAACTCTTGTGAATCCGGAGGGCAAGACGAGCTTCAATACGAAGTAGGCTGTGCTGATCCAAACAATTTTACGTGGGAATGGACACCATCAGATTTTCTATCAACGAGCAGCAGCCCTGCACCAACTCTTGACGGCATAGATCAAACAACATTGTATGTTCTGACAGGCTATCCTACTGGATTCCCCGAATGTGCAGTTAGTGATGACGTATTGGTTACTGTTAACTCGACACTCGGCATGAATCTGCCTAATAATTATTTGGGTTGCGCTGGAGCTACGGTTCACATCAACCCTCCAACGATTATCGGTGGAGCTGCACCATTTGTATATTCTTGGATTGGCAGTGATGGAAGCACATACAACACTGCAGAGTTTGATGTCGTGGTTGGAGATACGCCAGTTGAATATTGCCTCACTTTAAGTGATGGATGTGGACTTGAAGTTGAAGATTGTATTATAGTGAATCGTCACCCCATTATTCCTGCGACATTTGATGTGCCTATCACTAATGGCTGTGAACCATTAAACGTAAGCATGCAATCAGATTATACTGCTTTTCAAAATGTGGCATCTATGGAATGGGAATTTGGTGATGGAAATAACACCGTCATCATGGGATCAACTAATCATCAATACCAAGTTGAAGGAGAGTATTATCCTATCCTAACAATTACCGATGTGTTTGGCTGTGTTTATACCGACACTGCGAACTCACCAGTTCTTGTTTTCCCAAGGCCTTTAGCTAGTTTCAATGTATTCGAAGAAGAAATTTTATTACCTAATACGACCTTCCAATTCTTCAATACTTCGATTGATGCGAATATTTTCGAATACCGTTTTCAAGAATTCGGAACAAGTGCAAGCCCAGATACATCATTTACATTCCCAGCCGAGACAGCTGCGACTTATTTAGTTGAGCTTGTTGCATCCAACCAATTTGGTTGTATTGATAGCACAACACGACAAGTAACTGTGCGAAATGACATTGACATCTATATCCCAAATACTTTCACTCCAGATGGAGATGGCATTAATGATGTCTGGAAAATTGAGGGTAAAGGATTCGTCAATTTGAATTACAAAATCGTCATTTTCAATAGATGGGGAGAACCAGTCTTTACGTCTACAGACCCAAATGAGGCATGGTTAGGAGAGCACCAAAATGGCGAGTATTTTAACCAAGACTCTATCTACCTCTA
>Ga0315908_10002326_pt1 | contig 13952 bp, 10 predicted proteins | sample LakEriMetagenome_12_FD_203520 | JGI IMG/M metagenome (GOLD analysis project Ga0315908, IMG submission 203520) | Freshwater fungal communities from buoy surface, Lake Erie, Ohio, United States - Buoy 4 MA124 | ecosystem: Environmental > Aquatic > Freshwater > Lake > Lake biofilm | place: USA...
CGCCGCGACATCAGCGTGACTGGCAAGCAGGGCCTCAATGATATCTGCGGCAAGAGCTCCCGTGTCTGGACCAGGTTCAATGATCCTCCAAGGGCCGCTGATTGCGGCACTACGCCACCAGGAAGCGATCGTCTCGGCGAGAATCATTCCAAACACCGGCCCGCAACTCACACTGGTGAAGTAGTCACCAGCGCGACCAACGTGTCCGGGGGTCTGTGCGTAGTATCCCAATTCCTTGTGGTAGAGAGCCAGTTCCATGTATTCGGAAAAGCGCATCGGCGCCGCAGCCGCAATGATTTTTCTCAAGGCCAGGGTTGCGCCAGCAGAGGAATTCGAATATGAAATGTTTCGACACATGTCAGAAAGAGGAAGCAGTTGGAGAAACAAGCGCCGAAAAAAAAGATTCTACAAGCGAAAAGGCTTTTGGATTGGTTTTTTCGGGTTTGTCATGCTGTTGGGAATTGCCGGCCTAATGGTTTGGAATTCATACAGCGCCACGTTCCGTGAACGCGCTCTCACTTACGACCTTGAGCGCATCAACGAGATCGAAGTGCCCAGCATTATCCTTGATCGGAATGGTCGCGAAATCGGTAGAATATTTGTCGAAAACCGCAGCATGATGTTGTTTCAGGATATTCCTGAAAACTTTATCAATGCACTGAAAGCAGGTGAAGACAGTCGTTTTGACAGCCACAAAGGCGTCGATTACATCGGCGTGGCACGGGCTGGCTTGAAAGTTGTAACTAATCGGGGCGAGGTGACTCAGGGGGCCAGCACTATCACACAGCAACTGGCCCGCGATGCCTACAGCCTGAAAGCCGAGGCGAAAAAGCGCGGCGAGTCGGGATTTCATCGCAAGCTGGTGGAAATGTTTTTGGCTCAACGCATCGAGCGCCGCTATCGCAAGGATGAAATACTCGGTCTGTTCGTGAACCGCACCTTCCTCGGCAGCGGCTACTACGGGCTGCGCTCTGCATCGCTCGGCTATTTCGGCAAGGAACCTCGGGATTTATCAGTGAGCGAATCGGCATCGATCGTAACCATCTTGCGAAACCCATTGGAACTTAGTCCGCTCAATGATTTGGAGGCCAATCGTCAGGGGCGCAATCATGTTCTCTGGCGGATGCGGCAGGAGGGTATGATAAGCGCCGAGGAAATGATGCTTTATCAAGCTGCTCCGGTCCGACTGAGTCCAAAACCACTGCAGCGCGGTACTAGCCATGTGTATGAACTCATCGCTGCAGAGGCGCGCGGCCTGATCGGGGAAGATGCCTTCGCCAAAGGCGGATTTACCATTCGTAGCACTATTCTCAAGGAGGCACAGGACGCAGCGCAGTCGAGCATGCACGAAACGCTATCGAGGATTGAGTCGCGACCAGATTACACCAACCTCAAATATGTTGATTATAAAAAAATTGGTGGTGCACCACCCTATCTTCAAGGTGCACTGTTGATGGTGGATCACGAAACTGGTGAGGTCCTGGCCTATGTGGGCGGCCGGGATTACTCCCACTCACAATACGATTTCATCCAGGAAGGCAAGAAGCCGCTCGGTACGGCGTTTTTCCCTTTTGTTGTGGCAGCCGGGCTTGCGAACGGCATTACGCCTGCAAGTATGGTGGAGGATGAACCAATGGACAACCGCACGATCATGGTGGGAGGACGTGAGGGCATTCTCGGCGAATGGGGAGCGGAAATCCAAAATCCGACATTTGATGGAATGATCACCGCAAGAAGAGCCTTGGAAAAATCCAAGATCTCGGCGATGGTGCGTATGGGCTCACAAGTGGGTCTAGATAAAGTGGCCGAGGGAGCCAAGCGCTTTGGTTTTGAGGTTGCCGATGGAGAAAAACTGCCGCGCATGCTCTTGGGTTGGGAATCGGTCACCATGCGACAAGCAGTTTCGGCTATCGCAACTTTTGCCCGCGCTGGTCAGACGGGACCACTCCAGACGTTTTACGTCGAACGCATCGAAGACAGCACCGGGCATCCGGTGATGCAGCGCGCTATCATCAATCCGCATAGGACGGTTGCGATCGATGAGGCATCGGCATATCAGCTACACAGCATGCTGAAGGGAACCGTGCGATCCGGCAATTTAGCTGGCGCGATGACCGGAATGAATGAGGTGTTTCAAGGTGGCGTAAAAACGGGGACAATGCACGATTTTTCCGGCTGCTGGACACTGGGATACAGTAGTAAAATCGCCTGCGGTGTCTGGTGCGGATTTTTGCAGGGCGCGGCAAAACCAATTTACGAGGGCGCCTTCGGCAAAGACATCGCGCTACCGATTTGGAAAGCCGCAGTGACAGCTCTGCCCAATGAAATGTTGCAGGGCGAAATACGTCGTCCGGCCAAAATCATAGATGTCGATGTTTGCCGTGTCAGCGGACAGAAAGCCAGCCAGTATTGTTATGAAACGTTGGAAGACCCTGTGACAAGACTCCCTAAACTCAAGGATTCCAGGGTCTTGGAGTTTTTCCGTGCGGGCACTGAGGTTATCCCCACCTGTCCCGTTCATTCGGGCGGCATCTCCGCCCCCGGCGCAAAGAGTCAGGATGGACAAGATATCGCAGCACTGGATGCCATCCCCGTCCGAGCCAAGGAGCCATTGTTGTTAGGTAAGGATCCTTACCAGTCGGAAATCCCGACAGGCGGCCGTTCGGAAGATCTTAATGCCGAGGAGGGCGCCTTTTTCCGCAGTATGAAAAATGCGCTCGATACGTTGGATCTGGGCGACGACCGGGCGCAACTGCCCCTTAATACGCCGGGCAAGTTGGAGATCGAAGTCGAATAATCATTTCCGTCATGACAAAAAAACAAATGAGTCAACCCGCTAGCCAGCTCTCGTCGCAGCGTCGTTGGAATCCCTATGTATGTCAGGATTGTCGCGCGATTTTCCGTGTTCCCTCCGATTATGAGGGGTCGGGAGTTGTCTGTCCGAAATGCGACATCATGCTCCGCCTCCCGAAAGCTTGGGAAACGGTTAAGGAGGCGACAAAAAATGCCACCCCGCACTCTGCCAGTCACGATCCTGAGTCGCCCGCACCTGTTGCGTCCGAACCGAGTGCATTTGAATCGGTGATCACCGAGGAATCAAGCACGCAAGCGCAAGACCTTCAGCAAGAGCCTGTCATGACTGATGCTCCGAGCGCAGTATGCGTGACAACACTCCCTCAGCAGGGTGAAGTTCCACGCCGCCGCAAAAAAAACCACCGAAAGCCTGGTGCGGAGGAGTTGGAATGGCAGGAATCTTCGAAAATGCCTGTCTCCAAGCTTTCCTCCGTATTAGCGCGTAGAATTCTTTTCGCGACCATCGGCATGAGCTTTTTCTTGTTGCTGCTTTTAGCTTCATCATTTTTCCAACTGAAGCCAAAAGCCTCGGTCACGATTGCAGCTCCGGTTATCTTCAAACAAACACCAGCCACCCAAGCCACACCTGGGCTCGATCATGCCAAATATGTCAATGATTTTCCCTTAATTGAGAAGTTGGTTAAGGGGTTTTTGGAAGCGCGGACGCCAGAAGAGATGTTGCTGCACGTGCGCCAATCCGCCATGCTCAAAGACCGTATAATCAAGTATTATCAGGTGCATTCCTTTCATGTGCCCGGGTTTTCAGGGATCGACTACGCAGCGATAGGATTTTCGGACGATGGCAATGTGATCACCGTGCCTATCGTCGTAGCCGACTTCAGCCAAAGTGTTATTACAGTTGTCCGAGAGAGCGGACAGTATGCAGTCGATTGGGAGAGCTGGGCGGGTTGGTCGGAAATGATATTCGAAGAATTGATGCGGGTAAAACCCACCACACCTGTTGAAATGAGGGTGACCATGGAAACTGAAAGTTACTATAACTTCGATTTTCCTCCTGATCAAGAGCGACTCTGGCAGTCCTATCGACTGGTTTCGCCTGATGGAACTGCTCTCTTGCACGGTTATGTTGCGAAATCCTCCGATCTGGACAATGCGCTGCGATTGTCGCCAGATCAGATAAGCAAAAAAGCCATTTTGCGGATTAAGTATCGGGAAGATAGCGCTAACGGTAGTCAAGTTCTGATCGACGGTATCGTCGCGGACAGTTGGCTGAAGCCCGCAGCCTCGAAGTGATTCAAGGGATGCGGAAATCGCGTACGACTGCCATGTGCTGCATGAATGGCACTCCGCTGTCTCCCGCCTGAACTGGCGGGCATTTTTCCCAGGCGGGGAAAACCCGACTGTCGAATACCAGACCGTGATTAAAAAGCTGCCCACCGAGTGCTACGGGAATCTCCTGGCGATGAAACGATTCACTCGTAAGCACCCAGTCGTAGGGACGGTTGCGAGGTGCATTTGTTGTTGAATTGCCATTGCCATCCACAGGTGGCTGGAAGGGTAGTGTAAGCAACTTGGTTAATTCCTTCAAGCAGGCTTCGTGCGGGCCACGGGTATTGAAGTCGCCGCCGACAATTAGCAGGGCATCTTTCGGCACCCTAGCACTGAGCAAGGCCATTAGAGCCTTGGCTTGAACAGCGCGCGACTCTTCGCCTTTGGAGTGAAGATGCAAGCTGACCACCCATAGCGGCGGTTTTTCTGGAGGTTGAAGCCGAGCCCAGCAAAACTCGCGATTGCTCAGAACGGGATCATCCCACGAGCCTGATTCCGCGATGGGAAAACGACTGATAATGCCATTGGGAATCTGCATGCCTTTTTCCACGACAAAAAAATACTGTTCGCCGAGGGTCTTGTTCAACCATTGCCGGACGGGCACGGTGGTGTTGAATTCCTGAATGAGCACGATATCGGGTTTTAACGCCGTCAAAATACGCGCTCCCGCCCCTTCAGGATTGCTGCTATTGTCGTTGTTAGGGGAGTAGGACTGCTGACTGCTGGATGTTAAATTGGCTGCGACCACTCGGATCGTCAAGGGTTCGGCGGCGGCAAAACCTGTGTAAAACAGAATACCATGAATGAACAATCGTAACACCATCACATCATGCCGCAGTATGGATACTCATCAAACTAATTTCCTGACAGTTTTTTCACTGCATGCCAATCCCCCAATCAAAGCGACCTAATTTCCGCGATAGCTTGATTGGCCGGAGAAAAAATCTGAGCAGCCATATTTTGCACATCCTTCCGGGTAACTGGCATCAGCCGGGCACGCGACTCTGCCGGTGTTATAATCGAGCCTTCGAACAACAGCGACTCGGCCACCCACGCCATTTGCGCGGCGGTCGACTCCATAGCAATTTTGTTAGCGGTGATAGCGATTTTTTTTGCGCGTTCTAGTTCCTCTTCACTGGGACCATCCGTGACCAACTGGTTGAGTTCGTGGTGAATCGCTTTGAGCGCTTCATCGCGCGAATCAGGATCGAGACCTGCCGATATATCTAGCGAACCGGTGTCGACGAATAGCGCGAGGTCGGAGGAAATGTGATAGCACAGTCCGCGATCCTCGCGCAGTTGCTGAAACAATCGCGAGCTTGTCGACTCACCAAGTAAAATTGAAAGCAGGCGCAGGGCGTGGCGACCCGAATGATGACGGCCCGGGGTGTGGAAGGCGATGGCCAGTTGCAACTGCTCCGTTTCGCGGTGTTGAACCACCGGAGTGGATTTCCCTCGGCTAACAAAAGCGGGCAGGGGGGCGGGAGCAGCATGGCACTGCAAGGGCAGTAACGGCAGTAAAATTTCGGCGAATTCTTCCGCAGAATAAGGGCCTGCGGCGGCAATCACAATATCCTTGCGGAAATGATGCATTTGGCAGTATTCGAACAGATGATTCCGGGTGATCGCGTCCAAAGACTTATGGGTTCCTGTTATCGGCTCTCCCAACGGGTCGGGCGACCACAGCGCTTGGGAAATGAGATCGCCGATGTGGTCGCTCGGCGTTTCCTCATACATGGTAATTTCCTCATGAATCACATCTCGCTCCAGTTTGATTTCCCGCGGCGGCAGGGAAGAGTGCCAAACCATGTCGCTGAGAATATCAGCCAACATCGGCAGTGAGGCAGCGTCGCCACGGGCATCGTAAACAGTGTGATCCTCCGCCGTACAGGCATTAGCCTGGGCACCCGACTTCTCCAGTTCAAGCGAAAGTTGCTTTGCGCTGCGGTTGGCGGTCCCCTTGAATGCCATGTGCTCCATGAAATGTGCGACACCAGCCAATTGCGGCGGGTCGTTGCGGGACCCGGCGGGAATATAAATCGACAAGGTCGAGCATTCTGACGAAGCCATACTGGCGGTTGCGAGGCGCATGCCATTGGGAAGTTTCTGCGAGCGATAGACGGGATGCATGGTTGTGTTATTATTGATGGTCAGCCATCAGCAACGAAGCGATTTTCAAATCGGACGACACCGTAATCTTAATGTTGGGCTTGCCGGATTCAACGAGATAAGAGGAAACGCCGAGCGTTTCGACAACCGAAACCTCATCGGTCACAATCGCCCCGCGTTCATTGACATTTTTGTATCCTCTTTTTAACAAATTGACGCGAAAGCACTGTGGAGTTTCCATGAACCATAAATTGGCCCGATCCACCCCGCTGCGGGTGAATCCTTCAGCGTCCGCGCGTTTTAATGTCTCGGTAACCCGCCGCGCAACACTTGCCGCCCCATACTTCAGTGCGGCCTCGATGCATTTTTCAATCGTAGCAATGTCGATCATCGGCCTTGCCCCGTCGTGCACCGCGACCAGGGTGGTTTCATTTCCCAGCGCATTCAGGCCGTTGAGCACGGAATGCTGACGATCCCGCCCACCATTGACTTGATGGATTTTTTTCAATGTTTGCAATTCCGCGAGGCAGTGAAAACGCTCGTCGGGACAGACTACGTAGATTTCGTCAATAGATGGGCATTGGCAAAATGCGGCAACGGCGTGATACAACACCGGTTTACCGTTGAGGTCGGCTGTCAGTTTGTCGAAGCCCATGCGCCGCGATTCCCCGGAGGCGACGATGATGGCTGCAATTGGCATGCGCTAATTCAACCAATTACCCCTGAGCAATAAAGAAGAAAATGACCGGGTTGGTGAGATAATCAGCCCTGCCAGCAAGCGCACGGCTAACAAGTCAGGGAAAGCAAGACAGTTGAGTTTGTAGCATTTTTAACCAAGATTGAGCAGATTTTCAAAGGCATGGGACGATCATCTCTTTATTCAAAAGGCCTGCCTCACCTGGTCGCATCATTTCCTGTATCTCTGAAATCTGAGTAATCTGCAGTCCATTCCAACGATTAGAGAGAAGTTTCCCGCAGATTCAGGGACGGCCGCAGATTTAAATCCTTCTTCCTAGGTAATTGACTGAATGTGAGTAAGGGGTCTGAGTTCATTGATTTATCTCTACGAATCTCAGCTTCACCCTTTACGACTTATGCACGTCCCCCCTTGTCTGCCTCATCGCCCTAGGAGCCCTCATCTGCAAGTAGCGCCTCACCTAACAGCCCTATTTCCGGGTGCTTTCCAGTCGCTTGCGTTCCTCACTTGTCATCTTGGTTCGGTTGGCTAGCTCTTGGAAAAATTCTAGCTTCTTTGCCGGTGGTAGATTGACGCTGGGGGCACAGGCAATTAAGGAATTTGTAATGTTGCGCTCTACAGTTCTAATCGAAAGTTGGAGGCGATCCATATCATCAAGATCTTTGAGTTCTGCTTCTATTCTTGCGAGTGCTTCGACCTGTTCTTTTGTCCTCGGAGATTTTCGATTGGTAATTCCCGCACGTTTTAGTAATTCATCCAGAGTTATCTCAACTCGTTGATTGCGATAGTCTTGAATTTTTTTTGATCTGATTTCGGTTAAAAAATCCGCAATTATGAGGTAGTATTCTGGATTTGCACGCATCGAGTCGATATTGAGATAAGTGCTTAGAATACTATTTTTAACTGAAACATAGAACAATGCATCCCCCGTCACAGGGGGGCATTTTTTTTCTACCACCAGGGGCAGCGCCGCAAGAGTTGCTTTTATCGCGCTCGGATCTTTTGATCGAGTTAAAGTCCAGAGATTCACTGACATCGCATGTAGATATCCCTTGGGGTCGTCCTTCCACAGCACTTCAAGCTCTGGTAAAGTACGAATGAGTCCCTGCATGTCTTTAGCCTCCGCGAAGCGACGCACTTCTTCATATTTACTTTTCCCTGCTTCGCTTTCGGCATCGGGCGGTATCACACGAGGCGCGCCAAAAACGCTAAACACGGTGATCATTAGTATGGATAGAATGTATTTCGTTTTCATGTTAATTTTTTGTTAGTTTGTTGTAATCACATTTTGAGTGGATCTGCCCATACTTCTTGCGCTAACGGTGCAAGGTCGGCACTGAAATCTGCTTCTGCTGGCAGAACTTTTCCTGACTCAATGGGCTGCCGTCGCACTCGCGCAACAATCGAATAACTTCTTCCGGTGTGTGTCTTTTTTGCTTCATGGTTTCGGACTTGATTTGATTCAAATCCTTTCACTCAAATTGGACCAGTTTTTTAGGCGGCGGTCGCGCGGCGGATTTTGAACTTCCCAAAACATCCGTGGCACGCTTGAATGCCGCGTGTTCATCGCCTACTGCACCAACATACATCCAGCGGAATCGTGGAAGGAAACATTTGCGGCTTTAAAAAACCACGCCTTGCGGGTGAGGGATCTGTTGCAGGATGAATCGGAGCTTCTGCGTCCCTATCCCTTGGCACCTCGTCTTTCGGCCAGGGCGGCCCGGGAGTTGCTGGAAGGGGATCGATTGCAGGAGTTCAAAACCTGGGTAGAGACCCACAATTGCCACGTGTTCACCATCAATGGTTTTCCCTATGGCGCCTTCCACGGCACCCGGGTGAAAGAAAATGTCTACCGGCCCGACTGGACAGAAGCTTCGCGCCTGGAATACACCGTGGATCTTTTCCGCATTCTCACACATTTCATCAAACCCGGCGAAGAGGGGTCGGTCTCGACACTGCCGGGCTCGTTCAAGGCTTTTGCCGCGGACGAATCATCGATCATCAGCAATCTGCTGCTCTGTGCGCGGGAAATCGAGCGATTATCCATTGCCAGCGGATGCGACCTGCACCTAGGACTCGAACCAGAACCGCTGGGGCATTTCGAAAATACCGCCGAGACTTTGGCGTTCTTCGCCCGCTTGTTTGCCGCCGGCGACGATCCCGCGATGGTGCGTCGGCGCATCGGCGTGAACTACGACACCTGCCACTTTGCATTGGAATACGACGACTGTGAAACGTCGCTCGCTCAGTTGCTATCGGCAGGCGTCCGCATTTCCAAAGTCCATCTTTCCGCTGCTCTGGCACTGAACCCACATGACCCTGGGGCGCTGGATGCCCTGCGCAGCTTTGCGGAACCCACGTATCTTCACCAGGTGCTGTTGCGCAACGACGACGGAGACATCTCCCGCTTCACCGACCTGCCCGACTTTTTTTCCGCCGGACCAGAGGTGTTGACCGGGTGCCAGGAGGCGCGGGTGCATTTTCACATCCCTCTTGATGCCGAGCCTACCGCGCCGCTGCGATCAACCCGCAGTCACGCCGAGGAATTGTTGGCCTACCGGAAAAAAAATCCAGATTTTTGCCGTCATTTCGAAATCGAAACCTACACTTGGGGTGTGCTTCCAGGTTCTTTGCAGCGGCCGATCGAACAACAACTGGCTGCCGAATACCGCTGGGTATTGGCGCGAATCTGACCATGAAAAATCGTTCATGCCGTTTTCTGTTAGCGCTGGCGATCCTGCTGATCAGTTCGTGCCTCGATGGTCGCGAGGAGTTCTGGTTCGAGCGCGACGGCAGCGGCAGGCTGGAGGTCGATTACCAACTTCCCGTTTTTGCGGTCGCTGCAATGGGAGGGGAGGCCAAGCTGGAAAATGTCGTCCGCAAGTTTTTCTCCAAGCAAAAAGGCATCGGGCTCGATGACTTCGTTCATGAGAAATCCGAAGCACAATCAATCATCCGGATCAAGGCGCACTTTGACTCGGTCATCGAACTGGCGAATTTGTTCGAAACTTCAACGGGCGAAGCCAGCAGTTCGCTGCCGGATCCGATGAGGAAACTTCTTGGCAACATTGTGATCAAGCGCGATGGGATGTCGGTCGACTTCAAACGCAGCATTGATCCCAATGGCATCATTGGCGGCGGACTTCTTGCGCCAGATCGGGAGCAGATGGAAGGTCATCATTTGCACTACACCATGCACCTGCCATGTAAAGCGACGTCCAGCAACGCCCATGAAGTGCTTGATGACGGGAGAACCCTAGTCTGGCGTTATCCACTCGCCCAGGCCTTGGAACGCCCGGTCGAAACAAACTTCATCGCGCCGATTCCGATCCCGGCATGGCTGTGCATCGTGCTGGGTTGCACGCTTTCCTTGTTCGTGTGGATGATCACCAAGTTCATAAGGAAACGGTGGCGGGGAGGGAGATAGCAATTTTGACTGCTTCAAAACCGACTCAGTCCTGCCCCCGCGACAAAGCCTGGAAAACAGGGTCGGGCACGTAGCGGCGAACGATGTCCTCCCAACCGGCTGGCCCGATTAGGCCTTTGATCATCGACGAGGATATCTCGGCAATGTCGCGCGGAGGCATAAGGAAAACAGTGTCGATTTCCGGTGCCATGTCTGAATTGATGTGACGCATCACTCTTTCATACTCGTAGTCGTGGGTGGAACGGATGCCACGGAGAATGTATTGGGCATTCATCCGCTTGGCGTAGTCTACGAGGTATCGATTGTCGAAATGCGTGATCATCAACCGTTCGCACGAATGAGTCGAGGCGCGCAAGAACTCGATCCGCTGAGCGACGGTAAAATGGTAGGATTTTTTGGGATTATTACCGACAGCGACGATCAAGCGGTCGAAGAGTTCCAGGCCGCGCTGGATCATCCAGATGTGACCATTGGTGGGCGGATCAAAGGAACCGGCATATACGGCGGTGCGCATGCGAACAAGTATGGCCGCTGCGCGTGTTCTGGTCAATGGTTCTATCGGGAAAATTGGCGCTGCTCATTTCGTTTTACCCTTTCAGTTAGCATGGGTAAATTCAGCACAAAAAATTCTGTCACATCTCGGCAAACTGTGATGAAGTCTCGCGACGTCAGGCCGGCAATCGGCATTTTACCCGCCGGACAGCGCTATCATTTTTCCGAGCACAAATTGCATGAACAGCTACCGTCACATTCCGATACGCAACCTAACCGGTGAAGAACTCAAGTCCTTGAGTGATTCGATGAAACTCTCGCTATCGCGCGAGGATATGGAGGTAGTGCAGTCGATTTACCGGGAGTGGGACCGCGAACCGACTGATGTAGAAATGGAGGTCATCGCACAAACTTGGAGCGAGCACTGCAAGCATCGGATTTTTGCGGCAACCATCGATCACGCTGGGCCGCAGGGGAACGAGACAATTCATTCACTATTCAAAACATTCATCAGGAATCCCAGCGAACGCATCATGGCAAAAAAGCCAGGGTTTGTGTTGAGTTGCTTCCACGACAATGCCGGCTTCATTAGTCTCGACGAGCAGCGGGCCGTTTGCCTGAAGGTCGAGACCCACAACCACCCCAGCGCCATTGAGCCTTATGCTGGAGCCAATACCGGCATCGGCGGGGTGGTGCGCGACATTCTCGGAGCGGGTAAGGGCGCTAAACCGATCGCAAACGTCGACGTTTTTTGCTTCGGCGCGCCGGACACCGAGCCATCGATTATTAAAGGTAAAGACGTGATTCATCCGCTCGGAATCATGCGCGGCGTAGTCCGGGGCGTTCGTGATTACGGCAACCGCATGGGGATTCCCACGGTCTGTGGTGCAATCCAGTTCGATCCAACTTACATTTATAACCCACTAGTTTATGCGGGAACGGCAGGGGTGATCGATCAGCGCTACATCGACAAATCGATGCGACCAGGCTTGAAAATCATTGTAGTCGGAGGGAGAACTGGAAGAGATGGCTTAAAAGGAGCGACGTTTTCCTCCGCCTCACTCACCGGAGATAGCCACGCCGAAGACCAGAGCGCGGTGCAGATCGGTAATCCGATCGAGGAAAAAAAAGCCGCCGATTTCATCCTCGCCGCACGTGATCGTGACCTGATTGTTTTCATCACCGATTGCGGGGCAGGCGGCTTCAGTTCCGCGGCAGGTGAAATGCTCAGCGAAACCGGAGGTGAGTTGTTCTTGGACAATGCGCCATTGAAGGAACCGGGCCTCATCTCATGGCAGATTTTCATTTCCGAAAGCCAGGAACGTATGGTTCTGGCGGTCGAGGAGGCCTCGTTGCCCGAGTTGCAACAGCTCGCCGACACCTTCCAGACCGAATTGACGATCCTTGGAAATTCCGACGATACTGGCATCTTGAAAATCTGGCATCACGGCGAACTTGTCTGCGAATTGGATAATTCAAAGCTGCACGATGCGCCAACGCGGAAGTTGACCTCACGATTTTCCGGCATTTCGAAAGGGATCGGGTTGGCTGGCGAGGATCCGGATCCAGCGGGGAAATTGCGGATAATTCTCAGTGACTTTGCAATCTGCTCCCGCGAGCCGATCATTCGCGAGTATGACCACAAAGTTCAGGGCAATACGCTGCTTGAGCCCCTTGCTGGAGCCACCGGGGATGCGCCCCAGGATGGGTCGGTGATTGCCATCGATGGATCGAGCAAGGCCATGGCTATCGGGCTTTCGCTGCTTCCGGAGTGGGGCAAAACCGACCCCTGCGCCATGGGCCGGGCGAGCATGGACGAAACCTTTCGTTCGTTGGTCATTTGTGGTGCCAACCCAGAAAAAATCGCACTGCTCGACAACTTCTGCATGGGCAATCCAAATGATCCCGATGAGCTGGGCCGCTTGGTCGAATGCGTCAAAGGTATCGCTGCGGCGGCGGAGGAATTTGAGGCTCCATTCATTTCCGGGAAGGATTCATTTTACAACTACTTTGAGACCGATGACGGGCCGATCAACATTCCGGTCACGTTCCTGTGCAGCGGCATTGGCATTGTCGATGATCAACGGCATGTGACTGGGGCATCATTGCGCAAAAGCGACTCCGTTTTGTGTCTGCTTGGCCTGACCAGTGACGAAATGGGAGGATCGGTGTATGGGCGGATTGCTGGTATCACGGGCGCAATGGTTCCGCAAACCGACTGCGCAAAAAACCTGGTGACCTACAGCAAATTCCATCAGGCTCGCATCGCTGGAATGATTCTTTCGGCTCATGATGTCTCCGAAGGTGGACTTGCTGTAGCCGCTGCGGAAATGGGATTTTCCGGCAGGGGAGGTATCGAAATCGACCTCGCGCGTATTCCAGGGCACAGCTTGGGATATTCTTCAACAGTGGCGCTGTTCAGCGAATCCACAGGCCGTATCCTGATGGAAGTTCCGCCACAGCACCTCGAAGCTGTGGAGAAAATCTTTGCGGGAGAAAATTTTGCTGCGATCGGCAGGTCGGTTGAAGCGCACCGCCAGCTCGTAGTCGAAACTGACGGACGTGAACTGATCCGAGAAAACTTGCTTTCATTAAAAGCTAGCTGGAAACAAAGCCTCGCGGAATTCTATTGATCGCTCGGTGGGGGCTAACTCCATAAACACCAACTCAATCAACTTAAAGTAAGCGCAGTTTCCCATCCATTTAAAGACCCCGCATTACATATATTGTAACAAGTAATGTTTTAAAGTTAAACGGTTGTAGTTTAGGTGCCAAAAATGGAACGAATGTCGATTGGATCAAGCTTGCCGGCAGCCAGAGCGAAGCCTTGCCCGAAAAGATTGTCGGCCACCAGCGATTTGTCCAACTGCATTTTTCTTACCCGCTCTTCCACGGTGTTTCTGGTGAGCAATTTGTAGACGGTGACGGAATTCGTCTGACCGATTCGATGTGCTCGGTCGCTGGCTTGTCGCTCAGCGGCAGGATTCCACCAAGGATCAAAATGCACCACCGTCGATGCTTGTGTTAAGTTCAGGCCGTATCCACCGGCTTTCAAGCTGATCAGAAAAATTGATGGCCCGGATG
>Ga0315908_10002328_pt1 | contig 13943 bp, 7 predicted proteins | sample LakEriMetagenome_12_FD_203520 | JGI IMG/M metagenome (GOLD analysis project Ga0315908, IMG submission 203520) | Freshwater fungal communities from buoy surface, Lake Erie, Ohio, United States - Buoy 4 MA124 | ecosystem: Environmental > Aquatic > Freshwater > Lake > Lake biofilm | place: USA...
TGAATAATATTAAAATGATTAAAATAATTAATATTAAGAATCAGATTAGGAATTACAATAAAATTAAGACTAATAAATATAACTAGAATAATAATAATAATAATAAGAATAATAATAAGAATAATAATAAGAATAATAAGAAGAAGATAATATTATAACAGAAAGTAATAGAAACAATTAAATAATATAAAAAAAAACTAAGACAAAAGTTAATAAAGTATCATAAAAAGTATAATAATTACAGGACCAACAAGAATAAATATAATAATATTTAGAACAATGTAAAAATATGACTTTATTTATGGTTTAAGAACTTGGTCCATCATCATTTGAATTTAAAAATGATGAAAATAAAAAAATAAAAGTGTTCATAGGAGATATAATAGAATGCTCAATCTGCAAAACAAAAAATAAAACAATAAACAAATAAGATTGAATAAATTAACATTGCGTTCACAGCGTTTATGTACTATAAAAAATATTTCGATTAAAAGAAAATCACCCTTTTTATTTACTAAACAGTTTCAGCGATCGACAAGTAAACGAACTAATCCGACACAGATACAATCCAGAAACAAGATAAACCACTTAAAGACAAATAATAACAAGCATCAAATAACTAAAATCCAAATAATCAAATCCAATCTCAAATAATGAGCCTTCTTAATCATTTAACCATCTTTCAAGAATCAACAATGAAACCATCTGTCCTATCTGTCATGAAGAATTATGGAATATAAATAAAGAAATTACAAATATCGAATTTGCTTATTAAATTAGTTCAGAAGCATTAACTATCTGTAAATAGTCATGTCATAACTATTTCCATATCAAGTGTGTCTAGATCTGGGTAGAACATAAATTATCTTAGAACTTGAAAATTACTTGTCCATTTTGTAGATAATAATGGCCTGATAATATTAATACACATTTGAGATAAGAACTTATTATCTTTAATTAGAGAAATCTTATTTAACCTTTCAAGTGTTCTGGATTATGTCATTAGTCTATAATTGGACCTATCTACAAGTGTATTTAATGTCTTAATATTTAGTATTGTTAATAGTGTTTCATTAATCCTAATATGCATAAGTGTCATTGTCTTATTTTTTTGAATCGAACCAATAATACTTCTTAATATGCAATTATTAATAAGCTTTAGTATTATCAATAATAAAGTCAGAATTATTTAGACAAAAATATTAATAATGTAACTTAGAATTCTAATCATAATTTGTTTGATGAAATCATTATTTCTTCCTTTATTAATAATGGATAAAATAATTAGTTATTTAGTCAAAAGAATAAAAATAATATTAATACTTTGAATATAATTGGTATGGAAATCAATAGGGTAATAAATAATAATGTTAAGGAAAATTGTGTATTTTGTAACAAAGTATTGGAAGATAATTAATAAAAATGCAAACTAAATTGTGATCATAAATCTCATACTTAGTGTTTAAGTTTGTAAATATTTATAAATAAAGAATTCTATTGCCCAGAAGATTTCACTTTCTTTTTGAAAGGTTATCAACAAATTTTAGATAAAAAGACTATCAATATTAAATATAATTAGAAGTAAAAAGAAGCTAAAAACTAGACTGAAGGAATCTAAGAATTAAATAATAATAATAAAAATAAGAATGTTTAATTAAAAGTATTAAAAGAAAATCCAGGTTTGAATTTAGACATTAACCATGTTTAATTGTATACTGCTAATTCAAAAATCAATCCCAATATAGGTAAACAACAGCTTTAATAGTAGTTAAAAAATGATAATAAATAATTCAATATTAGGAATATAAAACTAAAAAATAAGCAACCTCAATCTACTATTCAAAATAATCATGACTAAAATTTAGAATTGTTTATTATTGGAAGATAAAAATTTTGAATATTATTAATAAGTAATTTGAGGCAAAATCTATTAAATTTTATATAATTTATATATTTCAATAATAATATTACTAATATACAAACTAATAATATAATTTTACATCTAATTATAGAATTAATTAATAATTTATTAAAGCTATTTTATTTGATAATTTGAAATTTAATTAAATTCTAAATAAATTTCATATTAATTGATAATAATAAATTTTTAATGTTTTATTATCATAATATGTAATTTATTATTTTCATTTATGTTGATATTTTAATAATTCATGACTTTATTAATTATTTTATTTAATATTTTCTTTACTTATTTTGAAAATTCTTCTTTTGGTATTCAAGTTATGATAATACTAGAAATTGCTATCAAATTAGGATAGAATAGAGTATTGGCCTGGACCAGGATTTAAAATAGAAGGGGAGGCAAAATCAGTCCTTTTGCTTTTGGAATCTAAAGAGATATTAATAAATCTTTAATTTTGCAATAAATTATCTTTGCAATTATACTTGATGAAAGTATTTACATTTGTTTTTAATTTTAAATGAGTTTTAACTCCAAAACTATATTTCTGTTTGTCTTGACCTGGTTCTTTACATAAATTATAGAATCACCATTTACAATCTAATTTCAATTTATTTAGATTTAATACCTTTATTTTCTGAGTTATATTTTTCTTTTATTTTTATATTTTTTTATTTTGTGTTAGTTTTACAGCTGTTTTATAAAAATGCTTTTAATTTTTTACATTTTTATTTTTAAGGACTGATAAATTAAGATTATTTGCTTGTTAAATTCAAAGAAATATAATCTTTATTTTATTGTTTTATAATATTATTTCTTGAGTTTAATATATTCTCTTATTTATTTTCATCAATCATAGATTACATAATTTTATTTTTTATTTCATATATTTCTTATTAATATTCTTATTATAATATATTATTTAATATTAATAAATCTTTTTTATTTATTTTATTTTCTTTAAAAATTATTTTTTATGAATTTATTTATTTTATATTTTTTTCTTAAATATTAAATTACTCTTTATTAAATGTACTATTTTAATTATTTTTATTTAAAGATATATGATAAGATTACTTTTAAGGAAAAATTTCAATATCTTTATTAGATTATTATCCTGTTTTCTATTTATCTTCTATATCATTACTCTATTTTAAGCTCAAGTTTTATATATTTATTGATTCTAACAATTAACTTTCCAAATATTAATTATTGGTCTTACTAATTTTATTAATTTTTGGATTAAATTAAACTCAAATAGTTTATTCCGATCCTTTTAAACTAAATTACTTAATTTCATAAGATTATTAGTATAATTAAATAATTGTACTATTTTTTATTATTTATTTTTTTTGACTATCATTAGTTTATTAATTTAATTATTATTTTATTTAATTTTTATTAATAAATACATCATTTTATTAATTTTGATTAATTTAATTTATATGCTGAAGATCAATAGAATCTATAAAGAAAAATTAATTTTGCATTAATTAATATTATATGATAAAATATTGATAAGAAATATAATCAAAATATTAAATTAATGTCAAAATTATAAACTGAAATAAAAGATTTAAATAAAACTAATTTTAATATTCAATTAACTAACGATAAAAATATTTTTTCCAGTAATTATTTTTATTATAAAAATAGATATTTTTTATAATGAAGAAATTTAATAGAATTTTTAAAATTATGAATCTGAAATTAATAATTTAGATAAATGGAAAGTTTAGAAAAATATTAATAAAAATATAATTGATGAATATTTATTTAAATAAAATAGTTTAAATAAAGAAAAAGAGTAATTAAGATAAAGAAAAATATTTATTAATCCTAATTTAAATTATAGAAAAATCGATTAAATAATAAATCAAAAATCAGAAATAATTTCAAATAAATTATAAATTAAAAATTACATTAGTAAAAATCAAACAACAATAACAGATTTAATTTCAAATGAGTTTGTTAAAAAAAATTAGATTAATAACAATTAATCATGAAATAATAATAATATTTTGTAAATGAATTTATAAATAGTTAATAATAATGCAATTCATTATCACCTATTATAAAAACTTAAAGATAAAAATGAAAAATTTTCTCTTAACTTTAAGTCTTTATAAAAAAAAAAACCAATAAATTAGATTTCATAAAACTTAGAATAATTGAAAAATAAAATTATTTAAAAAAGTTGGAATTTAAATTATTAAATTTAATAAAAATAATAAGATAAAAATAAATCAAATTTAGAAAAAACTTAAGCCATTTTAAATGTATATTAATTATACTATTAAATTATAGATATTTACTTAAAATTTATTTTAATTATTAATTTAATGTTAAGGAATTTGAATAAGAAGAAAGTTAATTAATCTTAAAAATAAACAATTTATAAGATTAAATATATCAAATTAAAGATAGTATTAATATAAAATAAAATTAAAAAAATAAAAATAACAGGCAAAAATCAATTTTGACAAATAATTTTTATGAAACAATTCAATCTAATTTATTTATTTTAAAACCAAAGTAAAATTTTTAATAAAGCAAAATATATCAAAGTAACATAAATTTAGATCATTAATAACTTATTGATAATGATGATATTTTTAAAAAGTTTAGATTAGAAAATAAGTAGATAGAAAATAATTTTTAAAATTGCTAATTATAAATAAATGATCTATCATAAAAAATATAATATTTTATTGAGCTCAAAATAATTTTTTTGTATCAATTATAAGATTTATATAAAAAAATGATAAATACAGACGATATTGTAAATTAATATGGTCTAATCTACTTTTTTATAAAATTGATGAATCTATAAGACAATAATATTTCTAATATATTTGACAAATATCTTAATTAAGAAGAAAAAATATATCTTTATGAAATTTCATAATTATATGCTTGTATAAATATAATTAAAAATAAAAATAAATCTTAATATTCTTATTATTTCTATAAAAAATTTACTGAAATTGAAAAATAAAAAAATTCCTAGTCTCTACTTTTTGATTTAAAATAAATAATATTGGATAAAACTATAAACTATTTTTAATTTTTATTAAAAAATAAAATTATTAATTACCTAAATATATATTCATATTTTAGTTTATATTTTGGATAAAAAACTGATTAAATAATTAATGAAATATTAAAGTATGAAAAAATATAATAAACATAACTTTTTTAAATAATTAATGAATTAAATAAATTGAATAAAAATTCATAATAATTTGATTGATTTATTATTTTAAAGTAAACTATTATTTGATTTTATAAAACTTTATAAAAGTATTGCTAATTAATTCAATAAATTAATTATAAATATATGTCTAATCAAAAAATGTATCTTACAAGCTTTTTATAAATTTATCTTTAGGATTTTCTTAGCTCATTATTTAAACAGTTCTTGCTATATTCTTAAAAATTAATCCCATATGATAAAATTATAAATGAAATAGGATTAAATATCCAAGAATAAGCAGTTAGAGTTAAGTTAGAAAAAAAGTCATATAAATTTTAATATTATATTATTCAGTAAAGATATTAAATAATTATATATCTTAAATGAAATATAAATCATAATGACTTTTTTCTTTTGATAATTTTATTTTTTTAATTTTTTTAATTTTCTTTTAAATTTTTATTATTTATACCTTCATTTTAATTTTAAACACTTAAACTATCTATTATATTTATATTACTAGTATCAATAGTGTTTCTATTAGTATCATCAAAACTTGGTTTTTTTTTTTAAATTTCATTTTTTTATTATTTTAAAGTTGAATTATTATTACTAGAATTCAAAATATTAGGTATAGTGGTTGAAATAACTTTATCAGCAAATCTTAAACTTTATAAGGAATGCTAAAAACTTTCCTTAACTGGACTAATATTAACAATCATTAAAGTTTTGCTATCTCCCCCTAAAAATTATTGCAAAACTGTTGTTAATTTGCTGTTCCTGTATGATATAAAAGTCTAATTATTTTTAAGAGCATTTATAACATCTCCTAATGTTGTTAAACTTTTATTAATGGCGATGGTTTCCTTTTTTTATTGGCCTTCAGTTTGTACTTCATTAAGTTTTTCACTTCCAGCCAAGTCTATTAAATTTAAAGATCCTTAACATTCTTTATTTAATAAAACGTTTTGTCCATTCAAGAATAACTAAAATATAAAATGTGATCTTGATGATTGAGAATTCATAATAGTGCTTGCAACTTTTCTATTTTCTTTTGCCTTTTTCAAAAGCTCCAAAACCTGAGCAGTAGAATTAACATCTAATATTTTTTAAACGAATGGTAATTTGTTTTTATTATCTTATTTTTCAATTAAATCTATTTATTCATCTAAATAAATCTAAATAATATTAAAAGATAAAATACTTCTTAAAAGGCAACTTTAACTATGAAATTCCAGCCATACTGTTTCTGATCCTCAATCTATTTAAAAACATATTCTATAGCTCTTGGTATAACTCCTTATTAATCAGTACCAATTATACCTTCCATTGTGTGAGTCTTTCCACTTCCAGTTTATCCGTAAGCAAATATACATACTTTGTAGCCGTCTATGCTACTTTGGATAAACTATTTTACATCTTTGAATACTTGTTCTTATGTAGTATTAATACCGAATACTCGATTAAAAGTAAATTTATGATCTTTTATTGCGTTTCCTGATTTTAATTCGCTATCTGGAAGTGTAAGTACTATTGATTGTTAAGTGTTTTCTATTGTTTTTTCATCACTATTTTATTGTTTTAATTTTATTTCTTTTTCTAAAAAAGGTCTTACTCTACAAAATATTCTTATGTTTGATTCTTATTCAATTATTTTGTTTAAAAGTTTTTTGTTTTTTTAATTTATTTGAAGTCTTTCTTGTTAATTTTCAATTTTTTTTTTTTTAAATTGTTCTGTTAAAAATAGTAAATCTTTTATGTAATTTATATTTTTTTCTTTTTATTCTAAACATATTTAGTTTTGAGTATCGATTTATTTGTCTTAATTTTCTAATTCAATTTATTTTTTATCTAATTATTAAATTTCCTCCTATAATTAAAAAAAATTATATACATCAATAGATTTTAGTTAATTTTCAAGTTCTTATCTTTATTATTATAATTCAATTAATTATTATTATTCAATTTTATGATTATTTTATTGTTAAGATACATATTTTTATTATTTGTTAACTTAATCTTTTGTTTCCTATATAAAATTATTTTTTTTTAAATATAAATTTTATTTTTCATTTTGCCTTTATTATAAATTCTAATCATATTAATAAAATATTTATTAGATATTTGGGATTTAATAATAAGTTAACATGTTTTAAATTGGACTCAAATATAATTTATGTGTATAATAGTAAAAAAAATTGTGTCTATCTTTCTGGATAGGTTAAATTATTTAAATGTTTGAATTCATTTTAAATATTATATATTTTATAATATATGATAATATTTATTATATTTATAAGCAAAATATTAATGATAAGTATATATTTATTATAAATATAATTTTTTAAATTAATTTATATTATATTTATAAAGATTTTTAATATTTAAATCGTTTAATTATAATATTGAATCATAAACAACCATATTTTTTTCTTTAATCCATTTCTAATAATTAAAGAGAATAATCATTATCATGATTATTTAAAGTAATTGACTTAATTATTTGTTAAGTAGACAAATCAATTTTGAAAAACTAAATAAAAAATTGTCTTCCGTTTTGTAAAAAATTTAAATTTTTAAAATAAGTGAAATCAAATAGTTTAAATGTATTTTTTATTAATTAGATATAAACATTTTTATTAATACACTTAATTTTACATGACTCACATAATCTACATGTAATTTATAAAATTATAGTTGGTTTTTAATTTTTATATTAATAATTATTTTAAACTTATCTGTTTTCTATAATACTATAATATCCCATTTTAAATAAACTAATTTAATGAAAAAATGAATGATTATTTATAAGTTTTTAAAACTCATCTTTATCATGTTTTATTTATTAAATATTAATTTGTTCATTATTTTACTATTGCTATTAATTTTTTGAATTGTTTATTTTAGGTTAATGATCCCAAAAATTTTAAAGTAACAATGCTAAAAAAATATATCCAGTTATCATTGCATCAAAACCTGCCTCATGATAAACTTTATTTTTATCTATTTACCCACTATTTAAAGATTCGTTATCATTTAATTGTATTTTTATTAATTAATATTTATTTTGTTATTCGTTAAATAATTAAGCAAATTATAATTAATTATAGTATCTATCAAATATTGCCTACAAAGAAGTGTCTACTTTTTTATTTTTGAAATATTAGATTTACCTAGAAATACTTTTTGTATCAATAATACATTGAAAATATTCATTTATCTAATTTAATTAATTATATATTTTACTTTTGTAATAAATTCTGATAATTATTCAGGAAGATCATCTATTAGATGTTAGTAAATGAATAATAAATCGTATCCACCATTATGAAATATCAGCTTCTTTTTACTTTTTAATAAATATTCAAATATAATTGTGAATCCATATTGTTCTTAAAACTTCATTAATATTTCCTTTTCATTATAATCTTTGTTATCTTCATTACTTTTTTATTTATATTCTACTTCCATATAAAACATTGTTTATTCTTCTTTTTTTTAAATTAATTCAATTTTTAACTAATAATCTTATTCTTTTACTTATTTTATTTTGATATTGACTTATTATTAGACTAAAATCTAAAGATTCTCTAATCTAAAATCAAATAATATTTTTATTTAGAAATATTTATTTTAATTTATTTATAAGATACTTTTTAAAATATTTTAGTAATTAACTATTAAAACAATTTAACAAAATTTAATTTTTTTTTGTATTTGTTTATTTTTTATTTTTTTTCTTTTTAATTTCATTTTAATTTTTGTTTATTTATTATATTTCATTCTTATTTTTTTCTTCTTTTTCTTATAATAAATTTATATCATCTTTATTTTTTTCATTTTATTATTCTAAAATAAATGATTCTAATTATTATTTTATTTGACTTATTAGTTATTAAGTATTATCAGATAAAAAAGTGTTTTTAGGGATTATTTATTGCATAATTTAAATTAAGCTTTTATCTTATTTAAATTCATCAAATTAAATCACTTTATTGTATTATTTTTTTATTTTTTCAAAAATAAAATCTTTTTGAGACATTCTCATAAAATTCTATAAAAAATATGAAAATATTAATTACTATTCCTTTACCGATTTATCTATTGAAATCAAATTCCTATTTACTTAAAAACCTAACTGATTAAAATTAATAAGATCCTTGATTAATTTTATAATCATCTCTTATCTTCATTAGATAAAAATTAAAACTATCACTCTATAATCTATTTAAATTTCCCATTTTAAAGCAAGACATTCCAAACTATAAAATTTCAAATTAACTTATATTATCTTTTATCTTTTAATATTGTTCTTACAAATCATCAAATTCATTTATTTTTTATCTTTTATTTTTACACAATCCTTTAATTATATTTCTTTATTTACCTGAAAATTCTAAGTCTATCGAAATAAATTCGCTTTCATCTATGTGTTTACATATTTTATCAATATTTTGATAGAAATTATCTATATCTATATCCATTAAATTTTATTATAAAATATATGGTCAAATAAATAATTATAATATATATTCTTATACATTATCATCTAATTAACTATTAATTTAAATTTATTATAAAATTTCCTAAAAAATTTAATTAATTGAATTCATTAATTTTATTTTAAATCATTTTTAAAAATATATATCAATTTAATTAAAATTATTTGATTTGATTTAAATATAAAATTATAATTCTTATTTTTAATAAAATTTATATATTTTTTAAATAATTTAAATAAAAATTAAAGATATTTTTAAAATAATATTTATATTTATAAAAAAAATCATATTGTAATTGTTTATATTAATTATTTAAATTATTCTTAAATTTAATTATTTTAAGGATGTTTTTCAAGAATTTTATTAAATAAATTGATTATACTTTAATCAAATATATCACTCAAAATTTTAATAGATAATGATTTTACAAGCTAAATAAAATTAATCAATTTTTCAGATTCGATTAAATAATTCAAAATAAATTTTTTCAAACTTTTATTTATACTTTCAACTGTTTCTGAAAAAATTATATTTTAAAATAAAGATTAAAATTATAGATTTATCAAAAAGATTGATGATAAAACATTTATTTTACTTGTCTTGAATAAATAATTAATATTACTTAATTTTCTAATTTAAATATTTTATCTTTTATAAACTATTGGAAAATATTAGTCAATAAATATACTTATTTATTATCTAAATTCTGGTGTTTTTATAAATTTTATAAAATTTAATTAAGAATTTGTATTTAATTATTTTGGATTAATTGATCATATTAGTAATTAAGTAGTCTTAATATATATTATTATTAAAATTATTCTAAATTAACACATTTTATTAGTATTTAAAAGTACTGCTAATCAATAAGAAAGAATTTAGTTTATTATTGATTGATAAAATCAAAGAAAGAATCTGAAATAAATAAAGTTAATTACTCTAAAAATTAAACATCATCTTAAATATTTTTTTGAAATAATATTAGAAAACTAAATAAAAACTAATCAAATTATTTCTAATTTTAATGTTTAATGTAAACAATATACATTTTAAATATAGCATTAGTAAGAAAAGATTAATCTATATTTTGAGCCATTTTAAGAAAAATTTCTACATATTCAATTTTATTTTGATTAACTATAAAGTCTAAAATAATTAAATAAAAGATTGAGTTTTTTTAATAAATAAGTTCAAAAAAACTTTCATATATTCCTAGTTTTATGGAATTATAATTTTTATACTCTTCAAACAAATTTTCAAACAAATCATAAATTATATTTCCACTGTTTTCTTTGTCAATTTAACCAAACTAATAGAAATCTTATTCATTTTCCTTAAAAATTCTATCGTAAATCTTAAAATAGACATTCTACTTTTCTGTTTCATTTTAAGAATGAAAAATACATTCTTCAATGTCTTACATAATATTCTTTATAGTTTCTTTATTTATTAATTTTATTGAATTTATCTTATTTATTAAATTAAATTTATATTTACAATTTAATCTACATCTTTTTAATAATTATTATTTTAATTATTTAGGTTGATTTTTTCTATAGGTTATAAAATTTAAACTCTATCATCATCATCAATTACAATTAAATTTTAATTATCAATGATGTCTGCTTGACTTGTTTTTTTATCTTAATTTTAATTTTCATTTAAATTAATATGATAAACCGTGGAAGTATTATATTACTACTTATTAGAACTTTGTTATTAATTATATTATTATTGAATCTATTTAACTGATAAAACTTCATCAACCTTTTTTTGAATTTATTAATCTATATAATTAAAACTAAATAATTTATCAAAATTAGGAACTACTTATTTTTATAAACAATCAGCAATTAGAAACTAAACACTATTTTTGATTTATTATTTTTGATGAGGTATGAAACTATCAATTTAAATCAATAAATATTCTATTAACTCTTCCAATTACAATTTCTATTAATTGTAAATAAATTTAATGACCATATTTTGCTTAGTTTTATTTTACTTTTACTAATTAAATTACAAATTTAGGGATTAATCATGAGTGAAAAATAGACAATCTAAAATTAAAGCTAACTTAACATTTTCCCTCAAAACAGTAAATTATTAAGTGTTCAAATCATTAAGAATAAATTAAACCATCAATTATCCACTATTTTAATTAAAATGATAATTTACTAAATATCTAATAATGAAAATATACTATGTGTATTATTAATCGCTACTCATCAAAAGTTAGTTGAGAAAATGATTTTTAAAGTAAAAGGATATTTAAGTTAGAGACTTGATATTATTACTAACAATAAATTCTATCAATTAAATAGTGAGAAAAGGAATGGTTACAATTTGAGTTTATTAAAGAATAAGATCCATCAGCTATTAATTATTGAGAGAATTAATAATATATTTAAATTCAGGAAGTGTAGATATTTATGGCAATAACATAGTAATTTCTCTGCCAATATGGAAAATAAGGTTAGGATTTTCTTTAAATATTAGCAATAATAAATTCTAAATATTATTGTTTGTTTCAATATAGAGTTGAGAATTTTCTTAAATAGATAAATTATTAAGATTGAGTTTAAGTTGAATAAGCTTATAATAGACTTATGCTAATGTGGTATTTATTTCAGGTTATTAGATTAGATAATTGAGATTATTGCTAAGGAATTTTAGACAATGGTTATAGGTTTAAATATTATGATAATCTAAATGAGTGATATTGTTAAACAGCTCAGAAATTACTCTAAAATTATTCAGTCTTTTAAAATCTATTAGTTTCTGAAGGATAATTATTACATTTACTTTTACCTCTTCTTTCAATTGGAAATATTTTACCTGAATTACCATCATCAAACTTTACTAAAACAGTTGAAAAAAATATGAATCATTGAACAAACTCAAAAAAAAATGAGTAGATTGTCCATTTGCCAAACACAAATACAAAATCCCATTAGAATAAAGCTAAATTTTTTCATTATCTTTTATAATTTATTATTAAATTTCTCTTTATAGATTATCTCCAAATTTGTTATATTCTTGCATGACTGTAATAAAGTCATTTAACAACATTTGATCATTATTATCTATGAATACATTCTCATGCATTTAGAATATGTTAAGTTTATGTTTACAAAGTATTTTCATTTCAATTAACTCATTATCAAGAATACTAGACATCTTTTATATAAATTATATAGATTATAATTGTATGGAGATAATGAATAACAGAGATGAGATAATAAAAAAGGGTGATGAATATTTATCTAAAATGGATTATAACGAATGCGAATAAATATACTTAAGTGTATATTAAGATTAAGACGAACAAATAAATTACAAACTAGGTAAACTATACAACCTGATGGGAGAAACAGAAAAAGCAAAAGAATACTTACTTCGATCAATAAAGGCAAATGTGAATGGTAAATACTACAAAAAGTACTTCGAATATGGACAATTAGTAAGTCCATTAACAGGAGTAGAGAGTTACAACAAAGGAATCGAACTGTTAGAGGATATGATCAGTAACAATACAGATATCTTGTTGCACTCTAAGTTGGAAAAAGACCTACTCACTGCATATTGCTCACTCGCTGAAATATATTAGACTGACCTTTTACAGTTCAAGGAGAGTGAAAAAGAATGTATTGATAATATTAAAAAGGCATTAAAGATTGATCCTAATAGTCTTGATGCTCTTTATTAGCATGCTCTTTATTTCTTTAATAAAGAAGATCATTAAACTGCTACTTCTATTCTCAATTAGTTGCATTAGATTTTCCTTTAAACTGAAGATTATTCTGATTATGATCTTTATACTAATATCGCCAAGCTTTTTATGGAGCTCTAAATGTATGAAATGGCTATTGATGTTTTATAAGTTGTTGAAAATAGTGATTAAACGTAGCTTGAACCTATTTATCTATAGGCTTTTTCTTATTTTAAGTTAGCTAACTATTAAGCTGTTTAGGAAATACTTAATGATATTTAAAATAATATTTAACTTTAAAATTCTATAAAATGTGATTAAGAATTGTATGAAGCATTTATTGATCTTTAAAAAGAGCTAAGTAAAGTAGATGTTTCAAATGTCAAATCTAATTAAATGCAAGAAGAAGATGAAGAAGAATAATGGGAAGAAGAAATTTGATACATTAATTATTTATATTAATTTATAAAATTATTTTAATATAAAAATTTTTTAAGTATAATTTTGTTAATATTTACATATAAAATTAATTTATCAAATTATTTATTATTAATATTTAACATTTAATTATTCTAAAATTAAATTTAATTAATTATTATTTAGATAATTTTA
>Ga0315908_10002331_pt1 | contig 13932 bp, 7 predicted proteins | sample LakEriMetagenome_12_FD_203520 | JGI IMG/M metagenome (GOLD analysis project Ga0315908, IMG submission 203520) | Freshwater fungal communities from buoy surface, Lake Erie, Ohio, United States - Buoy 4 MA124 | ecosystem: Environmental > Aquatic > Freshwater > Lake > Lake biofilm | place: USA...
TAAAATAGATTTTTATTAGAGCTCTAAGAAAAATTTATGCTTAATTCAGAAATTCAATTGAGAAATTAACATTAATAATATTAATAATTTATATAAATTTAATAACTAAAAGAATAACAAGCAGAAGAAGAAGAAAATAATCTTATTAATAAATAGAACAATTTACTTTAGTAAATTTATAATTAAAAATTAGATTAAGAATAAAATCAATTAAATTAATAGATTTAAAAATAATAATAATGCTAATAATAATAATAATAATAATAATAACAATAATAATAACAATAAGAAGAAAAATAAAAATAAATTTAGTAAGAAATTTGTAAATAATAAATTTAATTATTTGAAGAATAATAAAATTTACTGAAATAATAACAAAAAGAATTTAAAGAGTAATTTCAATAATTTTAAAACCAATTGTAAATTTAAATGTAATAATATTAACAATAATTCATAGCAGAGCAATAAAAAATTTAAGAAATATATAATTAGTAATAATCTTAATTTTAAGATTAGAAAAATAAGTTATAATAGCAATAATAATTTTAAGAAAAGTAATTATAAATATAAGAGCAGTTATAAAATGAACTAGAAACTAAAAAAATAAAAGAAATATAATAATTTTTATAATTTTAAAAGAGTTAGCTAGATTTATAGATTTAAGAACAGAAAAATAAATACGAATAAGAATTTTAATAATTATATGAATAATAAAAAAATCTTCAAACATAATTTTAATAATAAATATAAAAATAATTTGCTTAACTCTAGTAATAATAATATTAGTAATCATAAGTAGAATAGTAATAGTATTAGATTAACTATCAATAATAATAATAATTATAACAGTAAAATAGAATATAAAAATCAAACGATTCGTAAAATGAAGAAAATTATTAAGTTTAAAATAATTAAAAAATATAAAATAATGATGATAAACAATATAAAAATAATTAAAAGTAATTTATTTAAGAATAAAATTTAGATTAAAAATTTTTGAATAACTCATTTTAAGAATAAAATATGTTTTTTAATACATAAAAGTAATAAAATTAAAATAAACACAAAGTTTTATTTAATTTAGACGAAACTCAAAAAAATTAATTCTATAAATAAAATAATAATTAATAAGAAGAAGAATAAGAGGAAAATGAAGATAGGTAATAACTAATTAAATAGTTTAATAAATAATTTTAATAATAAGAATAATATTTTAAATTATAATTAGAAAAGCAAAACTAAAATTTTAATGATCAAATAAATAAATTTTAAAGCCAATAAGCTAATGATAAATTAGAAAAATATTATACTGATTTATTATAATAATAGGAGAAAGTATATAAATAAAAATTATCAGAATTTGAAGAAACAAAACAATCTTAATTAGATAGATACTATAAAAATTATATAAATTTATAGAATAAAAATAATAAATATTAGTCACAAAATAATTCTATAATTAATAAATCTAATTAAAATTAGGATATAGAAAAAAATTAAAATTCAGATAATTAAGAAAAAAAAAAAATTTATTAACAAAATTAAAATACTGTTTAATTTATAGATAAATAATAGTTTGAAATATTTAATACTGAAAATGATGAAATATTAAAAAATAATAAAATATGTTTATAAAAAATATAAAATGTTAAACAAAACTTATAAGATAATTAGAAAATAATAAACTAATTATAAGAATAAAATAATGAAAATATATATAAAATGTAAATAAAAGATTAAAATATATGCAAGATAAAAAATGATTATATCTAAGTTAAAGATTAGTATGAGAGCTAAGAAGAATAAATAGAAGAATTAAAAGAATAGGTATAAAATATAGTAAAGAATCAGAATTTAAAATAATAATAATTATATGACTATAATTAATACCAACTAAATAAATAAAATAATAATTAATACTTTGATGAACAAAAAAACAATGTAGTAAAAAATTTTAAATAAGTATTTATTTATTACAATATTAAAAATTAGCTATTAAATTAGTTTGAAAGTAAATTGGACAGAATTCACTACAAAATTTGATAATTTAATTAATATAAAAATCATTAATTTTAATTTTGGATAGTAGCATACTGTTAAAATATGATTTGTTCTTACGGAGAGTTAAGTTAATTATCAGAAAGAATGATATTTTCGCATGACTATCTTATCATTCTGCTATTTTTTTTTTAGTAATTAGCTTTAATTGGTTAGTTATAATCTTTTATTTCTTCTTCTTCTTCCTAAAAATCTCTGCTGTTGTTAATGATATCATCTTCCTAACTTACTTTTTAATAACTGAATCCTTCAAAAAAATCGTCATTCAGATTTTTCTCGTACCATTAATTTAGTTTATCTTAATTATCACTAATACTTAATTGTTTATTAAATAAGTCTGTTTCTTCTTTTTATAATTCTGGAATATGAGGTGCATAATATCTAATCGTTATTTTTTTATATATTTTACTTTCTTTATAAAACCAAATTGAAATCTAATGTTTTAAAAAAGTAATGTTCTTTTATTTCTTTTATATTGAATCTTTTATTTGGATCTTTCTATAGAAGTCCAAATAATAAGCTTTATAATTCTATTGATATATTTAATTTTTGAAAGTCTACTACATTATTACAGATATTTTCAAACATTATTTAGTTATTTTAATGATAGAATAGTCTATTTCCTAAATATTTATTAATATTAAAATACCAGTAGCTAAATAATATATTAAACAACCTAAAGCCCAGAAATCTATTTTGTAACTATATTATTGTTACATAATTATTTCAGGAGCCAAATATTCAGGAGTACCACAAAAAGAATTGGTTAAATCATTATTATTTTTATGTCTAATGATAAATTAATAAATTATTAAACAAATAATAAATTTTCAAATAAATATAAAAACTTAATTAATGATTATTTAATAGTAAATTTATTTATAAATATAAAAATATAACTGATTTACTATTTACTAAGACCAAAATCAGTTAATTTGATATAACCATCTTGACTAAGAAGAACATTATCTGGTTTTAGATCTCTATAAATAATATTATTATTATGCAAATATTCCAAGGCTAAGATAATTTAAGCACTATAAAACCTTATCATATTTTCAGTGAACCTAAATGATAAATAAAATAATAAAAAACTTCTTCTAAATGTTCAATAGATCTATAAAGTCTCCCCCCGGACAATACTCCATAACCATAAATAATTTTGTTTTGCTTTAAAAAGAGTAATACAAATCCACAATAAAAGGAAAATCAATATCTTACATTATTTTCTTTTCACTCATCTTATATTTCTTAAAAGATTCTGAAATCATTTCATGATCTTTTTCATATTTATTTAATATTTTCATCGCATAAAAATTTCCTAATATATCAAATAATTAATACGAGATTAGATATTTTGAACATGAAAAACTCTTCCAAATCCTCCTAATCCTAATACTTTATGAATATAAAAGTCATCTAATCTTATTTTATCATCCTTTATTATTGTGTCTTTAAACATATTGAAGTCTTTATCGAAATCAATATTTTATTTGTTTTAGAAAGATTTTGGTTATTAAATTATATTATTTTGATTGGATATTATTCTACAAATCTTTTTATTTTTATTTTATACATTTTGATATTTTTGATTATTTTATACTATTATTCCAGAATTAAAATTATCTTCTAATTCATCAATTACATCTCTTTTAATTTATAAGAAATATGTTTCTTTTTTACTTTAATTCATATTCCTTTAATTTGGAGTACAACATTCAAAATTGTTACCCATCCAATAATAATATATTTAATATTTTTATATTTATGTAAAATTGAGAAATATCAACAAGATTTAATAATAAGATTATATAATTAATACAATAAATTATAATCAGCTATCATCTTATTAATTTCTTTTATCTATTATTTACTTAATATATCTTAACCCATACTGCATTATGTTAGGCAAATCTTGTATGTTTATATTTAATTGATTATTATTATTAGATTATTCTTACTCATTATCACTTTGTTAATTATTTTAGTCTTCTATTTAGTTCAACTCATTTTATGCTAAATTCATAGCTTAAACATCATTTTAATCTTCAAGACTTCTCATACATTTCTACATCTCTTTAAAATCCTAATTTGAATATGATATAAATGATAATATAATAATATGATATGAGAATATGATAATAAGATACGACAGATGAATTATGATTTTGTGCAAGATCTCCTAGAATATCAGTGAGTTTAACTTTCTAAAAATAATCATTATTAAACTATCCCTCCTCCATTATAGAATGATGTAACTTCCTTTTATGAATACTTTTCAAAAGTATATTTTCTTCAATGGTGCTTTAGGTGATCAATCTATAAATGGTAACATTTTTAGTCTAGCCTATCCTATGACATCTATCTTGAGCCTACTTATCCATAGCAGGATTCCAGTCTGTATCATAGAAAATCACACTATCTGCTCCAGTCAAATTTAGACCTATACCTCCACTCCTTGTACTGCTAATAAAACACTAAATGTTTTTATTCTCATTAAAATTATCTACTAAACACTATCTCATTTCTGCTCGAGTTGACCCGTCCAATCTCAAATACTTTATGTTTTTATAATTTAAAGCTACTTCCAAAATATCCAACATTTTCGACATTTGTGTGAAAATTAACGCTTTCTATTTGTTTTCTTTTAGTCTAAGAAGCAAGTTTATTAGAGAAGTTAGTTTCCCGCTGTCAAAAATAATTAATTCTTTAGAAGGAAAACATAATTGTTGACGGACGTAAATGAAGTTGTATTGATCTCAATATGATATCATCATATTTTTACATTGAATGTATTAATCTTTATTTAATTCATCCATTATGTATTTGTTATTGAAGTATAGTTAGCTGCTTTATTAAATCACTTTTACACAACAAAACATAAATTAATTCAATATAAATACATTGTCTTCTAATATTTAGTCAATGCTTTTTATAAATCTGTCATCTATAATATTTATAATCTATTTCTTATTAATTTTTAACTATTTATCTATAAGATTAAAAAATTCATTATCTTAATAGGGTTTAACAACATCCCTGTGGAAATCATAACGATTTTTAACAAACTTAATAGTATTATTGTTATAATTATTCTTATAACTATTATAAGTATTAGAAAAACTGGGAAGCTATTCTAAAGTAAAAAAGATGTACTAATGGTGAATAGTATTCTAATATAGAGCATAACAATCATTGATTAATTAAGGATATAGAAAATGAAACTAAAAGGGGAAGACAAAAGGACTCTAAATCAATCTATTCTCAAAGAGATCGGGATGATTACAGACCTTCCTCAACTAAATAACAATATTCATCATTCCTAGAAAATCCTATTATTTTAACTACATTTAATTAGTATCCCGATTGATAAACTCATCATACAAATACTTCTATCTCCTACTCAATTAAGTTTTAATAATAATCTCAGTCTTCGACGGCAACTGACTTTCAACATCTTTCTTCAATCTTCTCAATAAAATTGGTCTAAGAATCTAATGCAATTAAGTAATTAAGTGTTAATTCATGACTGGGTTGTTCTTTTACATTTCCTCTTAAATAGGAGTATTGAACCAGTCTTTGAAATCAGTGACATTTTCAAATTATTAAGGCATTAAAAAATGCAATAATGACCACAATTCAGTCAAATCATTTTAAATAGGAGTGCCAGTCAACAACATCCTATGCTTAGCCTACAAATTAATAATAACCTACCATCTCTGACTCAAATAATTTTTGATATTCTGAGCTTCATCTAATATCAAGTAATACCATTTTTTCCTCCTAAAAACCTTTTAATCCTACACAATAATCTTATAAGAAGTAATACAAATATTAAACATATCTAATTATGACCATCCTAATCTTTTGGCTTTCCTTTCTTTCCTGTTTCCAAAATAGGTGATGATTTAGAAGGAAGGGGCCCATTATTTGAGTTCTTTTTCCCAATTCATCAAAATACTGGTAGGTACTATGATTAGATGTGGACCCCAGATTTATTTATGGTAAGCTAAGTTGCATAGCATTGCGATAGTTTGAATTGTTTTCCCTAACCCCATTTCATCAGCTAGAATCCCATTAAGGTTCTTGTCATGTAATTCACTTAACCAGTTTACTCCTACTTTTTGGTATTCTCGTAATTCGCCTTTTAATATCCCTTTTTTGCTTAGTTTATTTACTTAATTATATTTATTATTCTTGTCGCTTTTAATATCATTTTAAAAGTTATCTTTCTTAAGATTTTGTTTTCGGTTTAATTTGTTTGTAATGTTATTATCCTCATTTTTGACATTATCTTTATTCATTTCAGCATTTTCCATTTATTTTATTTAGTTAATATCATTTTCTTAATTAATTGCTAAATTATTGTCTTTATTAAATTTCTACATTTATAAAGCAATTTAATTTGATAGCTTAGTTTATTATTCTATCAATTAATTTAACCTATATAATTATTAATCCTTCTGCTCTATTTATAAGATTTAAAACCAAAGATGCTTCCTTATTTTTAAAATATTTTTCCAAAATACTTTTTTAACTATTTTATTGCAAATAAAAGATATATTTTTTAAACTATTAATTTATTCTTTTTCATATTATTCTTTTAATTAATTTAGTTATTTGCATCATATTATACATTATTTGCTTATTTTTTTTATATTAGATATTTTTATTTTATAATTTTAACTTTTTTATTCAACTTTTATCTTAATTTATGAAATAATATATTGCCATTAATTATTTATTTAGTTGTTATTGTTATTATAATTGTTTATTATTGGTTCTTATATTCTTTATAATTTATATCCATATTTACTTTATAAAATATTTAATTTTTCTTAAATTTACTGTTTTTATATTTGATATTATTATTATTTTTTTAAGTCAAATTTTCCTAAATTATTTTATTCTCTCTCATATTTTTTTGGGGCTTACTAATATCCTGTAATCTATTAATTGTTATTAATTGGTTTTTTAATAATATATTTCTATATTTTGGCATAAATTTCTTACTCATCTTTACTAAAATTATTAATAGTATGTTCATTATTATTGAATGAGTTATTATTTTTTTTTACTTTTTTATTTATTGAGTCTTTTTAAATTATATTTTTCTATTATATTTAAGCATTCTTAGGATTGATTTAAAGATATTAATATAAATTAGTTTAATTATTATTAGTATTTTTACCATATTCATCCAGTAATAAATAATTTTATGGCTTTTTAACTCTTGTTCTGATATTATTTTTATTAATATCATCAGCTAATTCTTAATCTTCTTGATAATTTGAAATAATTAACTAAGGATTTTTTTTGCTCATTTATATCCAATCAATTAAAGAAATGCGGTATTATTAAAATATAAAATCTATATATTTATAAAAAAGAATAAATAATATAATAAATCAAATATAAGTAGCTTGCATATTAAGATTATTATTAGACCTAATAACTGTTTTGGTTTTTAGTTTGATGTTAGGATTAAAGAAATAAGGATGAGAATTATCATAATTGGAAATACTAACTTAATTAAGTTTAGGGATGAAAATAGGATTGACAATATGAGTATTTTATATAAAATGGTTTAAAAAAGAAAGAGAATTATCAGAACTAATTTAAGTTTTATAAATTTGTTATAGATAATTCTAAATAGGGAATCCATGACTACACTGCAACTTTCTAGTAGAAATTTCATTATAATAAGGCATGCTAACAAACTAGCTATAAAGTGTGGACTGAATTTAATTGTTGGATTATTTGAGAATATAAAGATCATTTTGATCCCTAAATGCAATACCAATATCATCATATTCATGATCCTATCTCATCAATTGATCCTTATAACATTTTATCAGAGAATTTATTTGAAGTTATTAAGAACAATCATATTTTATGAATATTAAGTCTCCACTATCGATTTCTTCTTTTATTAAGTTGTCAGCTGCACTTCCCCAATTTATACCGAAGAATTCTGTATCTTCACGGGTCTAATCTTTGTTCATTTCTTATAAACTTAGTTTGTATTTTTTGTTGTTTTTATACACTATGTAGTTTAGGTAACCAAATAATGAAGTTACGAATAGTCCACTAGATATTAAAATTTGCATATAAATAATATATATAATATATATGTTATATACATAACATTTAAATAATATATTATTATCATAATATATATATAATATTATGATAATATGATTTGACAAAATTAGAATAATATAATCAAATACAACAGCTTGATCAATGCACTAGATAGTTGTAATGATAATAAACAGCATATCCTATTGGCTAGGCTACTGACTATACGATAATATTTTTAAGTAGCTACTTACTGGATTAAATAGAATATCTTTCCTCATCATCATTATTAAGATAAAATAATTCATACTTTTAATTTTGAATAAACCCATTAACATAATATTAATTAAGTTAAAACATATTACAAGTCAATTATTACTGCTCAGCCCTGTAAATACTCAACTAATTTTCATTGTTTAACTCTAAAATGAATATATCGCTTTTACTTTCATTAGCATCCATGTTTTTTATATCGTATTCAAAAATTGTATCTTTTTATATCTTTTCTATTGTGTTTATTAATTCTGAGTAATTCAATTCGCTTTCTCCTTCATAAATGAATTATTCTAGACTTATTTTCAGGGCTATTCTAAATGCTTCTTTTACTTCTTTTTCAAGTAATTTGTCTAATTCATTTTCTATTTTCATGAAACTTATACTATTTCCTTTATCAAATACTTTCTTTAAGGTTAAGTTATCTATTTTATCATTTAGGTTTATTAGTTTTAGACTTTCTCATAATAAGTAGCTACTTATTTATTATAATTTATCAAGCTCATTATCATAAATTTTACTTTCGTTTTAATTATTGTTATTATTTTTTTTATTATCAATATTATTGTTCTTATTGATATTGTTAATGAGTAAACTTTAATTCGTTACTAATTTGTTATTTACATATTCGCTTTAGTTGTTATTGATATTGCTTCTGTTATTTTGTTTAAATAGTACAGAAGGTGTATTCAATAATACATCAAAGTCAATACTATTTTGACTGCTTGATGATAAAGGTCTATTATTATTAATTAATTCTTTTTTAGATTGGCTATTTGTTTTTACTTATTAAATTTATTCAACAGGTTCTATTTTTAATTCTAACATGTTTTGTTATTACTTTTATTCTGATTTTAATAAACCTTGAATTTCTATATCTTTATTTTATAATTGCATTTCTATTTCTTCTTATGTATTATCTTTAAATAATTCTTTTATTTCATTTAACCAATTTTCGTTTCCAAATTATGAATTTACTTACTTTAATTAAATCTGGTTTTAATTTATTCCTAAAATATAAATATAAAAATTACCTTTTAAATATGCATTTATTTTTATGAATGAATATTTAGAAATTATTTTTTTTTAAATATAATAAATTAAAATAGAATAGTATGTTTTTTTTAATAGTTCTTAATATGAATTATCTTCTATAATACCAGTTAATTTTATTCTATTGCTTTCTAATGCTTAAAACTAGAATTGATCGATTGGTTTTCTATAATAAGAATAGAAAATAATACAGAATATCTAAGAAATAAGGATAAAAAGAGGTAGAATAAGGTTAAAGAAAGTATTAATCAATTAAAAGATCAATTTATTAAGCTTCGACAAAATGACAACTTGTAGTTTCTTATAATTCTAATCCTACAATTTAAGTATTAATGCAATGATAATAATTGGCTTTAATATTAAGAATGAGAATATAATTTGATATTCTCAAGAGAAAGATAGAGTTATGATCAAAGGATTAGTTATGGATGATTTGATATAATTTAGTTTTAAATTCTTTACTATTAAGCAACTTTTAGTAAAGAAAAGCATCAACAGTAGGTTTACGATAAATATCCTACCCAAGAAGAGAGGAATAAAGATTGGAGTTTTTAAAAGGAGAAAAAAAGAAAAAAGTTGTGCTAAAAACAGGCTGCAAAGATATCCTAAAGAGAGATGAAATAAGAATAACAGGGAAAGAAATAAAAGGAAATAAAAGAAGAGAGAGGAAAAGAGAGAATTAATAATTTTTGAATTTATGTTTCTTGTCAGAGTAAATAAGATGAAAGTATTTGAAGAACATAAGCAAATAATTGAATGAGTCTATTACTATTGTGTTGAGATAGTGGTATAAGCAAAAGTATTGTAATTGGAGATTATTGTTCTTGTTGTTTATATTAATAAAGTAGAATTCGATCAATGAAAGCATTAGATATTTACAGTTGTGTTGTGATTGGTTTATCACTCAATAGCAGCTTATTATCACAATCCAGTCTTTTTAACCTTATTACGTACTTATCATTACTAGCATCATTATTTTTAGGATTATTTCACATAAAATTATCAATATTTTGTTTATACTTTCTATTCTCTTCCCAAATTTTCTCAATGTTTAGCTTTAAAAGCAACCTAATATAATTACCTTCTATATCTCTTGAATAGTTATTAATAATCCAAATAAGACAAAGTTGATGGAAAAGAGAATTAAAAGGATATTAGAATTATTATTAGAATAGTTAAAATATATTAAAAGAGAAGCAATTAGATAAGTAATGAGGAGTATAGGTATGATGTATATATAAGTTTTAAGTTAGGAATAAATATTGATATTAATAAAAGAGAGGAAAAGAAGGAGGATTAGGAAAGAGTAGATGTTAGTTAATTAAGAGTAGAAGAGAATGAAAATAGCTATAGTATTAGTAATAGTGTTAAGGAGAGAAAGGAGGAGAGATGGAGAGGGAGGTGTTGCAAATATGAAGATATTGAAATGATCTAAAATATAATAGAGGAAGAGTAGAGGGTTAGGCAGGATATTGAAGATGTGTAATAAAGGGTGTAAGAGATAAGTTAACACTAAGGCAGAAGAGAGTGAGGAAGAGAGTGAGGAAGAGAGTTTAAGCAGAATTAGGATAAGATACTTTCTATTCATTGAAGTATTAGTGAGTAATTATTCACCAACTTCCATGCTTTACTCTAAACATTCATTACTGAAAATGCCTTACATGCAGACTATGTTCACAATCACTGATCCTATTATCACTTCTTATTACTATCCCTTCTTCATTACTTCTTATATCATCTCCCCATAGAACTATCCAAACCAGTACAAGTACACACTAATCACTAAAACTCATATCACTCCTATATCTTTATTAACCACTCTATAATTGTCATTCTGATCACTTCCTTATATCTAATATGATTAATATTACTTATGCGATTTTGAGATACCAATATTACCACTACGTAAAGCCAATACAGTAAAGGCAAATAAATAGCGATAAGATAAGAATGAGACTAGCCTGAAAAAACTGATATTATAGTTAGCATAATCCAGGGCAGAGAGTAGTTGCAGATTTAGATAAGATGTTACGATAATGATATCTCATGGTCTTCATTGGAAAACTAGTATCCTCCTAATAATGAGCTCACTATTTTCTTCATAAGGTGCTCTCGTTTGTCCGCACTAATTAACTCAGGGTAGTTTTGTTCTTCCATAAATATTATTCAAATTATTATATTATTTTATTTATTTTTAGAATATTATTATAATATATAGTCATGGAAAAAATATGCTGCTTTTTTGACTGATTATGGTCCTATCCATTGGACATAAGGTTATTTATATTGCACATTTATTACAACAACAAATATGCATGCATGGTATAAACACTTATTGTACTGGTTCGGTTCAACAAATTACACATAGTTGGCTTTGAAGTTATTATTGTTGTTTTAATACTTATCTTCTACGGATCTCTTATAACTCTTTTTAAAGATTTAAAGAGTCTTCTTCTAGCATTTCCAATTCTAATTCTGTTAATTTATCTAAATCTTGACCTTTATATTTATCTATTTTTTCTTATAATTCAGATATTATTTCTTAGCTGTGTTTTAGTTCGTTATCTTTGTTTTTTAAAAATTGAATGTTTAATTAACATTCTTGACATAATTTTTATTTTAATTATTTATTTAAATTTTCTGTAGATTGATGAATTTATGATACAGGATTGCTTCATTTGATTTTAGAAAGATCCTTTATAATTTTCATGAGAACTAATTGTTTCTACACCATTTTTTCAATGATTTATTATTTGTCATTATTAGTTTCTTCTTCTAATAATTATAAGTCCATTTCTGCTAATATCTACATTTCTTATTCATCAGTACAGTATTCTATTTCATTTAACAATATTTGTTATGTTTAATTTTCAATTCTTTAGTTAAATCCATCAATAAAATACTCCATATATTACAATTATTATATTATATATTTTTTACTTATGGATAGAGAAATAAAAGAAAAATTGGAAGAAGATGATCTTTATAAAATATTGAATTTGGACAAAGACTGTGATGAAGCTGAAATTTAAAAATAATACAAAAAAGTATGTTTTAATAATTAGTAATTAAATAGCTTGCTTTAAAGTTTCATCCAGATAAGAATCGTAATAAGGATGCAGATCTAGTTTTCAAAAAGATAAACAAAGCTAAGGACACTTTAAGTGATCCTTAAAAGAAAAATCTATATGATCAATTAGGCCATGACAATTCTGATGATTACCTCAACTAATTTCATAGGATTTTTAGCTAATAATTCTCTGCCACAAAATTATTAGATATCATTTTTGGATACTAATTATTTACGAAATATAGGTAGTAACTATTTAATATTTTAGCAAAAATTTTGTAGAAGATCAAGGAAATAATAGTAAACTTAAATTCTTTTTATTATTTATCTTTCTTTTTATTGCTTAATTAGTTGCTAATTAGTTTTATTTCGTATTTTATCTTAATTATTAAAGAACTCTTATAGTTTCTAAAAGAGTTATTATTTCTAAAATTAACTTAATATAACAAAATATAATTAGACTTTATTTGTTAATCGTAATTTAACAGCAAGTTAGTATTAATTATTAAATGATTAACTTAATTATTAGATTAACGAATAATTTAATTTTTAATGTCAAAGAAAGTATTAATTAGTAAAATCTATTTAAAAATATGAATAAAATTATCAAGGAAAACTACTTGAATATTATTAAAAAGTAACATCCATTTATAATTGATTTAGAAAGCCAAATAATATTATATAGAATTTTAATAATGCAAATAACAATTTAATATAAAAAGTAAGTGATTCTTATAGATATAATAATATTTATCATTATCGTTTCGAAATATTCTTAAATTACTAATTAACTTTATTGATGAAATTTTATTTGGCAATAAATCCATCTTTTCTATTTCTTTGAAGATCTTTTTAAATTTGATTTTTTACCGCATATTATTTCCAGTCAATTTAACTTTTTATGACTGAATTAATATTTTTTATTTTGTTGTTGAAAGATTCCATAATTTCTCGACCATATTTTAATTTCTTGCCCAATTATTCTCTATATAAAATTTCTTCATTTTACTTTTAATCATCTTAATTTTTTCCTTCATTTTCCATTAGATTTTAAAATTGATTTTATTAATTTTATGTTTCTATCAATTAAAGATTACCTTTACTATCTAAAAGATAATCTTATCCAGCAAATCTTATTCATTTTTATTAATAATATTCTTGTATTTTATCTACCAATTTACCAACTTCGTTTATATTTAATTCTTTATTAATTTCTTTTTTTTTTAATATTTATTTATTCCATTCTTATTTCATATCATTCCATATTTTTTATATTCTTTCTTTTTATTTCATACTTCTTTTTTATTTTTTTATCGTTTTTTCTATTTCTTTCTTGTATAAAGGATCTTTTTCTAATATATACTCTTCATCATCTTCATCATCATTATCATTATCAA
>Ga0315908_10002332_pt1 | contig 13932 bp, 16 predicted proteins | sample LakEriMetagenome_12_FD_203520 | JGI IMG/M metagenome (GOLD analysis project Ga0315908, IMG submission 203520) | Freshwater fungal communities from buoy surface, Lake Erie, Ohio, United States - Buoy 4 MA124 | ecosystem: Environmental > Aquatic > Freshwater > Lake > Lake biofilm | place: USA...
TGACCTGCAACTGGGTGAATACCGTATGCAACATCGATGCCCTTTGAAATCATGAGATCAGCAAGTTCGCGAACAGTGTGCTGTGCTTGTGCAACAGCTAAACCGAATCCAGGAACGATTACTACGCGACGTGCATAGTTGAGCAAGATTGCAACGTCATCAGGTGAACCACTTCGCACCGGACGATCTTCTGCAACTCCGCTAGCTTCTTGAGGCTTTGCAGTAAATGCACCGAAGAGTGTTCCAAAGAGTGAGCGACCCATCGCTTCAGCCATCATGCGCGTCAAGATTGTTCCTGATGCACCGACGAGTGTTCCAGCGATAATCAAGAGCGTTGATTGCAGAACGTATCCGCTGGCAGCAACTGTCAGACCTGTGAAGGCGTTAAGGAGTGAGATAACGATAGGAACATCTGCGCCACCCACAGGTAGCACGAAGAGAATTCCGAATGCGAGAGAGAGGCCGGCAACGACCAAAAGTGGCGTTGTACCTAGCTCTACGACTACCCAAACTGAAGAGCCCAGAACAGCAGCTAGCGTCGCTGCAATAACGAAACGTCCCCCAGGAAATACAACAGGGCGTGTAGTCATGAGCTCTTGTAGCTTCATAAATGTCACGATCGATCCGCTGAAAGATACGCATCCGACGACCACGGTAAATACTGTGAAGATAACTTCTGCAGTTGTGGCAGTGTCGCCAAGACTTAAGTATTCAACGATTGCAACAAGTGCTGCTGCGCCACCGCCGACACCATTAAAGAGTGCGACGAGTTGTGGCATCTGAGTCATCTGAACTTTGCGAGCAGCAGGTACACCGACGATGGTTCCTACAGCGATTGCACCCAGGATCCACCAGAGGTTTTTGATTTCTCCGTGGAAGAAGACAACGACTGTCGCGATGCCAGCACCAGCTGCGCCGATGAGATTTCCACGGCGTGCAGTGCGTGGATGTGAAAGACCTTTGAGGGCCAGAATAAAGAAGACGCCGGCGGTTAGGCCGATGAGGTCATATACGAAGTCGCTCACTTTGCGCCTCCTTTCTTACCCTTAAACATTTCGAGCATGCGGTCGGTAACAACAAAGCCACCGATCATGTTGATTGTCGCCAAAATGATTGCGATGACAGAGAGCGTAAGTTCAAGCGTTGTATCCGAGTGCGAGGCGACGATAATCGCTCCCACCAAGATCACACCGTGAATTGCGTTGGCACCTGACATCAAAGGCGTGTGAAGCGTTGAAGAAACCTTGGAAACAACTTCAAAACCGACGAAAACTGAGAGCGTGAAGATTGAAATCACCGCGATAGGTGTGAGGGCTTCCATTTACTTGCCTGCCTTTCGATCGACGCCAGCATGTGTGACAGCAGAGCCATCGATAATTTCATCGTCAAAGTTGAGATCTAATGCGACTTCAACGCCTTCACTCGCTGGCTTTGTCATCAGCGTGAGGAGATTGACGACGTTACGTGAATACAAGCTTGATGCATGGAATGGGAGCTGGCTAGGAACATCTTTGCCACCCCAAATACGTACACCTTTACTTGTTGTGACAATCTCACCAGGTTTTGATCCTTCGACATTGCCACCAGTTTCAGCAGCAAGGTCAACAATTACTGTGCCCTCTTCCATCGCATCAACCATTGCCGCTGTCATCAAACGCGGCGCGGTGCGACCTGGAACGGCGGCAGTTGTAATCACAACGTGCGACTTAGCAATATATGGTGTGAGAAGTTCGCGTTGTTTTGCAGCGCGCTCTTCCGTCATCTCGCGTGCATAACCACCAGCACCTTCAAGTGATTCAAGTTCGAGTTCAATAAATGTTGCACCCATCGACTTCACTTCATCGGCAGATGATGGACGCACGTCATAGGCGGAGACAACCGCGCCTAAGCGACGAGCTGTTGCAATTGCCTGTAGCCCTGCAACGCCTGCACCAAGAATAAGAACTTGTGCAGGGGTAACAGTTCCAGCCGCAGTCATCAACATCGGGAAGAATCGTGGTGAAAGTTCAGCACCAACCAACGATGCGCGATAACCAGCGCAAAGAGCCTGTGATGTGAGTGCATCCATTGATTGCGCGCGAGAGATTCTAGGAACTAATTCCAGTGAGAATGCAGTGACGCCGGCGGCCATTGCTGCTTCGATAGATTCACGCTGATTTACTACCGATAAGAATGAGATAGTGATCGCGCCTTTTTTCAAGGTCGCAATTTGAGCCGGAGTAAGTGCGGTAACTGAGAGAACAACATCTGCGCTCTTGATTACATCGCCTGCAACGACTTGGGCACCTGCAGCGCGATAAGCATCATCGCTCGCTTGTGCAGCAATTCCAGCGCCAGATTCAATGACCACTTCAAGGCCAAGGCGCGTTAATTTGCTGATGATGTCTGGGACTAGTGCGACGCGCTTTTCGCCATCGCGGATCTCTTTAGGAACGGCTACCAACATGGGGAAAGAGTAACTAATTCCCCTTCAGTTCTCCACGTGAAGTGTGATACAAAATTGACTGAATTGTGGTGCGACGATGGAATGCTTCGCGCCAAATGACCGACTTTGGGCCATCAATGACTGCAGATGCGACCTCTTCGCCGCGATGAGCGGGTAGACAGTGCATGAATATGGAATCTGGCACCGTCAGATTCATGAGATTTTCCGTCACTGCAAAGGGAGCGAGGGCACTCATTTTCTCTGCTCTCTCGGATTCAGGATCGCCCATCGACATCCACACATCTGTATAGAGAACGCTGGCATCTTTGGCGGCGACTTCAGGATCATTGAGAACTTCAATTCGTCCACCAGTACGCGCGGCAATTTTTTGCGCTTCTGCAACTACCTGTGCATCGGGTGCCCATGCTCCAGGTGGAGTAGCAACAACAACGTGAGCGCCCATGATTGCACCCATTGTGAGCCATGCATGAGACATATTATTTCCATCACCAAGGTAGACAAATTTTCTGCCAGAAATATCTGTACCAAATGTTTCGCGAATTGTTAACCAATCTGCAAGTAGCTGAGTCGGATGATCATCATCGGTGAGTGCATTAATAACTGGAATCGAAGCATGAGCACCGAGTTCAGTGACATCTGCTTGAGCGAAGGTGCGAACAATAAGAGCTGAGCAGTAGCCACTAATGATGCGAGCTGTATCTGCAATAGTTTCGCCTCGACCAAGTTGTAACTCATCGCCGCGAATAAAAATTGGTGTTCCACCTAAATGCGCTACAGCTGTTTCAGAGGCCAATCGAGTTCGAGTGCTTGGCTTTGTCATGTAAATAGCAACGCTCTTGTGGGCAAGTGCATCGCGAGACTTCAATGGATCCGCGGCAAATTCAGCGGCAGTCGAAAGGAGCATCTCAACATCATCGCGAGATAAATCCTGCGTACGCAGTAGGTCCTTCATCACGAAATTGTATCGGCTGCCAGTATCCTTGGGCACATGGGTTTCTTCTCACGCGGAACACGAGGTCTCTCGCTTGATAGCGATACAGACCTACTTACGCGCCCAGAAGTTGAAGATGATGAGGGCGGCCATGATCGATATGCGCACTACATCAAAAAAGAGAAAGTCGTCGAATCGGCAGTGACCGGTAAGGCGGTCCGTGCATTGTGTGGCAAGAAGTGGGTGCCATCTCACGATCCAGAGAAGTATCCAATCTGTCCTGCATGCAAAGCCATATTCGAGTCGATGCCAGATAAATCCTCAAATAAAAAAGAATCGGAATGAAACGCTTTCCCGCGCTATCAATACTTCTAGCGTTCCTCTTATTCGCTGCTCCGCTACAGAACATTGAGAGCGCAGAAGCTGCTAATCCGCCTCGCAAAATTCTGACAGGGTGGCTTCCTTACTATTCGATGAAGACCTATCTACCTGCAGTTCTATCGAACGCGGATTTGATTAAAGAGATTATGCCGTTCTGGTACACCCTTAAATATGATGACAAGACGAAGAAGGCTGTCATTACAGATGTGTATAAACCTGCTAACCCAAGTGTTCCAATTACAGAACCACTCACCGCCCTGCGTAATGCAGGGATGACAATTATTCCAACGATCAGCGATGGCACAGATAAATTAGTTCTAGCAAAACTTCTTGCAAAGCCGGTTTCGCGCAAACAGGTCGTTGATGCAATTGTGGCGACGGTTGCTTCCCAAAATTATGATGGAATTGATTTAGATTTTGAAGGTTTCGCATTTATTGATCCAAATACAACATGGAAGACAACCGCGCTTAATTGGGTTCTCTTTGTCAAGGAATTAAGTGCAGCGCTTCACGCACAGAATAAGATTCTTTCAATCACAACCCCTTATCTTTTTAATCCAGCAGAAGCGCAGAAGGGTTACTTCGTTTACGCATGGGCGCAGATCGCACCTTTCATCGATCGACTTCGCATCATGACCTACGACTATTCGACCTCACGCCCAGGTCCGATTGGTCCTATCGCGTGGACAGAGAAGACTGTTAAGTATGCAATTTCAATCATGCCCGCATCTAAGGTGTATCTCGGACTTCCAGGGTATGGAAAAGATTGGGTAACAAAGGTCGAAGGAGTCTGTCCATCGAACTTAGCAAAAATCATTACACCATCGGCAAAAGCTGGAACATTTCTTATGCGCGATGCCGCCAGTATCGCGGCTACATATGGTGCGGTTCCTACATATAACGAAACTTTTGCTGAAGTCACATTCTCATATAAGCGCGAATACACAGGCACGACAAGCAGTGGACTCTCAACAACATGTACTGCAAGTAGAACTGCCTGGCATCAAAATGCACAGAGCTATTCACTCCGTGCACAATTGGTGGCGAAGTATCAATTAGGTGGAGCTGCTCAGTGGGTTATTGGGCAAGAAGAACCACTTGCAATGGTTGCGATACGTGATGTTGCAACCTCTATCGCGCCAGCTCAACTCGAATCATCTCTCTCACTTTCAATTAATGAACTTTCCTACGGTAACCCTGTCACTCTTTCAGGTCTGATCACACTCAAAGATAAATCTCCTGTAGCTGGCCTTGCATTTACCGTAGAAGGTAAATACCCAGATAGCTCAACTCGTACCTTAACCACGGGTACAACTGGAGTTGATGGAAGCTATTCAATTCCAATGCTGATTGGAAAGTCTGTATCACTTCGTGTTCTCACCGAATCTTCATGGGAACGCGAAGCATCGGCAACACCAGCGCTCTCACTTACAGTTACGCGAAATCTGATTATGACTCCGCCAACATCAGTCAAGAGTGGTCTTGCATTTACAATTTCGGGCATCGTCTTACCTCGTACAGCAGGAGTGACAATTACCTTGTCGACAACATCGGGCAAAGCGATTGGTCAAGCTACGACTACAGATGAACAAGGAGCATTCACTCTCACTGTTCCTGCCCAGGCTCGCAGCATTGCTACCTACCAAATTACAGTTGGAGCAGATGCGACGTGGCCTGTTCTAGCAAGCGAAGCGTTCTCTATCATTATCCGATGATGGTCAAGACAACTACGAAGATCGAAGAAGAGATCACAGCGATCCTCTCTGACAATACTCCGTGGGTCACCATCGTCTGGGATGACCCCGTTAATTTGATGACCTATGTAACGTATGTATTAATGGAGCTATTTGCGTACCCGCGCGAAAAAGCGCATGAACTGATGATGAAAGTGCACACTGAGGGCAAAGCAGTCGTATCGACTGGTTCTCGCGAAGAGATGGAGCACGATGTCGCTCGGCTCCACGAATACGGGTTGTGGGCCACTCTTCAACGCGGAGATCAAGCGCTATGAGCGCCGACAAAGGATTTCATCGCCACGGCAGCAATTCCTACATCGCCGAGTTCGCACAGAGTGAACGAGATGTATTACTTAATCTGATTGAACAATTGATTGAATTACTCTCAGAGCGCGTAGATCACGATCATGAAGATCCACTTGCTGCAATGGTGGGGATTACTTCACATGATTCGCCCCCTGAAGATGATGTCTTACGTCGACTACTTCCTAATGCATATGCCGATGAAGTCGATGCCAGTGAATTTAGACGTTATACAGAATCAACGCTAAGAGGCAAGAAGCAGGCACATGCAATGTCTATGCGGATGTATCTCAAGAGCGCCGATGATGGAATCGTTGATCTTGATCACGACAGCGCAAACGCTTGGTTAGGTGCAATCAATGACATTCGCTTGGCTCTAGGTGTTCGACTTAATGTTCAAGAGAATACTTCTGAAGTCCTCGAGCTTCTCTCACCTGATGATCCGCTACGTGGTGTCTATTCCGTGTACACATGGCTGGGATGGCTACAAGAATCTCTACTCTCTTCGCTGATGGATGAATGAGACTGTAGGATCTGCTCATGCTTGAAATTTCTCAATCCTTTGTTGATGCAATTGTTGCTCAATCACGTCAGGAATATCCCGACGAATGCTGTGGAGTGATTCTTGGGCCAGAAGGTACGGGCAAGGCTCAACGTTTAAAACCAATGATCAACGCTGCTCATAGCCCAACTTTCTATGAATTCGATCCGAAAGATTTACTCGCTCTCTATCGAGAAGTCGATGACAACGATGAAGAGATTGTTGTTATCTATCACTCTCACACTGAGACCGAAGCACGACCGTCACGGACAGATATTGCCTACGCCGGCGAACCTGGAGCTCACTATGTACTGGTCTCTAGCCGCGAGGAGATTGCACCTGCAATAGAATTCCGCTCCTTCCGCATTATTGATGGCGTAGTTACTGAGGAAGAAGTTTCAATTACCGAATAATCGATTTCTTCGCCATAATATGCGCTATGAGCATCGATATTCGAATCCCCACCATTCTTCGCCCCTACACCAAGGATCAGAAGAGTGTTCAAGCCGAAGGTGCCAACCTTGGCGCGCTGATCGCTGATCTCGATGCGAACTACCCAGGTATTGGTGAGCGCTTGCTCGAAAATGGCGCGCTGCGTCGATTCATTAACGTGTACGTCAATGATGAAGATGTTCGCTTCCTCGGCAGCCTTGATGCGCAGGTCAAAGATGGAGACTCTGTAACGATTCTCCCTGCTGTCGCCGGCGGCTAATTCAGTGGCACGTTTTAATTCGCTCGCCGATTCTGTAGGTCATACACCTCTGATTGGCCTTCCCACACTTTCACCATCTCCCACAGTTCGCTTGTGGGCAAAGATGGAAGATCGCAATCCGACTGGTTCAATTAAAGATCGCACAGCGCTATCGATGCTTGATGCAGCAGAGAAAAGTGGCCAATTAAAACCCGGTGCAACAATTCTTGAACCAACCAGCGGCAACACTGGAATCTCACTTGCTATGGCTGCAAAGGTTCGCGGTTATCGCCTTATCTGTGTGATGCCTGAAAATACAAGCCCAGAGCGCAGACAACTTCTTGAAATGTGGGGCGCACAAATTATTTCTTCACCGGCTGCCGGTGGATCAAATGAAGCTGTTCGTGTTGCAAAAGAGTTAGCTGCAGAGAATCCAGAGTGGATATTTCTCTATCAATATGGAAACCCTGCAAATACTGCAGCTCACTACGACTCAACTGGCCCAGAAATTTTTGAAGATCTTCCAACCATTACACACTTTGTCGCTGGTCTTGGAACAACAGGAACGCTGATGGGCGCTGGGCGCTATCTGCGAGAGAAGAATCCAGATATCCAAATAATTGCTGCAGAACCTCGATACGGTGAAGTGGTTTATGGATTGAGAAATATTGATGAAGGATTTGTTCCTGAACTCTACGATGCATCAGTTCTTACACGTCGTTTCTCAGTAGGGGCTGAAGATTCTGTTCGCCGAGTTCGTGAACTGCTTGAAGTAGAAGGAATATTTGCTGGAATCTCAACAGGTGCAATTCTTCATGCAGCTCTCGCTCTTGGTAATGAAGCGGTGCGTGATGGTAAGAGCGCTGATATAGCCTTTATCGTCTGCGATGCGGGATGGAAATATCTCTCCACCGGCGTATATGGATCGCAGGTGGATGAAGCCACGGAAGGATTAGACGGTACCCTTTGGGCATGAGCTCGGCACCAATTGGCATCTTCGATTCTGGAGTTGGCGGATTAACTGTTGCACGAGCAATTTTGGATCAGCTACCTAATGAATCCACTATCTATATTGGAGATACTGCACGTGGGCCCTACGGTCCTCGTCCACTAGCAGAAGTTCGAGATTTCTCTCTCGAGACAATTGATTTTCTCATCGACCAAGGTGTTAAAGCTGTCGTGATTGCTTGCAACACAGCAAGTGCTGCAATGCTTCGTGATGCACGCGAGCGTTACTCAGTTCCTGTTATTGAAGTGATTCAACCTGCAGTTCGTCGCGCGGTTGCAGCAACGCGCACTGGTCGCATTGGCGTCATCGGTACAGCGACAACAATCGAATCACGCGCATACCTCGATGCATTTGCCGCAGCGCCACATCTTGAAATTACAGATGTCGCTTGTCCAGCTTTTGTGGAATTTGTTGAGCGCGGAGAGACATCAGGTCCGGCGATCACTGAGATTGCACGTACATATTTGAAGCCAATTATGGATGCCGATGTCGACACCCTTGTCTTGGGGTGCACGCACTACCCTCTTCTCACCGGTGTAATTTCTTACCTTGTTGGTAACGGTGTTTCACTCGTTTCTAGCGCTGAAGAGACTGCAAAAGATCTCTACCGAACCTTGGTCGAGACAGATCAACTCAGAAGTGCCACTGCTGGCCCTGCTGAGCATCAATTCCTTGCAACAGGGGATGCCAAGAGCTTTGAGAACTTGGCGCGCAGATTCCTTGGGCCAGAAGTTGGTCACGTACGCCATCAAGACCTTACATAATCCACAAACTATAAGACGATAAATAAGAAAAAAAGAGGAATACATGACACGCATCGACGGACGAACCAATAAAGATCTTCGCGACATCAAGATCACTCGCGGGTGGTTAGATCATGCCGAGGGTTCAGTTCTTGTCGAATTCGGAAAGACTCGCGTTCTCTGTGTTGCCTCATTTACTCCTGGTGTTCCTCGCTGGCTTAAGGATTCTGGAAAAGGCTGGGTTACTTCAGAATATTCAATGTTGCCGCGTGCAACTCACACTCGCTCTGATCGAGAGTCTGTTAAAGGAAAACTCGGTGGTCGCACACAGGAAATTTCACGACTTATCGGTCGCTCACTTCGTGGCATTGTAGATGTTGCTCAACTTGGTGAAAATACAATTGTTATCGATTGCGATGTTCTTCAAGCAGATGGCGGAACACGTACAGCTGCAATCACTGGTGCATATGTCGCACTCGCTGATGCAATTGAATGGGCCCAGAAGAAAGGCCACATTAAGGCGGGCGCACAACCACTCTCAGATTCAGTCGCCGCTGTAAGTGTGGGAATTGTTGATGGCGTTCCAATGCTTGATCTTTGCTATGAAGAAGATGTCCGCGCTGAGACAGATATGAACGTTGTCTGCAGTGGCGATGGACGATTTATTGAAGTCCAGGGCACTGCCGAAGGCGCACCTTTTGATCGCACACTTCTTGATTCGCTTCTAGATCTGGCACTCGCAGGATGTGCCGATCTCACGGCGATGCAGAAGAACGCACTCTCAAAGTAGCCTTAGTACAATGAAAAAACTTCTCCTTGCCACACGGAATAAGGGAAAGATCGAAGAGTTTCATCGCATTCTTGAAGAGATAGCACCTGGTGAAATCGAACTAGTCGGACTCGATCAATTTCCTGATCTTGCCGATGTCGAAGAGACGGGCAGTACATTCCAAGAGAACGCTCTTCTCAAAGCTCGCCAGATGTCTGCAGCAACCGGTCTTCCCGCAATTGCTGATGACAGTGGATTGTGTGTCGATGCCCTCGGCGGTGATCCAGGAATATTCTCCGCTCGATGGTCCGGGACGCACGGAGATGATGAAGCGAATCTGCGCAAAGTTCTCGATCAAATCAAGAATGTTCCTGATGCTGATCGCACTGCATATTTCATCTGTGTGGCAGCTCTCGTACTTCTTGATGGAGAGAGCCACTGTGAAGAAGGAAGGTTCCATGGCCAGCTCCTTCATCACCCAGTGGGTGAGAATGGATTCGGCTATGACCCGATTTTCTCCCCCGACGGATATTCCATCTCAAGTGCGCAGATGAGTGCTGCCGATAAGGATTCAATTAGCCATCGCGGAAAAGCTCTTCGGGCAATCGCCCCGCATGTAAGAAAAATGGTGGCTGAGCTAGGCTAAACTTTGCTCACCCGAAGCAAGGAGTAATTGTGGCCGTTAAGAAGAAACCTGCTGCCAAGAAGGCAGCCGTAAAGAAGAGCGCAGCGAAGAAGACTGTCGCCAAGAAAAAGACAGCGAAGAAGGCTGTTGCAAAGAAGACTATTAAGAAGTCAGCGGTAAAGAAGACTGCTGCCAAGAAAACAGTGAAGAAGTCAGCGGTTAAGAAATCCGCTGCAAAGAAGACTGTTAAGAAGTCGGCTACAAAGAAGCGTGCAACATCTGCCTCCTCGGTAGTTATTCCAGCAGTTCCATCTTCATCATCTCTTGGTGCAGGTCGCGTGGATGTCACATCAACACCAAAACCTGCCTCAAAGAGCGCTGGCGCTTCAGTAAAGCCTTCAACATCATCTGCTCCTAAGCAGGGTGCTTCTGGCAAGGTACTTGCGGCGATCATCGTAGGAATCATTCTTCTTGCTGTTGTTGTCGTTACTCGCCCAGATGGTGGAAGCGATGATGCAACACCTGCGCCAACTGCTTCAGCATCAGCAATGCCATCTGAAGAGCCGACAGCAGAGCCAACAAGTGAAGAGACATCTGCACCAGTTGCAGCTGTTGAAGCACCAAAGGCAATCGGAAATTGGAAAGATTCAGCAAAGTCTGTGATGACAATTTCTTGGAAGGCTCCAGCAGCATCTGCCGGACTTACAGGATATAAAGTTGAAGTTCGCGTTAATCGCGGAGAGTGGGCAGTGAAGTCTGAAGTTCCTGCCGATCAACTTTCAATTGACTTCTCAAAGACTGATTCAATGGGTGAGACAGCGTTCCGCGTTTCATCAATCTACTCTGATGGACAAGCAGCTGAAGGAAACACCTTCGGCTTCTCAGGTGTCTTTGAGTAAAAGTTTTAATTAAAAAACCCGCATCGATCATGGTGCGGGTTTTTTATTTGAGCGCCTCATCTATAGCCATGACGTAGGCGCTTACACCTGTAGGAATTAAGTGCACACCATCCGGCGCAAAGTATTCAGGATGCCCATCTGAGAGCGCATTCCAATCCACAACCTTTACATTTGAGTATTGCGCAGCAAGTTCTGCGAGGAGCTCGTTATTAGCATCGCGATAAGGTCTTGGTACTGCGGTGTTTACAACAACAATTTTCGGGCTCTCCTTAGCAAGCTCAAAGATAGCTCGCACAGTTTCTTCAGTCAGCAGATCGTTATTTCCTAAATCCATCACAATGGTAGATCCTGCAGCCTTTTCGAGATCTCGGCTCATCTCCTGAAGCAGCTCAGGGGCGGCTCGACCGACTCGAGCATTTACTACGAGTAGTGGGCGTATTTCAGCAAGACTGTTACGAATACCGAGAATTACTGAGTCTCCAGTAAGCCAAATCGTCTCTGCACGATCTGAGATTTCAGGGACTGGTGGAATTATCTCGCGCTCACTTTGTAGCGACTCTTGAAATTCTTGTGCAGCGCGATTACTTGTTACCAATGCAACAGATGAGAGAGCTGAGAGTGAAACGAGAAGCACTGAGATAGAGGAGATAACTGCAATCTTCTGTCGTCTACGCACGGGCGCTGTTCGATATTTCATTCCCTTAAACCAATATTCGACCTTGCCGCTGCGGATAGGCAGCTCAACAAGCTTGAGAGAGATATCGGCAAGAGCCAGGACAACCAAAATGCGTAGTGTGATCAGCGCCCAATCTTCTCCATCGATATCTACACGTGGCCGCGTAATTTGGAAGACGACCCAGTGCCATAAGTAGATTGCATAGGATCGTTCACCGATCCACAGAAGGACGCGGTTCTGCAAGATTGGTGCAAAGCGAGAAGCAGGATGTACGATGGAAGTAATGATTGCTGCACCAAAAAGAGCTGCCAAAGGAAATGCAATTTTGTAGGCAGTAGGTGAGCTTTCATCAATAAGAAGGAAAGAACCAAGGATTCCAACTAAGCCAAAGACTCCGATGAAATCAATAAAGTTTTGTGCCTTGTTACTCACTTCGCTCTTGAAATTCTGCGGAATCCAACTCACCGCAAGTGCTGCTCCGAGGAAGAGTCCGATGCTGTGGGTATCTGTACCAAAGTAAACGTGGCTCACTGAGCTTGATGCATCAAGCTGGAGGGAGACGAAGAAGAGGGCGGCACCTGAAACAAGGGCGATCGCCAGCGCAGCAAGTGGAATTACTTTCTTGCCAAAACGCTTGAGAATAATAAGTAGAAGTACGGGCCAGATGAGGTAGAACTGAGTCTCAACGGCGAGTGACCAGGTGTGCTGCAATAGTGGTGGGCGGCCAATAGCTTCAAAGTAATCCTGCTCTTTAAAAACTAGCCACCAATTCATTCCACCCGTGAGTGCGAAGGGGGTATCCATAAGAAATCTTTTGACAGAATCTTGAGCCCAGATACTGATGTAGAAGGCAGTTACGACGATCATAAAAACCATTGGAGGAAGTAAACGTCGCGCACGGGCTTTATAGAATCCTCGTAGATCTAACCCGCCGCTTCGAGCGATTGAATCGAGCAATAATCGCGTGATTACATATCCAGAGATGACAAAGAAGAGATCAACTCCGAGAAATCCACCAGGAATCCACTGAAAACCCAAGTGGTAGAAAATAACTGCAGTGACTGCGATTGCTCGCAATCCATCAATGGCAGGGATATGTTGGATACCGCGCTTGGTAGCCATAAGAATTAACGACGCTTAGCTGGGGTTTTCTTTGCACTCTTCTTCTGTGCGCCTTTTTTCGGTGGCGCTTCAAGTGCTGGCTTGGTCCGCTGACTGACAACCTTCTTCGGAACTTGTGGCAGCAATCCACCATCAGTCGACAAATTCTCGCTGACTTTTTTCTGCAAGTCACTCAGGCGAGCAAAGGCGGTCTCAAGACTCGAGCGACCTTGTGCAATAGCATTTTCTGCCGCATTAAGAGATTGAGTTTGAATGCGATTAAGTCGCTCAGCATCAGACATCACCTGACTCAACCACTGGCGATAGGCAACAACTTCATCCTGTGCTTCGGAGATCATTCGCTCACCTTCACGGCGGGCAGCTAGCGCTAAGGCAGAGACTTCGCGTCGCTTCTCTTCAAAGATAGCTTCAGCGTCTGTCGCGGCTTGAGAAAGAATGTCTTCTGCTTCACTCTCTGCAGTTGTGATGTATTTGCGACCACGAGATTCTGCGCCAGATAAAAGTGCGCGAGCTTTATTCTCCGCCGATTCGAGCGTTGCGCGAGCTTTATTTTCTGCAACCTCAAGTGCTTCGCGAGCTGTTTTACTTGCTTCGCTCACAACGCGCTCAGAAGCAGAGAATGCTTTCTGTTCGCGAGCTTGAGCAGATTTGATCATGCTCATTGCAGTCTCTGTAGCCAAGATTTCAAACTCTTCTTTACTCAAAGATGTGATGTCACGGCGCGAGCGCAGGTCAGATAGCTGTGCTTCAAGTTCGCGAATACGATCGACAGAGTTCTGCGTCGTCGTTTCGCCTTCTTTGAAACCTACCCAGTTAAGGAAGGTGCTCTTCTCATTTGCCATGGCCATAGATTAGGGCACCAATGGAGTTCTCCAAAAGTGAGCCAGGGTGATATCTGGGCGATAGCAGCGCGTAAGCAGCGCCATAAGCAGCGCCATAAGCAGCGCCATAAGCAGCGCCATAAGCAGCGCTAGACGGGGCTAATCGCGGTAGATGGCGAAGGAGATTGCCAGATATTGAGAGATCCAGGCAGCCAGCACGAAGATATGAAAGAGCTCGT
>Ga0315908_10002333_pt1 | contig 13928 bp, 6 predicted proteins | sample LakEriMetagenome_12_FD_203520 | JGI IMG/M metagenome (GOLD analysis project Ga0315908, IMG submission 203520) | Freshwater fungal communities from buoy surface, Lake Erie, Ohio, United States - Buoy 4 MA124 | ecosystem: Environmental > Aquatic > Freshwater > Lake > Lake biofilm | place: USA...
CTTTATTTTGTTTTGAAAGATTTAATTGCAATACTACAGATAACCTTATAATTCTGGATCATATTGAGTCTCTAAATAACTATAACCCAAATAAAAATAACATTAATTTCTTTTAAAGATTTTTAATCGATACTTTTTTGGATTATACTTATTTGGCTTCTCAAAATTCTTAAAATTAAACAAACTTATACTAATAATAATTAAATTATTATAAAATTGATTTCAATAATTTTTTTAATCTTTATTATTTAAATATGTTAGAATAAAATTATTTTGTATCTCTTTTAGATTAATATAAAGCTTATGTAAAATCTTAGACTATGTAATTTCTTTACAAAATTAATCTTAGAAATGTTGCTGATTATTTTTTCTCTTAGGAAAATTATAAAAAAATTAATTGATTTATGTTTGACTATTATAATTATTAAAGAAATTATTTTATTTATTTGTTATATTTATTTTAAGTATTATAAATAAAATTATATATTTTAACTTTAAAATTTTACTCGATGACAGAAAATTGGAGGAAATTATTAACTCCTGACAAAAGTTTAAATATGACAAATACTAGTATAAATAAAGAAACAATTAGTCAAAATATATGTTAGAATATCAAAGAAGAATAATAATATACATAAAATATAATTTAAAATTTATAAAACTATAAAAAATAATTTTTAATGAAAAAATAATTGTCTTAAAAATAAAATAATATAGTAAAACAAAATACATTTGGTATCCATTAAACTAGTAATAAATCTTTTAATAGTATTTCTTAATATAATAATAGTGAAATTCGTTCAAATAATTCAAGTATTAAATTATTTGAAAATTAAAGCAACAATACAACATAACAAAATAAATAATTTGATGAAAAAGAGAATAATTTAATACAAAATTAATTAAAATAGACAATTAAAAGTTTACAAAAGTAAAATAAAGAACTAAAATTATAATTAGAAAATTAGGAAAATAATAAAATATAAGAAAAAATGTAAGACAAATAAACAATTAATTTTTAAGGAGTAAATACAATATATTAAGAGTAATAATATTTTATAAAAATTTTAATAGTTGGAGTTAATTTGAAAATATTTTGAAAGAAAAAAAAAATATTTCAATTTAAACTGAATTCGAATTAAATATTAATAATAGTCAAAATTTTATCGTAAATTAGTAAAATTATTAATCAAAAAAAACAGATCTTTACAAAGAATTATTAGAAGATAAAAATATTGAATTAAAATAGATAAAAGTATATTAATTATTTAAATTTTAGTAAGAAAATAAAAATTATTAATTAGAAAATTAATAATTAAAAAAAAATTTGAATATAATTAGTTAAGAATTTGAAATTTAAAATAACAACTAATTTTAAATTAATTTTATTTAATTAATTAAAAAAGAAAAATAATTATTTGATTAAGAAGTATTAAATCTATAAAAATTGATTGATGAAATTGATATAAATAATGATTAAACATTTAATATTGTTTCAAATTTCGATTAATATTAAGCTTTAAATTAAATTTTATCTGAATATTAATAATAATATGATAATTCTATTTCTATTTGTGATTTAAAATTTAATGATAAGAGTAATTAAAATTTATTGAAATTTAACATAAATAATATAAATTTTAATAAATGAAAAATTTTTATTAAATTCAAAATTATATTTATATTTTTATCATTAAAATTTATAATTTAAAAATATCAAAATATATTATAAATAAATAATTTAAAGAAATTTTAAGATTATTATATAGCTTTTAATAATTAATAATTACTTATGATAAATAATATTTCATAATATTAACTATATGTATATTAAAACTCATGCTGTATCTTAATATATAACAGAATTAAATTTATTATTCTAAAAAATAAAATTAAATTATTTATATTTTATTCTCCATAAAATATTATTTTGAAACATATTTTTGAAAAGATAAATTTTAATTTCTTAACTTTTTTGAATTAATTAGGATTATTTTATTTCTTTTAAATATATATTTATATAAAGGAATTATAAATATATTTTATTTTGGAGCATTATTATATATTAATCTTCTTAAATTTTTGTAATATCTAAATAATTTTAATTAAAATTTATTTTTAAATCAAAATCAAAATTTAATTTTTATTAATATAAAATGCAAACTTACATTTCTTTATTTTTAGTATTTTATTATAATAAGTTCTCATAATTTTATTTTTTATATTATATAATTTCAAGAAAATAATTTTTTTGATTTTTCTTAATAATATGCACAACAATTAATTTATTTTGAAAATATTTTAATACTTTATAATTAATGACATTTGTATAAGTTCCTAATAATTATTTATTGTTTTATTTAATCTCTAAAATGTAATATTTCTATTATTAATAAATCAAAAATTTATAGTTTTATAAGAAATCAAATTTTAAGTTAATATTTATTAAGTTTATTTTAAATCTTTAATATATAAATTTATTACTATTATTATTATAAATCATAAAAATTATTGACTATTTTCCATTTATATAAGTTATATTATAACAATCTTGGCATATTTAATAAGACTTTTATATTTAATTATTTTCTTCTTCATAAATAAATGTTTCCTTAAATTTTAAGTTTTAATTAAATACAAAGCTAATTTATTAAAATTTTTATACACATATTAAAATAAAATAATTTTAATCTTATTCTTTTCTTATAAAAAAATGAAAATTAATAAAATCTTATTAGTCATTTTTATTATATAAGTATATTTTTTCTTTTGAGAGATTATTTACGTAATCATAAAAATCAATTATAATACCATTATTGTAACTTAAAATAACAAAAAAATATCTGTCATCATACATAAAAATATTATTTTTGAATTAATTTATTAATGTGTAATCTATGCAAGATAAATTATTATTTTAATTTATCAATGAATCTTTTAGATTTATTGTAAATTAATTAAATAATTATTCTTATTAATAAAATTCTTTTTTTTGTTTAATATTTCTAATAGTAAAAAATGGCTAAATAGTATAAAAGTTTTAATAATATTTTTATGTCAAATTATTAGATATAATTTAAGGAATCATTGAATATTAATCCTTTTAAATTATTTTTCATTTATAATATTTTCCTGTTTATTCATCAAAGTCAAATATTTATTTTAATTTTTCATCTATTTTATTGTTAATGCTTTCTTAAATATAATATCTATTGCTTTCATTTTCTTTTTATTAATTGTAATTAATATTTAATTAAATATTATTTTTATTTATATTAAATTTATCTTATTTTTTTATATTCATATTACTATTAATCTAATTCATATTATTTTTAAATTGATGATTAAAAGTTTTATTAGAGTTATTTTAAATATTATTATTATTTTTAATTTCTGTATCTTTTTTAACTTTTTAAAAAGTATATTTTTGTTTATTTATTTTATTTTAATTTTTTTTTATTTTATTATTAACTTATATATTATTCGCTTTATTTAATTATTATTTAATTTTTTTCATTAATAAAAATTATATAATATCTAGTATTTTTTTCAATAAAATAAAATTATTTATGAAAATATATTGATTATATATTATTTCTAGTAATTTTACTATTTTTGTATAAAATGCAAATATTTAAAAAAATATGGAAAATTATTCAATATTGTTTTTTTTGGAAAAATTTTAATTAAAAATAATATTAAAAAATAGATGGATAAGAATAAAATTATGAATAAAATATACTTAAAATAGAATTAGAAGAAAAATTTGAATTAAAAAATCAAATTAATATATAAAATATAAATTAAAAGATAATTTAATAAAACTATTTTGATGATGATGATAACACGTTAATATAAACATAAAATTAAAATTCTTGTAATGTAAATTTATAAGAGGGAGATAGTTAATAAATAAAAAAATAATAATAAAAGAATAAAAAATAATAACTGAATAATGATAGAGTATGTTAATTATATATTTAATAAATAAAAATAGGTAAGTTTTATGGATAATAAAGATGATTTAAAGATTGAGAAAACAGATAATAATAAAAGGAATGTTTGGATTGATGATGATGAAATAAAAATATGATTAAATATAAAAATTATTTAATATAAAAATATAATAATAAAAGTTATAACTAATAAAAATGTAAAGTACAAAGGGTAAATTAAGTATAAAGTAAGAAGATTAAAAAGTAAATATAAGTATAAAAAGTGAGAATAAACAATAAGAGAACTATTAAAATATGATAATAAGAAATATAGAGGAAGATAAACTAAAATGTTATTATCATCCGAATAAAACAATAACAAATTTTTGTGAATAACAAAAATGTCTTCTTCCAATGTGTCCAGACTGTGTAAGTATCCATACTGATTACCACAACATAAATAAATCTTAAGGATAATTTAAATCCCTGACAGTAATAATAGAGAGTCTAATAGATGAAATCTAGAGATAATCTTAACAAGTAAAGCAAAATGAAGATTAACTTTCAGAATTTGAATACAAAATTAATAATGAGCCTCATCGTATCAGAAACCAATTCTAGCAATTAAAGGTACAAGCTTTAAAGGCAGTGGAGGATAGCTTTGAAAAATTAAACAATATTTTGGAGGAAAAGATAATCAATTATCAAAATTAAAATCAAAGTTAGATTAGTCTATTGGAATCTCAATTGGAATAATATCATTAGACTTTGATTGAGATATTGTCAGATATTAATAATGATCCTTTGCCTACTATTGTTAAATTGAAGAGTGAAAATACTCTTGTTAGGTTAAAGTAGTAAATGCCTGTTATGTCTATTGATTTTAACTCTAATTAATCTCTTGCTGTTGATATTCAACCTGATCTCAATAATATTTATACATCTCTTACTAATTTTATTGATAGTTTGTTGTTTTTACCCAATAATACTAATACTTTTGTTTAAAATACCACCAATTATAATAGTACAACTAGTATTAACAAAAATAATAATAATTATAATAATATTTATAATACTAGTAGTATTAATAATGAAAATTAAAATATATATAGTTACTAAATTTAAAGTAAAAACTAAAATAATAATCATGTTATTTAGAACAAATAATAATTATAATAATAATAATTTTATAGATAGCCTTTATAATAATTATAATCCAAAATAATAAGTACTAGTATATCGTACAAGAACAGTAGTATAAATATAAATAATGGAAACAATTCTCCTTTGAATTGTAATAACTTTATCCTTAATACAAATAACAACAACCCTAATTATTAACAATAAACTGTTATTCCTTAATAAAAAATTAATATAAATAATAGTAGCTCCAAAATAATTTTCAAATCCTCCAGTATTTCTCCTAATGTAATTTTATTTATTATAAAAAAAGAAACCTATTCCTTTTTAAGTAAGCAGGCATATACCGTCAAAAAGCATTACTTTGTCTAAACAAACTTTTAACAATGATAAGAGTTAAAATAGTATTCCCTCGATAAATACTTATCATTAATATTGATGAATTATATTTATTATATATTTATTTTTACTAATTTTTTATATTCAGCTTACAATAAAAATATTGATCAGTTATTATTTAGTTTTATATTTTTTTTTAATAAAATTTCTTTTTCTCTTTAGTGAAATATTAAGAACTTTAATTATTAAAAAATTTTACTTATAAGATAGATTTTTTTTTTTCAAGTTTTATTTCATCCTTTTAAAGTTCTTTAATCTTTTTTTAATCAGTTTCTTTATTTAACATTCTATTGTAATAAAAATATAATAAATATAATTACTTAACTAAATTTTTCTTTTGATTTTAAATTTAAATTATTTTTAAACTAAGCTCCTTTTCATTGCTTTCTAAGTCAATATATTAATTAATTTCATTTATAATACTATCATTTTATTTTTACTAATTATTATTAACAGAATTATTATTTTTAATATTGAATTAATAATCTGATTATTGTCTCATTATATTTTCCATTATATTATCTTATAATTTTTAAATGTACCTTTTAAAAATATCTTTTTAAATTTTAAGATGTTTTTCATCATTTTTATTTTAATTAAAAAAATAAAGGTCTGAGTCTTTAAAAATATTATTAACATTAATATTTTATTGAGTATACAGTAATTTTTTGCGTTTAAGATATAAGATTTCTTGTTTTTATTAATGAATTTATTTTTTAAAGTTCTTTAAAATGTATCAAAATTAATATTGTTACTTTATATCGTTATTAACTTCTTTTTGGATTAAACTATCTATTTCAAATTATTACAGATTTTTTTGACTGTTATTAACTGATAAAATAGTTTCCATGTTATACCTCGTTTGATTATAATCATGATTAGTAATAGCATCTTTTTCATCAGTATATTAAACTTAAATATAAATTAATAATTTGTACTTTAAATATTTTTTAACTGACATGTTATTTTGTCTATTTTTGATTCTAGATTCCTTTATTTTTTTGAAATTGAACTTTAATTTCCTTTTACTTCATCTGCTTCAAAATCTTCTTCAGAATCTGTTTGAATATCTTCCTCACTATTTAATTCTATATATTCATTTTATATATCTTTAAATAATGATTATTATTTTGATGAGGATTTTTATCAATTATCTTCTTTCAGTTAATTTATTATTTTATTTTTTTAAAAAGTTCTTTTTAATATTGTTTCATCATCCATCAAGTCATCTATTATATTTATTGCTTAGTTTTTATATTCATTTATTTTATCCAGATCCATTCTTATTTTTTTATTGCTGAAATTTATTGATTTTTCATAATCTTATTAGACTTTCTTTGGAATTTTTAATCCGTTTTGTTAAAAATTATACATCAAAGAATATATTTTTTCCCTTAATATTTATATTTCTTAAAGTAACTATTCTATCATTTTATTTTATAATTTTACATATTTCTTCATGATCGTAATTTTAATTATCCATATGAAATAGATTTCTAATTTATTAAAATATAATAATAAAATAAGTTAGAAAAGATACTATAAAAATTAGAAGAACATTTCATATTGATTAAATATATTAATAGTATTAAAAAATAATTTCAGACTGAGTAAGAGGTAATTAATTTTCATGGAAAATCAAATACATTTTATCCTCATTTGGTTTATATAAATGATAATAATAATGATAGTAATTTCAGGGGTAATTAATTTTCATGGAAAATCAAATGCTTACTTATTGCATCATAAATATATATTTATAGATAAAAAGAATAAAGTTAATTTAAAATAAGCCTCCTTGAGTTTCAATTGAATGAATTTGCATTACTTTGCTACTGCAAAAAGTTAAAACTTCTTTAAGCCTCAATCTTACGATTTCATAGGCTAGATCAGTAATAACTCTGGTTTTTATTGACTGGCACTTTCTGCCACAAGCAGGAGGACTTTCCCCAAAGATTTAGGCCTAAAAGACCGTATGTGATCTTCGAAGCAAATCTTTAAATTAACTTTATATTATAATATCTATTTGTCAAAATCTTATATTCTTAAATATTTTATTTTCTTATTTTATATTTATTATATTTTTAAAATAATATATTTTCTATCAATGTTATATTCTAAATTCTATAATTAAATTTTAATCCTAAAAGTTATATAGTATTATTTTTATATATTTTTAAAGGCATATTGTAAGATATTCTATTTAAAATTTAATATATATTTCTGTATTAATAATTTAATAAATAAATCATGAATTAAATATCAATTTTTAAATAAAATTTAAATCTATCATTAGTTTAGTATCAAAAGACTAATTAAATTTAAATTTAATAGAATTATATTATCTCAGATACTTAAAAACAAAAATAATAAAATTTAATTTAAATAATGAAAGTTATCTAAAAAGAAAACAAAAATAAATTATATAATTCAAATAAAAAATTATTTAATGAAAATAGTAAATAAAAATAAAAAAATTTAAAAATGTTAAATATTAATAAAATAACTTAATTCTTTGTCATTTTATAAAATAACAAAAAAATTGATATTTTCATCAAATATTAAAATATAAATATTTTTTATAAAATTTTAAAATTTATAAATAAATTCAAATTAAAAATTTCAATTTTAAAAATAAAATTACCATTTATTTTAAATATTTTTTATAAATAAAAAACAATAATTTTGGTATATTTTAAGAACAAAAATAATTATATTTCTAAATTAAATGTTTTTTTCCTTAAAATCTCATAAATCAATGTAAGTTTGAAAACAACTTTACTCTTAATATATTATGTTTGCAATTAACACTTTACTTATAATAATATTATAAATAAAATTTACATATTAAAATATATATTAAATTATAACATTAAAAATTCATTTAAAATCAACTTTATAAACTTCGATCTCCATAACTGAAAATTACATTCCTCCAATAATAATATTGGCATTTTTAAAATCGGAATGGCAAAAGCCAAATAAAGAAGAAATAAGGAATTTTTTAATAGTTTATTCAATAATGTTATTTTAAGGAATGAATCCAGAATTGTAATCCCCAATTCTTTTATTTGTCAATAATATTTTTTGGCTTGAGTCTTTATCATATTTCTTTATTTAAGGCTAATTACAAGATCCATTAAGAGTAAATAAAAAGTTTTCACCTTCATCATAATTTCCTAAAATTATCTCTTCTTTTGATTACCATACTTTATTATTAAATCCTCCAAATCTTCTACCTTATTCAGTTTAAATTAAAACCAATGTTTTACCTTTACCATCACAATAATCATGAATTTTTTCTAAGGAAAAACCATGTTTAGTGCCTTTCAATAGTTGTGTAAGATATATCTATTTATCTAAATTAGGATTTAAAAATTCTTGGATGAAAATTTATTCTTCTTTGTTCATTATTTTAGATTTTTTATCCATATTTATTTGGCTTTTTTTTATTTTCTTATTCAATTTATTTTAATCTATAAATTCTTATATAATATTTTGATATTATTTTTCATTCATTTCAATTTGTTTTTAAAATTATATAGTTAATTTTTATTAGTTTTATTATAAATTATTTATAATTTCATTTTAATTTTCTATTTTTTAATCAAACTATTCTATTTTAAAATTTATCATCCGCAAATCTTTTAATTTTAAATTATCAATAATTAAATTTTAATTATCTATTATTTAATTTTAATTTTCTATTTTTAAATTCAGCTAATTAATTTACTGTTCTTATTGCATTAAATTATTTATAATTGAATTCTAATTGTCTATTTTTTAATCTTATTATTCCAATTTTAAATTAAGCTAATTTATTTTCTATTCTTATTAATTTAAAATTAAAAATAAATTTTATAAAGCATTAATTTAATTAAAAGACATATTTAAAAAATAAAATTATAATTAATATAAAATTACTTGATATAATAATATTTTTACAATTAATATTATATTAATAACTACTAACTATCAAGATTAATTCTAAACATGAATAATCAGGAATAATTTAGAGGACCAGTGAAGATTAAATGTGGATTATATATGGGTGATTATTTAGCAGCTCAGGTAAATGAGAAATAAATAAGAAATATAAATAAAGATAATTAAAAAAAGAATTAAAAAATAAGTATAAATAATTAAAAAATATAAATAAAAAATTTGTTTCAAAAAAACAAAAAATAAAAACATAAAAATATATATAAAATAAAATGGAATTAAATCAATAAAATATATATATAAATAATAATAAAATAATAGGATCTTGAATTTTTAATGACAAACAAAGTAACTTACGTGATAAATTGCGCCGGAAAACAAGTAAAAAATTTATGGGAATCGATTGGAATAAACTATTTAACGTTCAATTGGCAAGAATCAGACAATGAAATCCTATTTGATAAAGAAAACAAGAACATATCAAAAGCCTACGAATTTATCGAATTGAGTAGGAAAAAGGGTGAATCTTGTTTAATCCATTCAGAAAAAGGTCAATCTAGATGCAGCTGTTTAGTAACTGCATATTTAATGAAACACTTTAAATGGAGTTTATACAAAACATTAGAATTCTTAAATAGTAGGAGACCAGATTTAGAAATAAGGACTGCTTTTTTTAAATAACTAAATGAATTTGAAGGAAGGTTGGATGGCAATTTTAGTAAGAATTGGAGCAATGAAAACATAATAGATCCTGATGAATTATTAGTTACTAATACTTATACTAATTCGTAAGTATGTAAGATCACTAATATTTATTAGCCTATCTATTAGACTATCAATTAGAAATTACTAAATACTAATAAAGTGTCCAAAATATAGTTCAATTTGTAAGTTAAATAATTAAATTTAAAATAGCAAAATAATCATAATAATCTTTACACTTTTAATAGGACAAAAACTCCTAAAAGGAGTATAATTAAAAAAAATGCTTGATCATAATCTTTGTAAATTCAAGATAATAATCATATTTAATAAAAATAATAATAATAAATTATTGAAACAAAATCTTAATTAAATGAAAAAAATTAAATAACAAATAAATCTATTGATAATGACAAAAAAGGAAAACATGTAAAAACAAAGTCATTAAATAGTTAAAATCTAGCAGTAAACAATAATAGTTTAACTCGTGATAAAAAAATAAATAACATTACAGGCAATATCATTCATGTAACAGTTAACAATTATATTGCTCCAAATAAATAAGAAGAATAAGAAAAAGAAACTATTCTTAATTAAAAACTTAACAGTGATGAAATTTATGAGTCTATTTTGTAGAAATATTAAAATAATCCAAAACAAATTCAGCAACAGTAGTAATTTATTTTATAATAATAATAATAAATTCAATTGCAAAAATAATAACTATTAATTTAATAATAAAAAGAATAATAGCAATAATAATTTGTAAGTTCAAATTAAAAATAGCTGCTTTAAAAATAATAAAATTAACTAAAATAATAACAAATAATATTGAAAAGTGAGAGTAATATTTCTAATGAATAGAATATAGAGGAACTTCATAATAATTAAAAAAAGAATCTGAATAAAAAGTACTAACCTACTCCTCCAAGACAATATCTTAATAATGCAAAATCAATAAACAACAATTTATAAAAACCGAATTATTTACAACAACAGTTTTTTTCTATTAATTATAATAATTAAAATAACAATGTTAATAACAATAGTTCTAATAACAATAATAGCATTTAATTGAATGCTAACTAACTTTTAAATAAAGAACTCAATTATCCTAATTATAGCAATAAATAAAACAAACTTGAAATCAATTATAATTCTAATACACATAATAATTCTATTTAATCATCTAAAATCTAGCCTTTTAAGTAAATATTATTTTTTATTTAAGAATTAATCATAATCTTATGTAAAATAATAATAATAATATTAACTCTTTAAGTTACAGTAATAATAATAACAATAATACTTTTAATACAACTAATTATAATGTCAACACTTCTAGTGATATTAAGTCTTAAGTTTAACATAGAAGAGTAAATAGTGGAAAAGCAACATCTCAAACAAAACAATAAAGCAGTACATTGAAGGAATAAAATACAAAATAAATAATTTACGATTTAAAAAATAATAGTAAAATAATGAACAATATCTACAACAAATAATATAGAAAACTATGAAAATATAATGATTAATTATATAATAAATATAAAAAATAACTCAAAGTGACTAATAATAATTAATGAAGAATTGTCTTTTATCCTTAGCATATTTAAGAGCAATTCTTTACAATTAAATAATAGAATTTATATTAAAAATGCTAGTATTTATATTGTTTAAACGCAATACAATATTACTCTTAACATCTAGCAAGACATTAAAGATATTGGAACAAGACATGAACTCTTTGCAATTCATGTCAATTACATACTTATCATTATATTCTCCTATTTATATCAATATTAAATCCTCTATTTTACTTAAATCTAATTTGTGATAACCATTGATTGATTCTAATTCAAATTCCAGTTCATCTGTCAATTCGTTAATATTTGCTTTTAATTTAGGAATCTTCAAGCTCTCCAGACATAATAAAATGCATTCACAAATATCTAAATTAAATTATTATTTATTAAATTTACGTTCCATTTAATATAAATGCAACTATTCACCTACGATGTAAACATCAATAAATAATTTCCAATGTTTTTTATCTTTAATTATTACTAATTATTGCTTTAGTTATTGTATTACTATTTAAAGATAATTATTTATTATTTATTATTCCAACTGTTCTTTCTATATTATTAGCTATAAAAATTACATTTTTTTGATCTTAGGAATTACACATAACTGTCAAATTAAAATAATCATCGGATCCTCCATCAATTAAATCTAATTTTATTCCTGATATTATTAACATATTTTCTCCTTGAATTTAAAGTACTGCACTTCCATCTGCATAGTTTATATAGTCTTTATTTATAAACATTTCACGAAATTCATCATTTTATCTTCCATCTAGTCTTTAATTATACTCGAATGATTGTCTGTATAAATTTTCTTCTCCTATAGTTATTTCTTTCATTTTTATCTATTTTATCAATATTTTTATTATATTATTTTAATTATTTATTTTATTATTTTTATCATATACTAATTATTATATTGTCAAATAGGAATTACTATTTGATTTTATTAATTCGTTAATTTAATATTGATTATTTTGAAATGTAAGAAAGTAGTTTATTAAATTAATTATCAGAAAGCAAAAGTAAAATTGATATTATAAGTTGGATAAATAGTATTCTTAAAGTATTAAATTTAAAATATTATTTAGGTAAATTTACTAAAGATAGAATAGTTAGGAAGTGGAGCAATTTATTGTTAATTATTAGATTCTATCCATTAAGGACAAGTTTCAATGGAAAAAGTTAATTGGCAAGCTAAAAATGATTATGAGTTTATTTAGAATTTTAAAATTCTAAAAAAATGTTTTGAAAAACTCAAAATTCCTTAGTAAATCGATATTTAAAAACTTATTAAATGTAAATTCATTGATAACTATGAACTGATTTGTTGGTTTTATAAATACTGGCAAATTAATTACTAAGTACATAAAAAATATGATGCACTCTCAAGAAGAGGAGGAACTGACATTAAAATAAATTTTGATTTTAATATCAGCTAAAATATATACACTGACAATAAAGAAAATAAAGATGTTTTAGAATATTATTCTTCACAAAAAAAATACATTTATTCTTAATAAAAAAATCATAATCTTTAGAAAAATATTAAATTAAAAGAGTTTTAACTGGATAATTATAAAATTAGTTTAGAAAAAAACATAAAAAAAAATAAAAATGCAAAAGAAATTAATTCGTTATAGAAATATGATTCTCATATTTTTAATTCTTAACTTGAGGAACTTAATATATGAGTAGAACAACATCCATTATATTAAAATTTGGATTAAATTAACAATTAACTTTATCAATAAATCAGTCAAATTTCTAAAATTATTTGTGATCCAAATATTAATGATATAAAATCTCTTTAAACATCGATAAATTAAATTATTTTTAATTAAAATAATTTATAATAAAATCAATACATTAATATGTTTGATGACCAAATAGATATTTAAAAAGACTTTTAATATAATATTATGGAAATTGATGAAAATAATAAAAATCAAATAGACTAAATATTTACATCAGATTCTATAAAATAAAGTTTAATATTAGAGTGATTATAATTATTATTAAAATTTACAAAAAATAAATAATTAAATATAAGAACAACATATAATATAAAATAGTAAATATATTATTTAATATAAAGATATTATGAGTTTGGTATTAGAAAATCACACTGAATTTAAACACATTCTTCGTATATTCAATACAAATATTGATGGTAAAAGAAAGGTTGCTTATGGATTAAGAGTTATTAAAGGTATTGGAA
>Ga0315908_10002337_pt1 | contig 13920 bp, 5 predicted proteins | sample LakEriMetagenome_12_FD_203520 | JGI IMG/M metagenome (GOLD analysis project Ga0315908, IMG submission 203520) | Freshwater fungal communities from buoy surface, Lake Erie, Ohio, United States - Buoy 4 MA124 | ecosystem: Environmental > Aquatic > Freshwater > Lake > Lake biofilm | place: USA...
TATTATCATATTATCATATTATCATATTATCATATTATCATATTATCATATTATCATATTATCATATTATCATATTATCATATTATCATATTATCATATTATCATATTATCATAATAATATTTTTATTATTACCTGCTGAGTAATTTTTAGAATGTGTAATGGATTGAGATTGTCCATATTGATAATTGATTCGATGAATTGCTTATGAATTTCAATGAGCTGCCTATAAATATAATAAAGCTAAACACTACTCATAAGTACCTCTTCATCAACTATATTATTTTCAATAATTTTTCCAATATTAATACTTATATTAACATTAATAACCTATATGCTATCTTGACTCATTAACTAGTTACTAATACTCAACATTAACTTCCAGATCCCTATTAAAATCTACTCATGTTGTTCTATTAATATCCTCAAACTTCCACTGTTTTAAAACAAAATCAATATCGATTATTAAATCAAGTAAACTTTCATTGAACTATTAAAGTTTACTTCCAAATTATCATTAACATAAATTTTCTCTAATAAATCATAATCTCTCTTTAAATTTATTACAACTCTTATTATACATCTAATTAATCTCAACTAATTCATTGAACTGCTTTCAGTCTTTATTTCCTTAATCCAATCTTATTCTAATATTTTTCTTAGCTTATCAAATAACTTTATTAGATTTTAATATCTTCTGATATGGTTACCACTTTATTTTAATATATTAATAAGAATATCCATTATATATTCCTTTATTCCTTTTACTGTCTACCAACTTTATTATTGATGAAAATTTTCATTTTGTTTATTCTCTGAACCCAAAACATCAATCAACTTTACTAATAAGCTTTGTGTATTTCTTAAGCATTTTAATATGATAAATACTTAAAGAATTCTGAATTCTCAAAGTTATCTTAAGATTACTATTCATTAAATTTATCGAAAAATATATTCACAGACTATGTGATACAAAGATAAGAAGTATTAACTATTATAAGGCTTTTATGCGATTATAATAAAAAACAGATCGTGAAAATCTAATGATAAATAATAACAAAAAATAATAACTCATGATAATAATAATGATAATTAAGATAATAATTAACATAATAATAATACAGTGTAGATTAGATTTAATGATTAGAAATCGATAATTTTGGGATTAAGAATAACTAAAATAGTCTAGAGTATTTTAATAAGAGTATTATCATCTTAATGATGCTTAAGAATCTACTATAAACAATTAATAACAAAGAGGAGTTAATTTTGTTAAGAATTGTTCTGAATTTAAGTAATAGCTTTATGAATGAGATTAAGTCCAAGAGAATAGAGTTTAAGATTCTTGGTTTCAATTAGTGATAAAATAGGCCCCATCATTTCTTCTAATCCAATCTTATAATCCTTATCCTTCTCCTTTCTATTTAGGATCTCACTCACTTATTCTCTTAATGTAGACTTTCTCTTTGCTTCATTCATTATCAATATCAGATCACTTTCTATTGAGTTATCCATTTTTTATATAATCTATTTATATTTTTATTTATTATTTATGCATCATCCAAATCTACTCAATACTCATTATATCCTTCATTCTAATTTTACATGTAATTTTATTCTCATAGTTCTAATTTTAGAAAATGTTTAGGATCAATATCGCATTCATAATGTCAATCAAATCTATATTTATGTTCAAAAACAATAAAATATATTTATTCCTCAATTGGAATGTATTAAAGTATATTATAATTATCAATTTTTTCATTTAGATAATGCTCAATACAATTAAAAAAGATTATGAAATTATAGAATTGGAAGATGAATATATTCATGCTGGTTATTTGCCTATATTATAATTAGATAATATTTTTATATAGAATAACCAATTCATTGAGTTAATCAAAAAAGTAAATTTATTTCTATTATATTAGATATTTTATGATGATTTTGATGACTCTAATACTTTTTTCAATTTATTTATTATAGACTTATTATAATATAAAATTCAATAATGTTGTGTAATTCAAATAAATATATTAAATATTTTAGATTTATTTTACCTATTTTAATACTAATCTATATTATGATTTTATTGATCCTAATTATTTATTAATTAAACCAATTTAAAAAATTAGAAGATTTTTCTATTTAAGAAATTTAAAAGAATCAATTAACACTAGATTATTTTCATAATAATAAATTGTTAAAATGTTTACTAATACAATAGCATTAATTGAAAAAAATTTAATCAAAATTGACAATCTTTTTTTACAAATTATGATTTATTAATATATAAAAGAAATAGTAAATAATTGCAAAGATAGCATTCTTGTAAATAATAATAAATTAAATAAAAGATTTAAGAATTGAAAGAAAACTACTAAAAAGTTACTTAATTTTATTATTAAATGGATCAAAATTTAGATTAAATATGCTAATAATTTAGTGAGCAATAATTTTAAGAAAAATAAATACAAATTTATGTAAAAATTAAAGATAAAAAATAAAACCAAGAACAGAAATTAGTTTAGGATGTAACAAAAAAAAGAGATTATTTATCGATAGGTTTGGTTTCCACATTTTTATTTATATATTTTAAATACAGGTCTTATTACTGATTATTATTTTATTAACCAATATTTAATATAGTATTAATTAATATATCAATCTAAATTATTAAGAAATAAAATTATTTAAAGATTTATTGATCAATTTTACAAAAACTATTAAGGAGTTTGTTATAATTAGTTTTAATAATAATTATTATCATTAATTTTGGATAACGGATCTTGATATTATTATTAATTTTGCAATTAAATTTACTTTATTTGATTTTAACTTGAAACTATATTAGAAAGAGATTATTATTAGGTTAAATTTTATTAATCATTCATAGAAAATTATTAAATATTATTAGAATTTATATTTTTCTAATTATTTATAACATTTAAACCCTATTATTAAAGTAATTAATTATTAGTAATTTATTAAATTTAATTTTGAATGGGCTACTCTAGTTATTAAATTTACTATTAATTACTAGATAAATACTAAATAAAAGGATTATCATTATCATTATTGTTAATATTATTAATATTATTACTATTATAAATATTATTATTGAAATGATCATTAAAATTTTAATCAATATTATTATCAATATTAGTGTTAATGTTAGTATTAATGTTAGTATTAAGGTTACTATTAATGTTATTATGATTACGATTATTAATATTTTCCTAAATAAACCTAGGTTAAAGCAAAGAATTAGGTGGGAATTAAGTTTATGAAGCATCAGTATAAACCCCCTAAGTAATAGGATCAATATATCCATTAGAGTCAGTATCTCCAATCTTAATAGAATATTAAGGTTCATAACTATTTATCCTTGTCTAAGTAAACCCTGCGTTAGTAATAGTGAGATCAGGAGTGCCAGTAACAGCATGAGGAGGATACACAGTCATTGTGTTGATAGTCTTCAATGCTAATTATTTAGCTTAATTCTCTGCTTTTATCATTTTGCTTCTACTTATCTCTGCCATACTTGCTACTTTCTGCATTCTCAATGCCAATTCTTTAGCTTCCTCTTCAAAGCCTGCCACTTCTCCTGCGTATTTTTCAGCTGCTCCAAATAGCTTTTCTTATAGGTCTGACTCTTTTATTAATAGTTATTAAGTAGTTTGATCAGCTTTTGCCTATTATATTATTATATTATTATCTTATTTTTATTATTATTAATTTTATTATTATTTTTATCATTCACGTTATTGATTTTATTAATGATTCTTGTTATAAATATTATTTTATGTTATTTTTGTTATTAATGATATTATTGTTTATTAATATAATTTTTTACATCTTTTGCAGCTCTTTCATGCATTTTTCTTTACGTTTTGCTTAAAATGCAAGGAGGACAGGATGGAGAATTGCAAGGACAATCTTGGCCTTCGGTTTTTTGTTATATTGTATTGCAATTAGGATCATACTAACCTATTCTTCCAGGATTGTTTTAAAATGACTAACAACTTTTATTTATTGTTTATTACGTTTTAATTCTATAAACTAGCCATAAAAAACTCTTTGCTTTTCATTTTTGCCTTCATTTTACTTTTTGATCCATTTATTATTATTATTTATAGTAAAATACAAAATATCAAATAACTAAAATTATTTTTCTTCATTCAATTATTAATATAGGATTATAAATTTATATACTTAGATTTTTTTTATTAAAATCATAAAAATAAAAAAAGCATTTAATATTCAAAGTAAAATCAATTATCAACTTTATTATACTTTAATATCCAAGGATGTTAAAGAATTTAATCAATTGATAATCTCTCCTCAGGATTACTTTTTAATAATTTTTAAATTAAATCTATACAATCTTTGGTCAAATATCCAGGATAATTAACCTTAAGTTTAGCTATTTTTTTTTTAGTTTCTTAAACCTAGTTACTTTCAAAAGGTGCTTATCCAGTGCAAAATTCATAAATAAGTACTCCAATGCACCAAATATCAGCTCTATACAATAAAAAATTGATAAATAATAACGATAATAAAAATATTAATAATTAATAAAAATAATGATATTAGATGATAATATTTACTTGTAATCATACTAATTACGATTAATCATTTCAGGACACAAGTAATCCAAAGTTCCACAGAAAGTTTTCCTTTTATTATTGATAGGAGAATGTGCACTCCATCCAAAATCACTCAATTTGATAACTCCATCACAATTCAATAGATTTTCAGGTTTTATATCTCTATGAATGATATTTTGGGAATGCAAATACCCAACTGCTTACACAATTTATTTGATGAAAACACTTGCTTATATTTCCGAATATCTTTTATTATCTTGCTTCTATAAATCTTTGTATATTTCTCCTCCAGTTGCATATTCCAAAATCAAATATACGTAATTCTCATCGTAAAAGTATCCATACAATTCTAAAATATTCTTGTGTTTTAAATGAGAGTGGATTTCTATTTCTCTTCTGAATTAAGCTTCTAATTAGTTTTTAAGTATTTGTTTCTTTGATAGTACTTTTAGTGCCACGATGTATTTTTCTTTTACTGTTCTTGCTAAATAAACATGACCAAATTTACCATTTCCTACTGGTCTTCCTATTTCAAAGTCATTTATTGTAAATTAAATACATTCATTTTATTTCTTTTATTTTTAATAACTTTATTTTTTTACTTCTAATTACTGTTATTACTGTTATTACTATTATTATTATTACTACTATTAAATTTAGTACTATTTCTATTATTATTACTTTTAAGATGAATTTGTGATCTAATTGTTTCCATTATTCATAAAATTTTTTTCTATTTATGAGTCATTTACTTGATTTAAAAGTTTTATTTAATTTTATACTAAATTGATTGGATTTAATCTTAAAATATCATAATTAATTATATACGGTTAAAATATTTTTTTCATGGAATCTATTAATTGACTATATGTTGATTTTTATTCTTTCATTTATTTTTTTTTATATTTAAATATTTTAAATTTCTATTTATATTATTATTTGTTCGCTAAATTAGTAAATTATTATTTTTAAATATTTAAATAATTTTACTAAAATATAAAATTGATTAAAAAAATAATATAAAATAAAATAATTGAATATTTTCAATTTTAAATAATATGCGAATCTTCTAATAAAGAATTTTAAATTAGAAATTATCCGTTAATTAGATCATTTTTCTAAGCTCTTTGTTTTGCTTGTTAATAATTTTAACAAATTCCACTCAGAAAATAAAATAAAAAAATACTTGAATATGCCTTTCAATTAATCGTTCTTAGATAACTTCAGGCTTACAATTAATAAATATTTTGAAATCAAATAGTTCATTCATATTATATTATTTTAAGAAAATATAAAGTCCTTCAACAATAACATGCTTAGTATTTTCTATAATATTAATTGAAAAATACCTTCTACTATAATTGAGTTTTCTTGAGGGTCTTTATCTTCATGCATAAAACTAGGGAAACTTCCTTTTTTATTAACTTTCAATTACTTTAAATCCTTTTCCATTCTTTTTAAATCGATTGTAAATTCAGCTCCTCTTAACTCACGACCCTTTTCATCCAAATCTTTTCTATAAAAGTGATAACCATCCATTCCTATAATCACACAATTTTTCAATTATTTCTATAATTTATCTGCTATAAATGTTTTTCCACTTCCTGGATATCCAGATATTCCAATTAAATAATCATCTTCTTTAATCTTTTCTAATATTTAATTTATCTGTTCCTATAATTCATTTTCGAATTTCTTCATCTTCTAAGTATTATTAAATATTTTTAATTTATTTTTATTTTATTATAATTTAATTAAATTGAAAATGCAATTTTAGTAATAATAATTAAAAGTAAATAAATTTTAATTATATTATAGAATACTAGATATTTTGTTAGAAAAGAAATGAAAAACTACAAAAAAAGTCTAAATTATTTAGATATTTTTTTAAAAGAAATAAAATAAATAGAACAAAATTATATAAACGATATATAAGTATTAAGAATATAAGGAGGATAGAGAAATAACTTAAAAACAAATTAAAGCTTCAATAATCTTGCAAACTCTGATAATTAGTAAATTAAAAAAAATATTTAAGAACTATTAGAGACATTGTAAATAATTCTCAAAGTTATTTAATTACTATATAAGATGTTCATTAATAATTTATTAATGATTTATAAAATACAGTTATCAACAAAATAAATGAATAACAACTATTAATTAAGTAATTCAAATTCAATATTTTTAAGATAAAAAATACTTAGTTTAGATTAAGAATTTGACACTATTAATTCTAATTTAATTAGTTTTTATAAAGATTTACAATAAAATCAATCATAGTTAAATTAAAAATAATTAATTGATAGTAAATAAAACTCAGAATTTATAGATAAATTATCAGATCTAACTTTAAAATTGAATTAATCTAATTATAATAGAACAAATTTTATCTTGAATACAATGACTTAATTTCAAAATATTCTAAATAAGTAATATTTATTTAAAATGATAGAAAATAATTTGAAATAGTTCTTTATGTAAGTAAAACTTATGAATTTATTAAAAAAGTAGAAATTAATATAGAAACAGGTTATATAGATTAATTTATAAAAAGGTTAAAATCTGATAATTAAAAATAATTAAAAAAAGAATAGGGATAAGTGGAAGTCAAGATTTAAAAAGAAAAATAATAATTATAAGAATATTCAAAAGAAACAAGAAAAAATAGCTGAATATCTGAAGATTATCTTGAATATAGTTAATATTATAGTGATAGTTAATTGGAAGAAATTTGAATTTAAGAAATAGATAGTATTAATGAAATGAAAACTAAAAATTGGTTCACTAATTTTATTGATATTGATCTTCAAATACCTCAAATCAAAGAAAATATTAGTTAAGATAATTTTTTTATTAATTCTTGATAATACTATTTATAAAATCAATAATTATTTCCTGATTTTTTTCTTAATAATTGTTTAGAATTAGTAGATTAAAAATATATTCATTTGTTTATCTTTATTTTTTATCAGAGATTATACTTTTACGATTAATAATTAATTGATTATTCAGATATTCAATTAATCAATTAATATTTATGGAGTAAATTAGAAATTTAGTAATTTTATGATTATAAGAAATAAATAATTTATAAAATAAAAAAATAAGGAAAACAATAGAATGAATTGAGCTTCATTTTTTAAATAATATAAGAATCATTAAATGATAATAACCAATAAGAAAATGATATTAATCTTAGTTTTATATTTTTGCTTATTTTAAATTTTTACTGGTTTTAAAATTAATAACTTTTAAAAGAAAATAATCAATATAATTTTAATTTTATTATGTAATTTTATAATTCAAACTATGATTCTAAATAAATTAAACAAATATTAGATCAATTTATTTAGTAAAATAAAGATTAATAACTTTCTTTAAACTATAAATTAAACTTCATAAAAATAGTTTACTCTTAAATTTTTAAATAAAATGATTAAAACTAAGTATTTAATTATAATTTATAATTAGAAATTTTTATTTGATTATAAATTTAATGAGTTAAGTGATAATTTTTTTTTAGTTTCTAGTTTAGTATTTTAAGTTGATATAAACATTTTGAAATCAATATTCTTGGAATAATCTTTTAATTAATTTATAAAACCTAATTTATTTATTAACCGTTAATTGGCTTATAAATATTGGATAGAACTATAAAATATATTTATAAAATAGGAAATATAATATTTCAATTTAAATAATTATTCAAAACCTTTATAATCTTTTGAAACTAATCATTTAATATATTTGAAAATTAATATTTTAAATGATGTATTATAAGATATTAATATAATCATGTAAAATATTTACGATATTAAATCTTCAAATGATTAACTAATTAAAGCAATAATTAATATTTATATTTTTGCATATTATTAATTATAAGAATATTTTAAAGAATAAAATGATTTATTATAATTCATAATAAAAAATTTTTAAATATGTGCTTAAAACATAATTAAAAAATTTACAAATAAATATAAATTTAGATTTGATAATAATGAATTTTAAAATGTTTTTTTAGATAAGTTATATTTGATGGTTAAAGAAATAAATGAAGAAATTTTTTATACTAAATAAATAATAATTATAATTTCTTAGTAATTATCAAACTAAAATTTTTTATAATAAGATAATGTTTAGATATAAAAATTAATAGGAATATAATTTTATAAAGAATTAACAAGTGAATTATAATAATTTATAGAGTTTTATTCTTAGAAAATAAGTTTAATTTATAATGAAACATCTAGAATGTTTAATTTAGCATTTCAATTATCAAATTTAGATTAGTTTATATTTGAATTAACAAATGAATATAATTAATAAAAAATGTTAGAATCTATTGGACCTGCTATAGAATTATGGGTGTAATAAATATAAATAGAAAACAAAATCATAGTTGAGAAATGCATTTAAGAAGATTATTAATATTTAAACAATATTGATCAATATCTTTAGAATAAATAGGATTAATTACAGGCTTCAAATCAAACTATTGAATTTTGTAGTATTATTTTCAAGAGTTATGAAATAATCAAAAATATTATAAAAAATAATTAAAATATTTAATTTTAGAATTTAATTTAAAAAAGAGTTGAAATTATTTTACATGAAACTATTTTAGATTATATAAATAAAATAAAATTTAATGTAAAAACTATTACTTAATAATTTTAACAAATAAACTTTAAAAATAAGTAATAAACATATGGAGGAATTAATTTTAATGAAGTATTTTCAATAAAAACTGATCCTTATTCTAATCTTGAAAAGGTAATATATGTTATTTATTTAAGAGTTTAATTAAAGTAAAATAAATATCATAAAAATTAGTTGATCTAAGTTTTATATTTAATCAAATAGACATTATAAAAAGTATAGTAGATGATAATTCATAAATAATACAAAATATTAAATAAGATATATTAACTATCAATCTTTAATTATTTACTTAATAATTTAATATGTTTGTTAATTCATGTTAAAAAGAGTTTTTTGATAAATTATATTAAAAATTAGATGAAAAGTAATTATAAATTTTAGAAAATTAAGGAGTAATAAATTTTAGTGAAAATTTTCAAAATTCAGTTTCTTAATTAATATAATTTATAAAAGATCAACTTTTATTTTATAGAAAAGTACAGACCTAAATTATATTAAATAATTAAGAAATTTATATTAATTAAGTTATAAATATTTATTGTTAAAAATTTTTAATTGAAATATTTGATACATCTAAAATGAAAAATATAATAAATTTCTAAAAAATATCATAATTTTTTAAAAATGAATTAGATTTATTAATCAATTTAATTTGTAGTTTTTTATAAATTAATGTATAAAGTAGTTATATTTAAGAATAATTAATTTATTATTAATAAATTATAAATTATTATTCTATCGATATAAACATACTTCTAGATTAAATCGATATAATGGCATAAAGGGAAGACAAAATTCATATTAATATTACTTTAAGAATTTTATACATAAAAAGAAATTAATCTACTTTATAAAAATAAATAAATTAAAAATTAAAATTATATGAAAAATATTTTTAATGAGGATAAAAATATTTACTTTGAATTAAATAATATAAATTTTATATATTAATTAAAAATAATACTAAATTATTATTATAAAATTTTTCTTTATAAATAATATTAAAAAGAAACTCATAATATATGCTTTTATATATTAAGGTATTTAACAATACATCAGTTTCATTCAGCTCTAATATTAGATTTTATACAGTCTAATTACTGTCTAATGAATAAATCATTAATATTTATTTATTTAATTAAATGGGGTTGAATAACAACTTAATGCTTGATAGAGCTTACTTTTTATTTATAATAATAATTTATTTAAAATATTTTTTTAATATTTATTTTATGGTTTTATAATAATTATTTAACATTATTATATAATTATTTTTAAATTTTTATTTAAATTTAAAATTAACAAAATAGGATTATTAAATAATCACAAATATAAGAGAATAAGTAAAAAATATAGATTTTTTAGAAACTAAATACATAATCGACAAAAAAATTTAAAATATTAAAATAATTTATTAAAAAAGAATACTTTAATAATTTAACTGTTGGATTATAATTCACTCTTTGATTTGTACTTTATCATTATATTTTTAAGTAAAAGATATATTAAAAGAACTTTTTATCTAATTAATTATTTTCTATTGAATTAATATGCAGATAACTTATTTACAATGAAATTGGATTATTTTAATAAATAATAAGATGATTATTTAGAAAATATGTTAAAGATAAAAGGTGAAATAATGTAAAAACTATAAGATGACTTGAGTATATTATGCAAAAATAATAATCACAAAAAGCAAAATAATATAAATTTGCTAAATAAGAATTAGTAATTTTTTAAAAAAATTAAAAAAATTTTAACTTATTGATAATTGATTTATTTAATGAAATTCAAACATAAGCTATTTTTAAAGTGTCTTAGCAATAGTTACTCATTATAAATACCAATTAAAGTTGCATCTACTAAAACACCACAACTTTCAAATTTATAATTTTAATTCAAATTATTAAAATTATATTGATTTTTCTATTCATATTCTAATAATAAATTATTAGATATATTATAATTATATATGACAAGTATTTTAATTTATAGAATGTATTATTTTTTAAATAAATTAATATTTTTTTAAGAAGTAAATAATTAAGAATAATATTTTTACATTTATTATATTATTTATTAATGAAATAGAAATAATTCAAGTTTTGTTAGTGATTATTTCTTTATAAACGCTAGTTAATTATTATCCAGTTTATGCACTAAAAGATTTTCCATTTAAGTCTTTAGATAATTATTCTATTTGTTTTATATCACTTCCACATTAAAAACCTATAGCTGAAAATTAGAACTTTTATCTTTAAGAGAATTAAGGTGAACTTATATAAGCTTTAATATTTGCAATTGATTATGTGGGATATGAAGCTCCCCCATCTGACATAAATATTAAATAAACACTTTTTTAAGTCTCTCTTTTCATCTAAACTAAAGCTTCATTTAATGCATTTGTAAAATCTGTACCTCCACCAGTAAATGTTAAGGAATTTACATTTACTAAACTTGGATTTTAATTGAATACTTATGTTAGAGCTGTACTTTAAAAATTTATTATGGTTACAGTATTTTATTTATTACTTAAAGAAATTTAGCCAAGAGATTATTTAAGAGAATCTAATAATTAAGTCCATTTTAATCCACCCATAGAACCTAAAAATTAATAAAATTAAATAAAAATATTTTAAATATATTTAATATTTTACCTGAAGAGTCTATTAAAAATATGTAATGAATACTAAGTTATTATAATTATTGTTATTACTATTATTATTATTATTAAAGTAATTATTAATCTTCTATAGTTTTCTAATTATATTTCACAAACTTTATATTTATTTATTTGTTTTATAAATCTTAACATATTCTTTCTCCAATTTTATCCCATGCAGTTTAGAATTATTTGACCAATTAATCATTTTTATTATTGAATGTTTCCGATAAATCCCATGCATTTTATTGTAAATTGTAATAGTAATTTTTGAATTCAGCCCAAGTATAATCTTTTCCATTAAATTCTATTATATTATCTTCTTTTACATCTTCACATCTTAAAACAGATGCTTCATTATTTTGAAGCTTTATTCCAGTAATTCCTCTTATTTAATGACCATATAAACACTTGTGATATTTATGAATTGCTTATTCTTAACCACATATTCTATTGCAACAAGGACATAACTAATTACAAATGGTAGATATGCATTTATTTTTAAATTCTTACTCTTAATTTTTATTCATTTCTAAATTTTTGTTACTATTTTCATTTAATTTCTATTTCAATTTATCACATAAAAATTTTAAAAAAACTTAAAGATTAAATATTTAAATTTATTCGTTTGTTAATTAGTTTATTAATTTGATGCAAATATTATCTAGTTTATTATTTATTAAATTTTGAGTAATATTTTCATTTGGTTCTATTATGACACCGTTTACATTTAATTAAATTTTTTCATAACCTTGAATAAATTCTAGTAAAAACTTAAAGTGACTTATACCTAATTATTCATCATCAATTTTTTAATTAACATTTTTTAATGAATTTGAGAATATATCTTTTGAATAACAAGTCTATAAATCAAAATTATTTTTCAAATGGATCAAAAAGTTTTCTAATTTTTGTAATAACTCATAAATTTTATTAATAATTAAATCTTAAAATTATTTTTTTAAATCAGTATTAATTATCTTTATATAATCTTATTTTATTTCATTATATTTTTAAGAAATAATTTTGTTTGGATTTATAATATATTCATAAAGTAAATCATCTCCAGGCTAAACATTAATACTAAATAATTCTTAATCTATTTTTTCCATAATTTATTTTCTGTTTTATTATTTATTGAAATTGTTTGAATTTTCATCTATTATTTTATTCATAATTAATAAATATTATTAATCTATGAAATCTTAAATTTTAATAATCAAATTTTAACTATTTACTTTATCTTTTTCTTCAATATCTTTTGATGTCATAGTAAAAAAATAATTTTTTTATTATTCTTTTTATTCTTTTATTTTATTAAGGGGCTCTGATTTTTTATTAAAATTATCTTATTCAAAATAATACCAAACTAAATAAACTGCATAAAAATGAATTTAACTCACAAATTAAAAGTTTAAAATATAAGAAACTTATTATAAATCTAAATTTACATCACCAATATGAGAATTAGTCGTTAAAATTACATTTTGTATTAAATTTAATTAATTATAATCATTCGTATTTTAAATTATCTTATGTATTTCTTATTTTAAATTGTCAAATAATAATTAAATTTAAAATTTATTTTTTACAAAATATATTAATTTTTATTCATCATTGTAGTTTCTATTATTTAGTTTTGAAATATCATCATTTATATAATTTTATAACCAATTAATATCTTAGTATTCTTTAATCACTTCTTTAATTTCCTATTTTTAGTATGCAAAATATATCTTATAATTTAAATTTTAATAATCATTTTAAGTTTAGATATTTTCTTTAAGTTTTTTTATATTGATAAAATTAAAATTTTTCTAAAAAATATTATTATTATATTATATTAAGGTATCGTTTTATCAAAAATTAATTTAAAAAATCTTTTCATTAGATATATTATTTTATATTTAAATATCAGTATGAATATTTAATATATTAAAATCTTCTTATATTTTTTTTTTAAGCTAATTAAATCATTT
>Ga0315908_10002338_pt1 | contig 13919 bp, 10 predicted proteins | sample LakEriMetagenome_12_FD_203520 | JGI IMG/M metagenome (GOLD analysis project Ga0315908, IMG submission 203520) | Freshwater fungal communities from buoy surface, Lake Erie, Ohio, United States - Buoy 4 MA124 | ecosystem: Environmental > Aquatic > Freshwater > Lake > Lake biofilm | place: USA...
CAACCCCATTATTAAAAATAATAATTTTTTTAATTAGTTATCAATATTGTTTTTGTTTTATAAATTTTTAAAAATTATAATTTATTTTTTTATTACGTTATTATTTTTTTAAATTTAATAAAATATAATATATTGTATAAATATAAAATTTAATAAAAATAAAAATTATTGATTTAAAACATAATATTAATCACATTTAATAATAAAATGAAGTAAACATTAAACAAAAATGGAAACAACAAGAATTACTTGATTGGAAAATATTAATTAGGAGAAATGATAGGTAAAGGAGCTATTGGATGTGTTTATAAATCTTTGGATATAGAAAGTGGCGAAATAGTAGCAATAAAACAAGTCGGGATTAAACATTTGAAAAAAGGAAGACTAGAAATGTTATAGTAAGAAATATATATGCTCAAGAAATTGCAAAACGAATATATAGTTAAATATATTGATTAATTTTAAACTGAAGACCACCTTAACATTATTTTAGAATATATTGAAAATGGATCTCTAAGTCAATAGATCAGTAAATTCGGTCCATTTTAAGAATAATTAGTCCAAATATAAATCAAATAAGTTTTATAAGGACTCATTTATCTACATACTTAAGGAGTAGTACATAGAGATATAAAAGGTGCAAACATCTTAAGTAACAAATACGGTCAGGTTAAATTGGCTGATTTTGGAGTTGCTACAAGTCTAAACAATAATAGCAATAACAATAATAACAATAATAACAATAATAACAATAATAGCAATAATAATAAAAATATTGGCTAAATTTATAACAATATAAGCAACAATAATGATGATGAAAATAACATAGCAAATGATTTTGTAGGAACTCCTTATTGGATGGCCCCTGAAATAATAGAACTTCGTGGACATCTATCAACAGCATGTGATATTTGGTCTTTAGGATGCACAGTTATTGAATTATTAACTGGAAAACCTCCTTATAGTCACTTAATGTAATATCCCGCAATGTTTAGAATAGTTTAAGATGAACATCCACCTATTCCTGATAATATTTCATCAACTTGTCAGGATTTCCTATTATTATGTTTTCAAAAAGAGCCTAGTTTAAGGATTAATGCTTATTAGCTAATGTAGCATCCTTGGATCACCAACAAAATTAATTTTTAATCTAACGATAATTAAAATAATATCTACAATACAACTACCACAAAAAAAAATATCCATCAATAGCATAAAAAGTCATTTAATGAAGAGTTTTATCTTAATCATTGCATATTCAGTACTTAATAAAGTATCAACCAATTTGGTAATTTTTAGGATTCTGATATAATAAATTAATATGATTCTAATAATAAGTAATTTAATATTTAATAATCATAAATCCCATTTTAAAATTAATAATTATTAAATAAATAATAAGAATTATAATAGTTATAATAATTATAATAATAATAATAAAATTAATAGTAATAGAAATAGTCATAATAATAGCAAATCTAATAATAATATTTATAGTAATAATAATAATTATAATAATAGTAACTTTAATAGTAAAAATCATTACAATAATGGTAATTATAATAATAATAATATTAATATCATCAACAAGAATCACAAGAAAATAATTAATAATAATAATAATAATAAATATAAAAATAAAAAGACGGAAAAATATTAAAGTAATTAGATGAGATATTATTAAAAATAGATAATTTAATAAATAAATATGATGATGATTAAATAATAATAAAAGAAGATGATAAAAAAATGGAATAAATAATAATGTTAATAAATAACTTAAAATCGCTAATAACTTTAAAAAAAGATTACGGAAACTACATTATGAAAGAACAAGGTATAAACCTGCTTCTGGAAATAATTGATGAATACGAAGACAACATTCAATACGGAAATAAAATAATAGAATGCATTTTAGAACAAATAAACTATCTAACTAGTGACTCTTTAGAAAACATGGAGAAATGTTATATGGAAGGTGTTGTCCCCTACATCCTCCGTCTTTCCCGCAATGAGTATAGCTCTGATGTTCGTCTTTAATCAGGACTCTTTATATCTTAAATGTTCAAATAAGGATTAAGAGGTTAGACCTTATTAATCGCCAGTGGAGGACTATAAGCATTATGTGAATTACTTGATATTAATTATGATATTAATAAGAATCTCATCACTATTAGTCTTGATTCTATTACTCTTTTGTTTGATACTTATTAGCTTAATTATTAAAATCTCTGTAGATTGTTGAGCAAATATTAGATTATTTATAAAGTTGTACTTATCATGGATTAGATTAATCATGATATTTAAAATTAGGAACTTATGAATAAATATCTTTATAAGTGTTTATATATTCTTGCAAATTTCGCTTCTTGCAATGACTACAATTTAATCCCCAAACTTTTTCAACCTGAAATTGTGGAAATTTTGAAAGTTTTTCTAATTTCATTTAAATCTAAATTAGATTGCCTTTTCCAACTTATCAAAATATTTCAGTATATTTCTAATGAGCCAGTGATGCTTAATTTAATAGAGAATATAGGATTAATTCCTGTAATTTAAGATTTATTAGAGTATTTGTTAGCTAACATCGATATTGATAGAATCTAACAACCCTTAATTGACATCCTTAAAATCATTTATCAATTCACTAAAATGAATCCCTATTGATAAGAACTTGTAGTTTAATAAAATATGGCTCAAGTATTAGTTTAATTGTGCTCTTAACATTTAATCAAGCCTTAAATTTCTAAAATGACTCTTATTATTCTTAGTTTATTCATCCAAACTTCTATCTACACTCGATAAATATTGGCTTAATTTCATGGACTTTAATTATTTATTGATATTATCAATCTTCATCCTATTGAGTCTATTAATATTATCATACCTATTGTTATTAATTCAATCGTTTTGTGGCTTAAAAATGATTATCATTATACTTTTTCCATACTTTAATAACCCTAAAATATAAAAATACTAATAAGTAAATATATTTTTATATTTTCAAAGAAATTTTAAAGATTTCTAATTAAGAAGTTTTTTAGTATATACTTCCTTTGTATTAATAAATAGTAATTTAATGTGAATAGATTAGCGAATTAATTTGTGAATAATAAGATTTTAGAGATGAATTAATAAAAAGATTAGGGGTAATAAATTATTAAACATAATTATTAAATAGTAATCAGTATATCGATTAATCTTCTTTTACTAAAATTTAAATACTGTAATTAATAATTGTTTTAGTTAACAAAAACAGCTAATAATTTAAAAATTTTGACAACTATGGATTACAGCAAATCATTATTTCTATTATTGAATAAGCTTAAAAAGATAATGTAATATTATTAGAAGATATAGCTACTAAGTTATTGTATATTTACAATGATTATAATGTTGATTCTAGTTTTATTACTAATTAGTATAATGATTAAAATCAAAATTTAAGTTGTTAGTGAAATCCAAGTAGTAAAAAGAACAGTATTAATAATACAACTTTAAACCAAAATTAAGAAATAGTTGAGACTAAAAACAATCTTAAATAAAATATTTTAAAATCTTAATAAATGTAATATTATTCATAATCTCACAGCTCTAAAAATTTTATGATTTTAAAGCAAAATGGCTCTATTTCAAACATGTAAGTAGCTCATAATAATAGAAATAATAGCCATACTAATATACAAACAAATATATAATCAAATAACAACTAATTATGAAAATTAAATATAAATTATTACTTTTTATAATTATTTTTTTAACAAATATTATTATATTAAAAATATTAATTTATTTTTATTTTTTTTATATTATGAGCAATAATTCATTTTAACTATAAGCTGTGTCATAAAATGAAATTTATTCTAAAATAATTAGTAATAATGAAAATCTTATTCCCAAAATGGATAATTCTGAAATTTGCAGAAAAATATCTTAATCAATTTCATATAGTTAATATTATTTTATATAATTTTATTATATTAGAGATTCCTAGTTTTGATGAAATATTTAGTTTTGAAAAAAAAAGTAATGAATTGGAAAATGATGAATTTAATAATTAAATATAATAAAATGAAATTCTTTATAAAAGTTTTTGCAAATCATTTAATAGTGATAAGGCATTATCAGAATAAAAAAAATCAAAAAAATTAATTTGAAAAAATCATAAAAAATATAAACCATAAGTTGTTAAAAGTTTATAGTTTGATAAGGGAGAAATAAACTACAATTATAATAAACTTTATATAAATAATGATTTTGACTTTATTGATTATTATAAAGTGCATAATAAAAATACAATAATTTATACTGGTACACATAGATTAGATAAATAAAAATATTTTATTACTAAATTGCCCTATGAAAATTATACAAATATTTTTTTCATTATAAATTAAATACAAAATTTTAACTATTTACTATATTACTGTCAAGACTGGAAATAGGATAATTGCATTTATATAATTGTATTTAATTTATTATTATTAAATTTAAAGCAAAGATATTCAGAAACTAATTTAAAACAATTTATTAATTCTAGAATAATTTTAAATGATTTAAATTTCAAATAAATTATCTAATAATTATTTGAAATTATAATTAATTTATACAAGTTAAATTTATATTATTAAGAATTTAATATTGGTAAATAATAGTTTTAATATAATAGAAAATATTTTTGTAGAAAACAGTGATAATTAAATAAAACTTAAAATATTTGATATTTCAAAAATACAAATTTATGAAAGAGTATAATAACTTTATAGCATTACAAATAATTTATAATAAAATAATGGTATGTTAGAAAGCAATTAAAATAATATTCAATAAATATTAAATATAATAATTATGATGGCTTATTGTAAAATTAAAAATTAAATTTTTTATATTTATTTTTAGAAAAAACTGAATTAGATAAAAATATTGCTTTTGATTAGATTAATTTTATATAGAACATTTTATAAAATCAAATTTAAAATTAAATATTAAAAGATATCATTTTATCCCTAACTAATAATATAAAATTAGATTTCAATTAATAAATAAACTTTATTGAATTACAATTGGAAAAAATAAATTCAATTTATATAAATTAAGCTAGAAAAATAATTAATAAAACTTATAATATAATTTGATTATATTATTGAATTATATTAATATATTAAATAAATTTTTTTATGTATATAGTTAATTTTTAATTTGATTAAACTTAATTAATATGTATTAAAAGATAAAATAAATAATGAAAAATAATATATAAACTATCTATAGAATGAAGTATATATTTACAAACAATCAATTAAGATCCTTATATTTTAATTGATTAACAAATTAATAAATTATTTTAAATTGGAAAATAATATTAACAGGATTATCAATAATGATTTACAATTAAAATAATGAATAAATTTAGAAAGATTTTTATTATAGAGTTAACTTAAGTTTCAATCGATTTATTTCAAGATAATTAGGTAGAATCTGTTAAATATATATTCCCTAATCATTAAGATATTATTTTTACAATTTTTATATAAATAGATATTAGGTCAATGAAAAAGAATTAATCTAAGATTTAAAATAATATAAAAATTTCAATGCTTTTTTTACTAGATAAATTAAACAAAGAGAAATTGATTTTAGTTCTAGTAATATAATTTCTCCTTCTGATTGTACGGTTTTATCTATTAATAATTTGGAAATCAATTAAAATGATTTTAATTCTGATGATGTTATTTTAGATAAACTAGAAATAAAATAAGTAAAATATAATTTAGGCTAACTTCTAACAGGTGTTTAAAAATTTAATCTGACTAAAAAAATGTTTCAAAAATTTCTATAAAAGTAAGTTTATTAAGAATAAGAAGAAATGAATCAAAAATATAAGATTTATTAAATAGTTTTATAATTAAATATGAATGATTACCATAGATTTCATAGTCCTGTCAACTAATAAATAAAAATAAGGAATCATATAATAGGTCATCTTCATGAATAAAAATATGATAGTAATGAAAGAGTGGTGTTATTTGGATAATACTAATATGGATTTATAGCTACTGTTTTAGTTGGAGCTTTATTTACAGGATCTATTTAACTTTATTTTGATCCTTAACTTATCACCAATTAGAAATTTATATATTAATATGACACAATAAAAGATCATACTAATATTAGATTTATAAGAAATTATTTAAATGATTTTTAAAATTTTAATTAATAATTATATAATTAGAATTAAGAATAAAAAAACTAAAATGGATAGTTTTAATAAAATTGAAATTCTTAATAACAGAATTAAAATTAAAATTTTTAAGTTGATTTTCAAAAATATAAGTTAAATTGTAATGGTATTTAAATTAATAAAGGAGAATAAATGGGATAATTTAATTTAGGTTCTTCTATCGTTTTAATAGTCTAAGTCCCTTAATAACACTAAATTTTAATTAAAGAAAATGATAAATTAAAATATGGATAACCAATTATTAAATTTTGATATTTATTTATATTAGTTAAGAAAATTCATATCTTTAAATTAATATACTTATTGAATTATAAACAAAATCAATTTTTTAATTCTAATTCTTAAGAAGGCTAATTTAATTTATTTTCATTATTAATATTAATTTCTGATTTATTTTTAGACAAAATAAAATTGAAATTAGCTTAATTATGAAGCTATAATAGTTATTTTTCACTTAAAATATGATCATCTAACGAATAATGTTTTGTTGGAACAAACGATTTTTAATCAAAATATGTGAAAATATAATCTAAATCAATAATATTAACCTAATTAGTTTTTTTGAACATTTAAAGATAAAAAAACTCTTTTTACTATGTACTAAAATTAGCACTAATATAAATAAATGTATCTTCAATTTCTTTTCTGCTAACCTAATTATCAGTAAACTTTTCCTTTTCTTTTTTTTACCTTGACTCCAAAATTTAACCCGTAATGAAATCTTTAAAATATTTTTTTTAATGAATTAATAATTAAGAAATCTAATCATAAATTTGCTTGTTTCTTTCATCGTCATTAAGTTCATATTAACCAATTAAAGTTTTTAAAATTGATAAAATTCTTATCAATTCACCTTTACAATCCATGTCTAAAATTATATAAGGTTCACTATTATCTTCTATTAAATATCTGCAAAGAAGAATTAATTATTCACATTTCTGAATTTAGAAAGGCCGTCTATTATAAAATTATTATAATATTACTTTTAAAATTGATTTATCATATCTTCTATAGTTGCATAGTTTTTATTTATAATTTCTTCACTAAATAAATAAAATTAAATTTCATTTAATGGAATTTTATTTAAAATCAAATTATATTTGATCTAAATTCCTAAATCTTATATTTCGTAACTATTAACTTTCGAATATCTTTTTTTTTCGTAATCAATAGAATTTTTTTATTATTATTTATTAATTTAATATATTTTTTATTAGATTTTTAATAATAATTGCTATAATAATTCGATATCTGATATATTAGAATTTATTGTTTATTCATAACTAATTTCATCATATCCTATTTTTTATATCAAATTAACAAATTTATTATATAATCTATCACTATTTTCTTTTTCTTCATTTACCTTCTATTTTAATAGTAATATTTAATTATTGTCATTCTACCATTATTCCTTTAATTAATAATGATTTAAATCTATATTTTCATTTAAATAATTTTAAAAAAATATATTTTATAATTTACATTTAATTGATTTTCTTTCTCTTATAATTATCTTTCAAATTTGAAATTTTTATTAACTTAATTTTAAAGATCGTTTCTTAACTGAATATTTATTTTTTCATTATTAACGATTTCTTATTTGAGATTTTTTATTTAAAGATTAATTTATTCTTATTCTGCAATGTATTCTTTATTATTTTTATTAAAATAGTTATTTTACAATAATTATTGTTAATCTTAAAATTAATTTTTTAAATGATTCTTTTCTTTTAATAATTTTTAGTATTCTCTTTATAAATCGTTATATTTTTTATTTTCTAATATTTATTTATCTTAAAGTTCTTTAAATATTGCAGCTAATTTTATATTATCTTCTTTTAATTTATTGATTCATTTTTTATAGAGTTTTAATTTATTTTCTATATTTTAATCTTAATTATTTTCATCTTTTTCACTGTTTTTTAAGCCTATATTTTCATATTCTTATGCTTTTAAGTGCTCAAGCATTTTACTTAATCTATAACATTCTTCCTAATAGTTTATTAATTCTATTTCCAATTCTTATACTTAAGTCACTTTAATATTTTTTATTAACTATTCATTTTTAATCTATTTTTATTCTAGTTATTCTTGTAAATCTTTCAATTATCTTCTTAATCTTATATTTTATTAATTTAAAATAACATAATTATTATTAGAATTCTCTTAATCTCCATTTTAATTATTATTTTATTATATCGATTCTATTAATCTTATATATTTTAAGTTTTCTAATTCAAGATTTCTATTTTTAGTTTTGATTATCATATTTTCTTCTATTTATTAGTTGAGATATTTTTTTAATAATAATTGATCTTCATAAAGTTTTTCTTTTTCTTTCTGTATCTTTTTAGGTTTTATTTTTAATAATTTATTTTACTATTTTTGACTTAAAATTAAATTAAGTTATTATTATTGAAAATTATTAATTAAATTATAAGAATATATTTATTGTTATTTTTATTTTAAAGAGATATTTTATTTACTATTAGAATTTTAATCATTTTAGTAATTTTTGTTTTTAAATGAAAATAACTATTTAGAACTCATTGGTCTAGAAAAAGTTTAAGCTGTATATTAGGTATTATTTTTCTATTTAGTTATAATATTAGGTTTGCTTGTCATTGGTCTGATTTATTTAATTTATTCATTATTTTCATCATCTATATTATTTACTAAAATAAATTCTTAATTCATTTATAATATTTAAATAATTAATTATTAAGAAATATAAATCAGTTTTATATTTAATATATCATAAAATTATCAATTTATTTATTATTAAATTTCTTATTACTAAAATAAATATTTATAATAATCTATTTAATTAAGAAGATAAATCTATATCACTTAGAATTCATTTTTTATTTTTTAATTTAATATAAATTCTTTATAAAATTATAAAAGCTCTTTTAATTTTTTATATTCATTTTTATTTAAAATTTAATCTGATATATTTAATAAATTATTTATTATATTTTCTTATTAAAATTATGTTAATTTTTAGTTTCTTAAATCAAATTACAGCTAATTTAAATAATCATGACATTATTTTATATTAATACATTTTTATATTTTATTTAATTTTTAATTTTAACTTTTTAACATTGATTTATTCATTTATTATTTAATTACATCAAAATAAATTTGTAAATCATTTTTACTTTTATAAAAACAATTAAATTTATAATTATAATTTATTTTAATTTATTTTATATGATCATTTATATAAGTATTTTTTTCATATTAATCAGATTTAAATCTAAAATAACTTTAATTACTAAAATTTTAAATAGATTCATAAATATTAATATTATTTTATTTAATTTAATTTTACTTAAAATTGATTTCTTATTATTTTTTAGTTATTTTTTATAAATTATTTTATATTAATTTTTATTCATTTTCATTTTATAATTTTAATTAAAGAATATCACTCACATTTACTGTAATGCTATTTTTATTTTAAATATTATATCTATTTTATAATTATTTTTAATTATTTTCATTATGTATTTATTAATTTTTTTAATCTTATAAATTATTTATTTCTAAAAATAATTACGACTGTTTATTATTGTTTTTTTATAATATCTCAGTTTTATTTTAATATTATTAATCCTTCTAAAATTTTTAATTTTTTATGAATTATTATTATTTAGCATTATAATAATTTAAATTTAATTATTAGTATGATTATATAAGTAAATTATTTATTTTATTTAAAAAATATTTTAGTTATAAAATGATTGGTTACTAATGATATTATTGTATTTTATCATAAAAAAGGTTAATTTTTATATAAAATTTCAATTATTCTTAATTAATTTGTTCAAAATTATTATAAATAAATTATAAAAAATCTATAATTTAAGGTACATTTTTCTTTATAAATTAAATACTAATTTAACCTTTATTAATTTCAGGATCTTCAGTATAAATTTATACTTTGTTTATTTATTAATTTTTTATTTATTAAATCTTATTTATATTTTCATTATACTCTTACATAATTTCATTAGAATAATATTAATTATTTTTTTTTATAACAGGTGATATCATTTTTTGTTATTAAATTTAATCAAATCTTCCTTGCACCATCATTTCATTTCTTTTTTTTTATTTTTATTTATATTTTAAACAAATATTTTATTAAAAATAAAAAATAAAAATAAAAAATATTAGATTAATTTTCTTCATTAATTTTAAATAAAAATATATTATATTATTAATTATCATTAAATTTATGAGTGTTCTAACATTTAAACAAAATTGTCAATTGGATTATCTTACCATTTATAATCTATCTTTAAATTAAATAATATTAATACTTTAAATTAAAATTTTAAACTAGGATTATCGTATTTTGTTATACTCTAATTATCTATAATCATATGATCACTAACTATATTACAGTTTTGAATAATTTAAAACATATTTTATCTTAATTATTCTTCTATTTATTAGTAATTTTGTAATGACTAATTTTGAATTTAAAGCTAAAAAATCCATTTTTCTAATAAAGAGGCTGATGAAAAAATGTTAAAATAGCTAGAATTAGTTTTTAAAAATGATAACTCGATTTATAAGTTAGTATATTTTTTTTCATGAATTTTAATCTTAATTTCTTTAATTTTTTTGCTAATTTCTTTGTCTAATTCCTAATCTTAAAGGCACATCTTTATTTTAATTTTAAAATAAATACATATTTAATAGAAGATAGAATTTAACATTATTTATATTAGATATTCACTTCTGATTATGCTCTTAAATAGCAAATACACTATAAAATTGCATTAATTACATCTTCAATTAATTCTTAATCTATTTTCTATTTGATAAACTATTGTAAAATTTACCATTTCTTTAAGTTTAAATTCTTAAATTTATTTATTATCCATTATAAAAATCAATTACTACTCTAATAATAATAATAAAATAGAGTATTAATAAAATAGTTATAAATATAAAATAGATAATAAATGTAAAATAGATTTGTTTACTATATTTGTACATTGGTTTTTTTATAATAGATTGCTTTGGGATAAAGAGTGAAAATAGGAATTCTTAGTTAACCTTCAAGTTATACCGAATTCAACCCAAATCAATGGGAGTACATCTAATCATCATATATAAATGATATTCAAAATGCAGGAGGAGAAGTTATACCTATATTATATACTTGGTCAAATGAAATAATTCTTAAAGTAATGAAAAACATTAATGGAATTCTATTACCAGGAGGAAGGACAGCACTCAAAATATTAAATTAAAAAAATAACTAAATGGAATATACTCTTTATGCTAAAAAAGGATTCTACATTATTAAATAAGCCAAACTTATTAACAAACAAGGAGGATATTTTGTTATTTGGGGTACTTGTTTAGGATTTGAATAATTATTTATGGCCTTTTCCAAATATCAAACAAGCTTTAAAATTCTTAAGAGATTAGAAGGAACTTAAAATTATATGAGCAATATCATTATTAATCATCACTTTTTAAATCAATCATAATTATTATAACAAATGCCATATGACCTTTACAATTAACTAGAAAAATAAAATCTCTTTTATTTTAATCATAAATTTGGTATTCTGTTAAGCACATTTTAAAGTAATATTTAAAATTAATATTAGAGAAATTAAAACAATTAATAATAATTTTATTCCTCTTTCTTAAAATATTGATACTAAAGGAAATATTTTTGTTACTATGGCAGAAGCTTAACATTATCCATTTTATGGAGTTCAATTTCATCCTGAAAAAATCACACAGTATTTTTTATTATCTTATAGTATTTTATTTTAGTGATTTCAGTGAAGACTTATTTATTATAAGAGGATAATATTAAATTTAATCATAATATTATTTTATGAATTTTTTTGTCAATCTTATAAAAAAAGCTAATATTAATAAAAAACTTAATTCTTATAATTCTAATTTACTTTTAAAAGCTAAAGTAAAATATTATGGAATGGATGTATATTTTTTCAATAAAAATATATAACATGATGAATTTCTATATCAAGAATAATAATGTATTTAAAAATGCATCTAAAGTACCTAATCATTTATAGAAAGTCATAAATTTCACATAATTTTAATAATAAATTTAATTATACTAATTTCTGCATTTTATATTCAGAATTAACAACTTTATAATCTATAATAAGAATAAAAAATTAATAAAAATAAGTGATATTTATTATTTATATTTCTAAAATAATAATTTATAGTTTAATATTAGAAAATTTATCAAATTATAATTATTAAAATATATAAGTTATTTAATATTTTTGTAATAAAAATTTATTATATTTTATCTATATTATTTAAGAAATATATAAAAAGATATAAATAAATGAAGATTTTAAAATTAATAATAATTAGTTTAATTTTAGTTAACATTAAATGTCTTTCAACTAAGCATAAAAATAAAAATAAAACTGGTTAAAAAACTTAAATTGCTTATAAGAAAATGACATAAAATGATTATGAAAAATAATAGAAAGAAATAGAAATATAATTGGATTAAAATAAATTGTAAAAATAAAACTTATAATCTTAAAAAGCTGAATAGATTTTTATGGACAATTAATTAGGCAGAGATAAATCAGTAAAGGCAAAAGCAGGAGCAAAATTATTCTTTAAAGTAAAACACATTGGTCTAGATTAGATAACTGAAAGTACTTTCCAAGAAAAACCAGCTTTAATAAATGAATACTCATGCTATTTTATTGAAAACAATATAAGCTACAGAGATATTATTGGAGGTTTTGAAATCAATAAGATTGTAGAAAAAGGAAAAGACAACATAAAGATGGGTAAATGTTGTTATAAAATAAAGAAAATTAAATAAATAAATTATCCAGAAGAAAAATTCTAAGGTTTCTGTTTCAATGTAGATTTCTAATTTGAATAATGGACTTTATGCCATTAAGATAAACAGTAATTAAGATAATTTAGAGATAATTTAAAGGTATAAGCCATGATTTCTTATATTAAATAATTTAATTAAGTACCTGAATTCATGAAATATTGATTTATAATTATCAAAAACGCTTAAATATATATAATAAAAAAATAAAATATTTATTAAAATTATTGATGATGATCATTATTTTTATTTCTTCTCTACAGGTGTTAAATATAATCCGTTATCTTTAGGTAAAGTTATGAATGGCTTCTTTCCCTTTCCAATAACAAACACATTTCCCATTCTAGTGGCAAATGATTTTCCATTGGCATCCTTAATATGAATAATGTCAAATCCTCCGTGATGTCTATCTCTAGCAGTAATAATCCCAACTCTTCCAATGTTGTTACCTCCAGTGATATAAGCTACATTTCCAATTTCAAACTTAGCACTGTCTACCACTTTGTTTTCATTTAAGTCTAGCTTAATAGTGTCATTGATTTCCAAATCAGGATGAGGATATCTAATAGTTCTTCCATCATGAGTTACAATATAAGGAATCCTATTTGGACCCATTTCTCTTCTCTTAATTCTACATAATTTGAACTTTGATTCATCTTCCTTAATTGACTTTAATAAAAATCTACCTTTGCAATCATAAAGAATTCTGAATCTCTCATTGGTCTTTTCAATTGATAATACATCCATAATACCTAAAGGGAAAGCATGATCTCTTCTAGTTTTTCCATCAACCTT
>Ga0315908_10002340_pt1 | contig 13914 bp, 7 predicted proteins | sample LakEriMetagenome_12_FD_203520 | JGI IMG/M metagenome (GOLD analysis project Ga0315908, IMG submission 203520) | Freshwater fungal communities from buoy surface, Lake Erie, Ohio, United States - Buoy 4 MA124 | ecosystem: Environmental > Aquatic > Freshwater > Lake > Lake biofilm | place: USA...
AAAGGATATCACTGGATTCCACTTCATTGATCTTAAAAATGATGCTAAGGCTCTTATTCCTATTATCTAATAAGCTGTTTCTGATTGTGGAAATGGAAAAACCACTAAGTATTCAATCAGTCAATCTTGTATTTCTGATATTGGATTAGCCATCAAGGATTTAACTGATATCAGTGTTGATATTGCTGAATTTTAATGGGAAAAATTAGCAAAGGATGTAGCTAATATTGTATTATTTATTCCTAAGTTTGTTCAAGATTGCTAATAAGAATGATGAAAGATTTAATATCTTTATTATATTTAATACTATTTTTAAATATTAAATTAATTTTTAAATATTTTGATGATTTAATTAATAAATATTTTTAATAAATCAATATTTATTATTATTGTTTGCTTCTTTATCAAAATAATTTAAAATATTTTAACTTATATTTTGAATGACTTCGTTATTAATACTTTAATTCAAAAATTCAATTTAATTAATAGATTGATTTTCTAATTGTAATAAGAATATATTTTTATGATTCTAATCAATATTTTTTTCTAATAAAAAATCACCATATTAGAATAATCTATATATAAAATAATATTATATATTTACGATTAAATAATTTCTAATGAATAAGCTATATTTGAAATTTGAATATATTTATAAAAATTATGAAATAGAACTAATAGAATTTAATCTTCAATAAATAATCTTTAGATTTAAATTTCGTTTCCAATTAAAACTATACTTCGTAAAAAATACAATGTTTCATAAATAATTGTTTCATGATTATTACTGTATAAATTTTAAATAATTTTATTAGAAAATTAATTGTAATTTAATAAACAATTTAAAAAATTATTTCCTTATGCTATTATGTTATTAAGACCAAATAAAGACTATATTGTACAATTTGTTTAACGTCTATTAGTTTAATCTATAGCGTTCATATTTTCAATAAAAATATCAAAAATAAATTTATTTTGAGCATATGTCACACAGTTTTCAGAACCAGTTACTAAAATTTAAAATAATTCAAGGACTCTTTATTTAATTAAATTATTATTTTAATATTCATAATATATCTAGATAAATTATGGAATTATATCAAGTTAAATCAATTTTTATTAATTTTAATCATCTCCTTTAAAATTTTATGATAACATTCTAATTGTGTAATTCAAACTATGAAAATCTTTTTCTAATAATCAATAATTTTAAATTATAAATTAAAAAAAATATTGAAAATTTTAAATTTCATTTTCATACTAATTATTATTAAAAATAAATATCGAAAATAATATTATGATAATATTTGGAAATAATTTTTGGAAGAAGTATTAATATTATTAAAAATTTTTACTCAATTAATTTAAAACAATTTAGATTGAATCATTAATTATTTATAAAAAGTTTTATTTTATTAATTATGGGATAATGATTGAACCAAAATCACAAATTAAATTATTAAAACAAAAAATTATTTGTTCATTAATTATTATGATTTGATTTTTCATTTATTATATCATTATTTCTATTACGTTTAAATTTATCAAAAATAACGATTAATTTTCATTTCCGGAGCTTAAATTGCTTATAATCCAAATACTTTATAAAATTATGTAATTATGTGATTAATTCAAAATATTATCTATCAAATGTTTTTAAATATTATTTTCTAATAAATATTAAATTATTTCTTAATTATCATCTTAACTTATTTGATGATGTATTTATTACAATATCGATATTTCATAAATAAAGTTTGTTTACATATTTACTTCAATTTTATATTATTAGTATTAATTTACTAACTCACTTATTTAGATATTATTATTTTAAAGATTTTAATAACAATTAATAAAATCTAATTTTTCATCATTATTTTAAAATAAATCTATCATCATTTTAAATTAAGAACCTTAAATTTTAAAAATATTTTTACATATTTATGAATTATATCTTTTAATCATTAATAATTTATCTCTCTTAATTTTTCTTATATTTACTTAACAATTTTCTCTATTAATATTTATCTAGTTTTACAATAAATCCATTTAAATTATTATAAAATAAAATAATCAAATCAATTTATTAAGCAATTAATAATATATTTATTATGCTAATAAATAAAATAAAAAATTATAATAGGTATTTATGGTTTAAAAATTTAAAATTTTATTTATTATATTTTATATATAAATTAATTTGATTATTTTGTTTTTAAATATATATATTTTTCATAATTAAATAGTTAAGATTTAAAAATATCTATTTGCTACTAATTTAATTTATAGGAATACAATTTAATTTTAATATTAGGAATTAAATTTATATTTGGATTTGAAAATTTAAAATAAAAAATAATATATAATAATATATAAAAATAAATTATATAAATTGGATTGATTAAATTCTAAATTGAAATATAAATATTAAAATTAAATCAAAATTCTAAAAATTAGAAAAAATAGCCCAAAATTGTTGATAGTAATTTATAAATTATTTATTTTTTAAAAATTAAAATTTACAACAAGTCAAAACATATCATCGTAGGTTTAAAAAAGAATCTTATATTATAAAATTATTCTTAAATTATAAACTTTAATTAAATAATATTATTTATATAGTCAATAAAAATAAAAATAATTTTTAATTTAAATTCATTTTTTTTTTTAAAAAAAATTGTTTAAACTTTTAGATCTTTAGGATTTAAAATTAATTTTTTCATCTTTATTATCATCCTCTTTATCTTAATCAATTTCAGTTATAACAGTTTTTACATTTTTATTCATTTTTTATGTTACATTATGATATTTTTTTATATCTATTATTTAATTCATTCTTTATCTTATATCATCATATGATACCATAGTTTTTCTAGCATATATTACTTAAGGATTTTCTCTATTTAGATTCTTAAGTTATGTTAATTTTTATATTGAGCTATTAATAGCCTTTTTTTAATATTTATTTAAATACCTTATGAACTTATCTTAACTCTTTGTATTTATAATTTCTCGCTTTTTTGTGAAGATTATCTGCCATAAATTCTTCAAATTCTTTAAAATTAAGAGAACTTTATTATTATAAGTATTATAATTATATCTATTATGCATATTTCTATTAATCTGAACTATTAAATGATTTATCTCTTGAACTATCATCAATGCTCTCATTAGATATTATTATTTTATTTTTTTCAATTTGTTTATGATAAATATTATTTGATGATCTATTGGTTAATTTTTAACTTTAAAAATCATTATTATAATTTTAGTTTATATTTTGGAAAATTTTTTATGATTTTTTTAAATATTGGATCTTATTTTATTATCGATATAATTATCCAGTGGTGTAAAAATTCAATATTTCATTTTTTTTCAATAAAAATTGATTTTCTTTTATTGTATTTTTAAGTTTTTATTCTTTGTATTTAATTCTTTTTATATTAAAATCGTAACACTTTTAAATATTTGATTATAATTCTTTCTTTTCCTTATGTCTACTTTAGACTGTTAATGTATCATTTTTAATTTTTGAATAAATATTATTTACAAATGATTTAATTTCTGGAGCTTCATTGTATAAAGTATAGTAAAAATTTTTATCAGTACTTTTTTATTAATTTTTAAATAAAGATTGATGTTTATAATTTTCATTTTAATTCAAAAAATTGACTGATTATTATAAATTTTTATTTTTAATCAAATTCTAATAGTTTAAAAACTATAATTACCTATTTTTATCTTTAAAACAATATATTTTCAATATTTTAATCTTTTTTTCCATTAAATTTATAACTATTTATACCATATGCACTTATTAAATTTTGATTAAATTGTATTTTTTATCTAAATTCTTTAAGATCTTAAAACTCTTATATTTAATGTTTATAATTCTGTTTAACTTAATTTTAAAATATTTTTTATCTTTTTTATAATGTTTTTTCATACATTTTATTAGTGAGATCTATTATAATAATTGTTAATAAAAAAGCTAAAAAATTTAAATATTGGATTAAAAATGTTAGATGAAAAAGACGATAAAGAAAATGATAAAAATATTGATAAAATTATAAGAATAAATTAAAGATTTGATGCTGAGTAAAAAATAGAAGATCATCTTTGTAAATGTAATTTAAATATCATATTATTTTTATATAAAATAAAGAAAAAATAAACAAAAGAATTTAATTAAGCATTTTGTAATATGCTAATAATAAAAATCAAGAAATTATTGAGTTAAATAATGAAGAATCTTTAAAAAATTAAGAAAACAATCTTGATTTTGATGAAAATATTAAGAAAAAAAGGGATGTTTAAAGCAAAAGACAAAAAAGTGCCCAAAAAAAATAAGATGATGTTTCTTCAGAAATTGAAAGTGTAAATAATAATAAATAAGAAAAAAAAATAACCTAGTATTTTTAATAAAATAAAAACATTGTATCTCAAAATAATATTTTAAATAGTAGAAATAATGATAACTAAATAAAAAAAATAAAATAACATTCTAAAAATATTAATTAAAATTATAATTATTTGTCTCCTTAAAATAAAATATTAAATATTGATGAAGGAAGTATATTAAATAATAATATTAATAATAATAACATTTAAATTAAGAATAATGATATTTTAAATAAATAATTAAAAAAATTGGAAAGTTAATTAAAATAAACTTAAGAGTAATTAAGGGAAAACACTTATATTTTAGATAGATAATAAAACGATTTAAAAATTAAGGAAACTGAATTATCTGATATCTAAAATAAATTTAGTATTTATTAATCTTTAGCAAAATAATCTTTAATAAAATATTTATTATAAAATGCAGAGAAATAAAGATAAATCAATAAGGAAAAATTGAATAATCTGAAAAATAAATATGGTAAATTTTCTAAAAAAATATAAAATAATATTATAATGGAAAATGCTTGGGAAGATGGTCCAGAAATAGTTTAAGCATTATAAAATTTAAAATAAATAACTTAAAAAATAGAAAACTAAAAAAAATAAATATAAAAATATAAAAAAGAATTAAATTAAAGTTAAGAAGATTATGAATATTAAAAAGAAAAAATGAATTTTAGTTTATCAATTTTAATTAAAGAGGAAAAAATAATGGCATCTGAATTGGAATCACTTCACCATTAAAGAAATTTATATTAATATGAATTAAAAAAGGCAATAGAAGAAGAAAAGTAAAAAAATTTAAATTTATTATTTTTCTTATAATATTTTTATTATTTATTTTATATAATATTATAATTAAATAATTTAGTTGTAAATTTAGTAAACCATGCTAAATCTAATTGTATGAATCAGAACCTTGGCCCCTTATTTAAAATTGATATTAAGTTTTATCTTTAATAGGAAAAGGAGGATTTGGAGAAGTCTATAAAGTAAAAATTTAAAATAATTTAAATAGGTTTTTGATTTATAAATTATGAAGGAAGTAGCTTTGAAAGTGAGTTAGATTAATGTAAATTGGAACGAAAATAATTGCAAATAATATGTTAAACATTTAGAAAGAGAAGTAGAAATTCATTTAACGTTAAATCATAATAATATAGTCAAACAATTAAGTAGTGGTTTCATAATAGATAATGTATCAATGGGAACTATCTAAGAATTATGTGAAGGACCAGATCTTTACTATTACATTAAAAAAAATAAAACAATACCAGAAAAAGAGGCAAAGTTTATATTAAAATAAATAATAAGTGGTATTAAATATTTACATGACATGTAATAAAAAATAATTCATTATGATTTAAAACCTCAGAATATTTTATTTCATTAAGGGGAGATAAAAATAACGGATTTTGGATTATGTAAAGTTATGAAACCAAACGAATCCAAACTAGAATTGACAAGTTAAGGAGTAGGAACTTATTATTATTTGCCTCCAGAAACTTTCAAGAAATAACCCAAAGTAGATATAACTACTAAGGTAGATATTTGGTCAATAGGAGTCATTTTCTATGAAATGTTGTATGGAATTAAACCGTTTGGTAATAATTTAGCCTAAGAATAAGTAATTTTAATTATATTTAGATTATATTTATATTGATTTATTTATATAAAGTTTTATAAATTTATTTAAATATATATATTATTTAATTAAAAAATAATTGTTAAATTATAATATACCGTATTTTATATTTATAAATTTATATTACATTTATAATTTGTATATATTTATAATTAAATTATCAAAATATTATTAATTTAATAGATATTACAATAAGAAATAATTCTTAATAGTTATAAAGTTAATTTTCCAGAAAAACCTGAGGTATCTTAAGAAGCAAAACAGTTTATCGAAAGATGTCTTACTTATTAATCAGATTTAAGATGGGAAATTAATTAAATGTACAGTTCATCTTACTTTAAAAAGGAAAAAGAAATTTATAAGAACAATGGAAGCAGCAACAATAAATGATATATTAATTAATATATATATGTAAAATAAAAGATAAGATAATGATAAATATATAATAAAGATGATCAATTGGGATTAAGATTAATTTAAAACTTATGAGATTAATCAGCTCCAATATAACTATCACAAATAAGATAAAGGTTAAAATATAGAGTGTTTTAATTTGGCACATGATCATTTTCCAAAATAAATTGCAAATTGAAGTTAATAGATTCCTTGAAGGTGACTTTTTTGATGCTCAATAGCAGATTGGTAGTATTGGAGCCAATTACAACCCACCAATTTTCTTGCTTATTCTTAGGATAGTAAGGACAAGTAACGAAATCAGTATAATCTTCAATGTCACCTTCCCTCTTCAGACTAACTTGTAATTAAACTTGATCACCTTAATTATAGACATCTTGGTTAGTTTCATAAGAGATTTCTAATTAAGGGAATCTATTACAGACTTGTGCTATTTCTTGTAATTGTTTATCATCAATAGAGTTACTCTTTAACACTCTTTCTCTTAATTTATCTTCCATATCCATAAAATCAGCAATATCAGTCACTTATTATGCCTTTAACTGATCTGAAATAGATTTAGTGATGTAAGGCAATTGCAATAATTATGATTACTCATTCCACATTCCTTATACAATCATTTAACATAATTGCATACTTATTAGAGCCTACTTTAAATTACATTGAGAGGAAATAACATCGATCATTGCATGTAGATGTTCTATGATTTTATTCAAGATTATTTATAAGTCAAATTGAAGATCATTAGTTAGTTCAATCCTGTCGAGATGACACTAGATCAATAGATTGCACTTATTGGTTATTTGAGAGTGAGTTTAATCTGATAAGTTGATTTGCAATTTAACTTGTTCACTCATCATTTCCATTAATTAGTATTCTTTGTGTCTAATTACCAATTGGTCTGCAAAAGATTCACTAAGAATATAAAGGATGTCATTCAACTTGGAATTTGATTTTAATTATTATTGGAAATAATCAATGCAAGAACATTTCATATAATAATAACTGGATATTATTCCCGGATTTAGAGCTATTAAATCAACTTCATCTTCTATTAAAATACAGCCTATTTTCTCCAACTGATTCACCGTATTCTCCACTAACTCACTTAAATAATCATTTATGTGTTGACCTGTCACTTCATACAAATTATAAAAGTTAGGATTTTAATTTAATCTTCTATAGAAATAAGTCCAAGTAATCCAATCAATACAATCCTACTTATTTTCAATGGTTTTAGCCACTATTTCACTATTGATGTGATCAATCATAAAGTGGTTGAGATAACTCTCTATACTGATAGGTTGCACTAAATGTTTTTTAAAGTACCATTATTTACTGCTATGCATGTTAATAATTACATCTTTAGTGCTGTAGTTCATCATTTCTAGCACTTGACTTATCTCATAATCTCTCATCCTTTGTTCTTGCTCACTGTAGATTTCCATGTCCATTATTATCACTAAATCTGCATTTAAATATTCATTGCTTATAGTTTAAGTTATCTTTTAACTCAATATTAATATTTGAATATAAGATTAATTCTAAACTTGCAATTCTTAATCTAGATCACTTATTCCTTCATAAATTTAGCCAATATTTGATTACAGAGTATGTTTGATATTGAAATCAGATATTTTATTAATGAAGGAATGAGAATGAGAATGATTTCTATAATGAGAAAGTTCCAATGCTAACAACCTACACTCTTTCCTATCACTAGTAAAGACAATGACTTTAGACGAAGGATGATTTGAGATTTGATTAAGGATGTGTTTCTGCATTATAGAAAGTCTACTATTCCTATTTGATTAATCAAACAATCTATAGGAAATTTCCAATTGATATGAGCTCAATTAAGGTTAAAAATTAAACATGTAATTCTCTTTTATACCTAACCATTCACAAATGTCTTGATAATTTGCAATGCTGTATCCCATGCATATTATTCGCATTCCCCTTTCCATTTGTTATTGCATATACCTAAGTCTGCTGCACACAACTTCTAAAGAGCATTATTTTTCATTTAATTATTAAATATTCTCAATTATTAGCAATTCTGTTTATTAGATGCTTTTACGATTTCGCCATCTTCTGCTTAATTAATCCATCGATTCTGCATCACTTAATATTATGTCATTCTCTTCCATTATTTTTATATCTATTTATAGCACTCCTGTTAATTATGCTACTCTTAGTTTCATGTATTTACCTTTTAAATAATAACATCACATTATTAATAAAATTAATATAATATTTTAGAATAATATACCTAAAATAGAGAACATTTATTGTCTTTGATTTAATTTCTATTTAATAGATGAAATATATATGGCTTTAGCTTTAGAATTATTTTTAAACATTTTCATTAAAGCTAAAACTTAAAGCACTCCTCTTCCATTTCCTAATGAACAGCCTAAGAAAAGACTTTCATCGTGTGAATAAAAATATTTCCAAACTTGAGTTTGAATTTGATATAAGTTTTTAACTTGCAATTCTTCTAAGATTAATTTTACTATATTATTTTCAAAATTGTTAATATTAAATAGAGTTTAATCGATTAATTCTGTGCATATTTGGAATTTTGATGGAAGAATTAGATTCTTAAAACTTATAGGAAGAACATTTTCACTACCAATCCATTTATCACTTATTATTCGAATATAATAAACAGGTTATAAAGGGTCAAATAGGGGAACATATATTTCAAATATTTTTTCAACATCATTTTTAGACATCTAAATAAAATTAAAATATATATAAATGTTATTATAATATTTTTATATATTATAATATTATTAATAATAATAATAAATATCTAATTAATATACTAAATACCTGAAAATATTGTGAATGTAGTATTTACTCTCCATCACAATCTTCAACAAAAAGCCAAAAGAATTATGAATAAGAATGTATAGCAACATCCCATAAGAATTCAGTCTTGACTGATAAATCAATCTTGAGTGTCTACCTTGTGATAGGTTGAACAAAAGCCTATAACTCTAATCTAGGAAGCTAATTAATATACTTATGTAAGACTTTGCCGAGTTTTGGAAACTTAACCAATTCTCCCAACTGCTAAGGACTCATTTAATAGAAGTGTTCCCAATTGAACTACTCTTTCTTCTCAATCCTCTTGAGAATCTCCTCAGGAATGTTTTAAAACTATCTTAAAGGAGTCATACATGCCCACATTTTATTTTCTATCATTTTGGATAATTATAAGGTAGTGATAGCTAACTAAGCCCAGTTCTTATTAAGAGAAAATTAAAATAATGCTCTGAGAATTCTAGCAGCTGATTGCTATATGAAAATCATGTCAGAATTGATGGCAAGTCCTTACAACTTGATTCTGCTAATGTAAGACTATAATAAAACATTAACCTTAGAACATGGATCAGATGGAGATGTCTTAACAGGAATGGGGACAGATTCAATCAACTTTATCATTTCAACCTTCTCTTCCTCTCTAATGGGAATGAGTTTAAACTCATGAGAGAGTCCAAAAATCCTCAAGAGTTCAATAAGGGAAGTATTCTACTTCATATGTTAAGTATAGATATTGATAGATTGATGTTTGATATAGTAGTAACTTGCAATACGTCCCATCTGAGTGGATTAAATAAGTCCTGTCTTACGATCATACTTGCATAAACCCAATCTATCTAATTGAGAAAGCGCAGTATGAATAAGGTCTAATCTTCTTTTAATAAGGTACTTGTCCTACTTATATTCATGCTAACTGATACTGTAGAGCGAAGGTGCTCTTAACATTCTCACATAAAGGTAAGTATATCCTAACCACTCCACTCCCTCTTTAATACTTGTCACACTCCCCATCTCTATTTCTGCATTCAGTTAGTCCACTAACTAACTCACCATTTGACTTTCAATCGGCAGTTAGTAATTTATTAATGATAAGTAGTATTATAATTCTTGATAACCTGTAATTATTATACCTTCTCCTTTTGTATCTAATCTAGGTCTTCCTGCTCTTCCTATCATTTACAACATATCTTGATTGGATAACTCAACCCATTTGCCTTACTCTGGGGAATAGACTTATGTACCTTTGATGATCACAGTATGGGCTGGTAGATTAACTCCCCATGCTAGAGTTGCAGTGCTTACTAATAACTGTAAATGCCTTTCATTGAACAGATCCTCCACAGTTGTTCTATCCAATCTGCTCAATCCTGCATGATGTACTCCTATTCCAAATCCTAATAATTCTTACAATTCCTTATTCTCTATGTTCTGCTTTTCACTTTGCAATATGCTTTCACTTACTGAGTCTGGCTTTACAAATTTACCTAATTCATCTTAAGAATAAGCCATTTCCTTAATAAGTTTTGCAGTTTTGATTGTGTCTTTCCTTGAATGAGTGAAGATGATGGTTTGACTCTTACCAGCTCTCTCTATGACTTTCTAATAGAGAATATCATTCATGATAATCTGCTTCTTGATTCCTTTTTTCTCAGTGATTCCAATGAATTATTATTAGAGAGGTACAGGTCTATAAGAATTATCAAAATAGAAAAGTCCTTTGTGTATGTCGACTCTACAAAACATGGCCACGTCTTTACAGTTAGGCAGAGTGGCACTTAAGCCTACAATTCTGATATATTCTTGACTTTACTCCTATTATCTTAAAGTTCTGGCTACAATACTTTCTAATACAGGTCCTCGTAGATCGTTCAAAAGATGAATTTCATCAATGATTACTAACTTCACATCTCGAATGATTACTTGATCACCTGTCTTCCTAGTAATAATATCATATTTTTCAGGAGTGCACACTATTATTTGAGTTTATTCCATCTATTCTCTACTTAAATTCACATCTCCTGTTAATTCTCATATTTATAAATCTAATTCTTAAAAGTAATTATTTAAACTACCTACTACTTCAGCAACTAATGCCTTCATAGGTGCAATATATATTATTTTGAATTGACTTTTCTCAATCAATCCTGATGACTTTCTAAACTTCTCCATTATGTTTAACATTGCCATCATAGCAATAAATGTCTTTCCTGCTCCTGTTGGGGCACAAACTAACATGTTATCATCTCTTTTCATTGCACATTCGTATACTTCGCTCTAAATTACGTTGAATTCTTTTGTGTTTTTAAATACTCCTTATTGCCAATTTTATAATTCTTATATCTTAACTATCTTCTTCTTTCCTTCGTGTTTTTTTGTTTAAGCAGGAACATGGATTTCTTCATATCCTTTTTTACTTATTTTATAAGACCCAAATGGCAATTTGCATTTATCATTGTTTAATAATTGACACTATTCTTATTCTAATTATAAAGCTTCTAAGTCTAATTACTTTTTTTCAATTTTTATTAAATGTATATCATCATACTCATTTAATTATTTATTATAATTATTATTGTTATCTTCTTCATTAATTTTATCATTATTTTTAGAAGAACCATTTTGAATTTGATTTTCTAGTTACTTAGGTTAGTTTTTTAATATTTGTTATTTATATTGGATTATATTTTTTACTAAATCAATATTTTTATACTCAAACAATTCCATTAACATATTTTGTTCACTAATTTCTGATTTAATAATATTGATTACTTAATTCATATCTATTTACAATTAATTTTACTATAATTCTTTTTCTAAGTTAAATTCTAAATTTATATTATCTTATAATTCTTATTCTTCATTCTATACTTAATATTAATCTTAAACATAATATTTGTACTCATTTTCCTCTTAATCACTATCGAAATTCACTCCAACTCTCATTTCTTCTCCTATGTTATCATCTTCTATTTCTTAATTTACTTCCATATAATCTGATATTTAATTAACTAATTATTTAATATCAGATATCTGATCATTATCTATTTCTTAAAATAAATTTTTAATTTCTATGTCATTTTTTATACACACTATCAATTCGTCTACTAAACTTTTTAAAGTTTCTTCATTAATATCTCCTACAATTATTACTACTTAATGTAATAATTATTCATAAATTGATTTATTTTCTTTTGTTTTTGGAATGTACCTCAATTCTTCTTCTATTTTATTTAATATGTAATTTCCTTTTTTTTTTCTATATTATTTTATATCTGTTTCTTATTTATCAATTATTTCTTCTTCATTTTATTCTTCAATAATTTATTTGTTAATTCTAACAAAATTTTCTTTGTCAAATGGTAATTTACTTCTTGTTCCCATTTCTTTTATTGAAATCTTCTCTCTTATAGACTTTACACCGTCTTCTTCAATATCTCTGTTCATAAATAGATATTAAAATATAATTAATATAAAATAATTTATTATTATTATTAGTAAAAAAATATTTACATTTAGTCATTAAATAATTTAATATATTTTTAATTATAAATTTTTTAATAATTATTCAAAAAAATTAATTTGATCTCTAATTTTAAATAAATTATTAAATTAAAAGTATTTTTGAATTAATTTTTTCTAATGATTCAAAAATTAAAAAAGTGATTTTTATTACTTATTTTATTAAAATAAAACTGAATTAATTATTTTAATTAATTTTAGTGTTTTATGATAAATATTTTATTTTTTTCAAAAATTATTTGTAAAATATACAATTATTTATGATTTTTAAAATATATAGATTTATTTGTCAAAAAAATTATTTTAATCCTTAAATAAAATTAAAAAAAAACTGATAAATTCTGTTTTTTTATATATATTATAAATCCACAAATTTTAAAGGTTTAATAATTAATATTAATCTAAAATTCATTTTAGAATTATAAAGATAATTTATGATTCGATTGAAAGCTACTTAATGAAAAAAGTAAAGTTTTGGCTTAAAATTAATTCAAAGCATAAAAAGATTTCATTTTTAAATTTGGATATGTTTTTATTATATTAATTAGTTACATTTTTAAAATTCTTATTCATTAAACTAATAGAAAAATCATTATTTATTCCATTTCTAATAGTCTATCTAACATAAATTTATTAAAAAATTATAAAATAAATTATTTTTATGTATTTTTATCTAAATATTTTTACAATCAAAAAACACTTTTTAAAATGTTTTTTCCATTTAATTTTAATTTTTTTATTTGTTTATACCGATTCGTATCTCTTCATATCTGTAATCTTATCAAAACTATTAATTCTTCATATTATTTAATATATTCTTTAAAAGCCCAAAATAATTATACTTTTTTTATTTTAATCATAATAATTCTAATTAAAAAAATTTTTTATTAATCATTATATAATTTAAATTTAATTAAATAATTTTTTTTCTATATAACTAAATTTTTTAAATTGTCACTTGTAATTAGATTTAATTTAATATGAAAAAATAGCAATAAACATAAAAATAATATAAAAAATTTACTTATTCAATAAATTAAAAAAAATTATTCAATATTTCTTTTTTCATAAAATAAAATATAAATTTTAATGGGGTTGGG
>Ga0315908_10002341_pt1 | contig 13909 bp, 18 predicted proteins | sample LakEriMetagenome_12_FD_203520 | JGI IMG/M metagenome (GOLD analysis project Ga0315908, IMG submission 203520) | Freshwater fungal communities from buoy surface, Lake Erie, Ohio, United States - Buoy 4 MA124 | ecosystem: Environmental > Aquatic > Freshwater > Lake > Lake biofilm | place: USA...
ACCAAAACCAGTACCAAATAATTCAAAAAACATTCAAAAACCTAATTCTCAAACTCAAAAAACATCATATACTGGTACAGCATATGGTGTTGAAATGAGTGGTGTTTTGGGGGGTGGTATCGGTTTAGGAACTGGCGTAGTTGTTGATGCAAATGGGAGCTACAATTTTTACTTTACTTTTTCCGGTCATGTAGGACTAGGAGTAAGTATTGGATATAAAGAAGAAAAAATTTATGGTATTGAAGGGTTTAAGACTTCAGATTATGCAGGAACTTCAAACTCGCATAATGCTTCATTACTTTCCCTATCCTACTCTTGGGGTGGTACAACTGGTAAAAATACTGGTCTACAAAAAACTTATAAATACGGAAGAAATGGAAGTCGTCCTAATAAGTCTTATTCTGGGGGAAAAGATGCTCTCCCATTAAAAGGACTAGGATTAGGTTATTCGTTTAGTGAATCTAAAACATGGGTATGGTAATTGAAGTTAAACATATAAAAACATTATTTTATATTTTGGTTGGAATTTTTCTTTTGTTTGTATTGTTTATGGAAAACAAAACAAATAAAAATCCCGATAGTAATAGAACTGAATTAATAAATTTAGAATTTGAAGGTTTTGTCAAATCAAAATATAAAGATTGGGATGCACATAAATTTCCTGAGTTAATTTTAAATGACAATTCTTCAATATATATGTATGAAGAAATAATTAATAACATTCAAATAGGTGATTATATTTCAAAAAAAAGTGGTGTTTATGACTTATTAATTATAAGAAATAAAAATGATTCTGTTTATTATAATTTAAAAAAACTTTTTGAGATACATAATTACTAAAATCAAATAAATTTTAATTAATCGTAACAATTTTTTCAACCCCTACCTACAAAAACACGTAGGTAGGATTTCAACATATTTTTATATATTCGCATGCGTTCTTTTACATATTAAAAAACAAAAATACTTTTTTTAGTAGTTTTAAAATCAACATATTAAAAACTAAAAAGAGTGTTTTGTAGCATATAGGTACTCCTTCAACAAGGGAAGTGAGAAAGACGACGAGATATACGGCCAAGGAAACACATATACCACTCATTTTAGAGAATTAGATACAAGGATTGGAAGATGGTGGGCTATTGATCCAGTTTATCAACCATGGCAAAGTCCATATAATTCTATGGACAATAATCCAATTTGGTTTAATGATGAACAAGGTGATAATGCAGACAAGGATCCCAAACCAAAATCAAAAAGTTCAATAAATAACAAATCAAAAGTTAAAAAACCAGAAGATTGGAGAACGAAGTATTTTGGTGCGATTTTAGAATTACAAACAAATGCTAGTTCATGGGCAACTGAACAGAGTAACAAAATGACTGAAGCTGTTCACCAAGTGGACGCTATAATGAAGCCTTTAAAAGATGAAAAAATTCAAGAACTAAAGGTACTTTATAAAATTCAAGCAGAATTAGGTGGATCTGGTTTAGCAAGTGGCGCTTCAATAGGTACCATTTCTACTAAATCTAAAAATATTACTGTTTTGGGGCACTACCCTGATTATGTAGAGTTAGCAAATAAATTAAATGCTAAAAGATTTCAAATACCAACTAATGTTTGGAACAAAATGTCACCTTCAGAACAATGGGCTGCAAATTTAAAATTTTTAGATCGAATGATAAAACGAGGAGACAGAATAAAATTAGCTACACCAATTAGTAAAGTTAAACCGGGAAGTTATTACGAAAAAGAATTAAAATATTTAATGAAATCTGGTTACAAATTAAATAATAAAGGAACTGAAATAATCAAATTTTAAAATGTTGGAAATAGAAAACTTATTAAAAATAAATGGATTTATTTTAGACAAAGAAGTTATATCAAATATGTTTGGTGACTATTTTAAAATATTTGTGTTCAAGGATATGGAGATTAGGTTGATAAATTCAAAAAATCAATTATCATTTGATATTAGGAAGAAAAATTTTGAGTGGTTTGATTTAGCAATTTTAAAAAGTATGATTAGTAATGATGTTGATTTAACACAGAAATTTGATTCAAATGATTTTCAAGATTTAATTTATTTAAATATTGAAATAGTTAAGAAATTATTTAATGATTTAAATTATAAAAAAACAGAAAATCAGCTTAAAAAATTAGAAAAACTTAGAGTTAAACAAATTTTCAAAAATTTAAATTAATTAAAGTTTAATTAACTACCAATTAAAAATAAATTGATCTTTGAATTTCATGAAATGATTCTCCCCTACCTACAAAAACACGTAGGTAGGATTTCAACATATTTTTATATATTAGCATGCGTTCTTTTACATAATAAAAAATACAAATACTTTTTTAGTGGATTTAATATCAATATATTAAAAACTAAAAACAGTGTTTTGTAGCATATAGGTACTCCTTCCAAAAGCAAGAATCTGATGAAGAGCTATTTGGAGAAGGAAATTCATATTTCTTTAAATATAGACTTGAAGATTCGAGGACAGGTAGGTTCAATTCCGTTGACCCTTTAACATATAAATATCCTTATAATTCACCCTTTGCTTTTAGTGAGAATCGTTTAATTGATGGTGTTGAATTAGAAGGGTTAGAGGTTGTTCAAATAGGAAAAATTGCTTCTGTAAGTGGTTTGTTTTTTCTAAATGGAAGTACAGAAAATGGAATTGCATTTGGACCAGATGGAGTTTATGCATATAATTCTACTGGTGGAGGAGTTGAATTTGGAACTAACACTTTGAAAGGTGGCTGGGGTGGAGATTTAAAACTTTCTGTTACAATTTATCCTGATATGCCAGCAGTTAAAGGAAACCTAGAAGAGTGGGGTTCAAGTGGAGGAATTAATTTGGGACCATATTCATTTGGTGTTTCAAAATCTGGTGATTATTACGGTCGTTTTTTCCAATTTGGAATGGGTACGGATATATCTGCTGGAGGGTCCAAAACATATACTGTAATTAAAAAAATTGATTTCTCTAAATTAAATCATTATATGTCAAATGAGCAGATTAAACAAGTTAAAAATCAATCAATTAATCTGAAAAACAGTCTAGTTGCTGAAAATAAAAAATTAAGTCTTGAAAATAAAGCAATTAGAGAAAAGATACAACACTATAAAGATAAATTAGACCCAAAATCTAAAGATTATAAAAAAATTAAAGAAAATATTTATAGAGAGTATAAAAAATTGAAAGAGAATAATACTAAAATTTCTGAAAATAATATTCAAATATCTACGTTTAACAATATTGTTAGTCAGATTAATCAATATTTTAAAAAATGAAAAAAATTTTAAACTATTTAATATTATTCACATTCATTATACTTTTCATAAGATGTTGTTTTTTATTTCTTTTGTCCAATGATAGTATAGAAATTAATAAAGAAATTCCTTTAACAAGTATTCAAAATGTTCAATATATAAATAAAAAGATATATGTAGGTTTAAGAGATTTCAATAGAATTAATGTATACAATGAAAAAGGTAGATATATAAAAGCAATAAGAACTTACAATAATTCTAAAAGTTTTTGGTTTAAAATATTAGACAAAAATGATAATTTTAGTATTATTAAACCTTTTCATAGAGATATTGACACTAATAATTACAGTCAAATTGATGCAGAAATTAAAGTAAATAGAAATTTCCCACAGGAAATCACTGTGGAAACAGATGATAAATTTATAGTTGTGAAAAATAACGTACTGTTTTATTTATCATTTAATTTGTTTTTCTTTTGGTTAATGTCTGGAATTTTCATTACTATATTTTTTACGATTAACAAAATTGAATTTGAAAATTTGAAAATTGGTTTTAAAAATAAAAATACGCTTTTATTGCTAATACCATTTCTGAAAAAAGTGTTATTTAATTCAAAAACAGAAAAATAACAACAGTCACTTATATTCTTTGAGATTCTTTCTTAACAAATACTAATTTTTTAGAATTTAATAAATGATATCAACACCTACCTACAAAAACACGTAGGTAGGATTTCAACATATTTTTATATATTCGCATGCGTTCTTTTACATATTAAAAAACACAAATACTTTTTTAGTAGTTTTAATATCAACATATTAAAAACTAAAAACAGTGTTTTGTAGCATATAGGTACTCCTTTAATGGGAAGGAAAAACTTGATGAGATATCAAGCGAAGGAAATAGTTATGATTTTGGTGCTAGATTATATGATCCAAGAATTGGGAGATGGCTTTCAAGAGACCCGTATGAAAGTAAATATCCATCATTTACACCGTATAATTATACAGAAAATAATCCTATCTATTTTAAAGATAATGAAGGTAAAGATGCGTCATATACAATAAGCGGATCTACTATTACCTTTAAAGCAGATATATTTATTTATGGAAAAAATGCGACTTCAAAAAAAGCTTTAGAAATTCAAAAAGAACTTATGTCTACATATGGAAATGAAAGACAATACACTGATCCAATTTCTGGACAAACATACAACGTAAAGTTTGATATAAAAGTTCATTTATTAGACAAATCCAAAGAAACCAAGGAAAAGGTTAAATTGGCTAGAAAAGAAGGTTCATTTAATGTTGTTAAGTTAGGAGATCATGATAATAATTCTAAAACTTATTCTACAGGTTATGGTAATATGGGTTTTTGGGATGATAATAAACAAAATCAGGTAAGATCACATGAATTTGGTCATATGTTAGGTTTTGATGAATCTTATTACATTAAAGAAAATGAAAATAAACAGCAGTATGCAGAAAATTATGATGGTGTTTCTGAAGATAATATAATGGGGAAAAATGCTAATAATCCAAATTATAATTCTAAAAAAAGCGGGAAACTTAAATTGTCCCAAACTCAAATAAATGATATAGCTGGTTATGCTATTAAAAATCAAAATAATGGTAAAGGTAGATTGAAATTTTGGCAAGGCAAGGCAATAAATTATTCCTTACCATTAGGTAAACCTTCAGTAAATCAGAATAAAAAAGCTGAAAGTGATGGAAAAGTAATTGATAAAAGAAAATAAATTATAAAATGAATTTTAAAAATGATTTATAGAATATTGTTTTGTTTGTTAGTAATTTGTCTAAATAGTTGTAATACAAAAAATGAACAATGTATTAGAGAAGATTTATTCTTTTGTGATAATTTAGAACAAGCTTTCGAAAATCCGTCATGTGTAAAAGTATTGGAAGTTACAATACACAATGAAAATGATTTTAAAAATGGATTTAGTGAATTTGAAAATAATATGGATATAACATTGAATTTAGCTTTTAATTCAGATTTAATGTTTAAGCATTTATTAGAGAAATTATCAGCTATTGATTCAATTGAGAGTTTAACAATTTTTAATTCATTTTTTGAAGACATACCGAATGAAATTGGAAACCTAAAAATTAATAAATTGAATCTATATTTCGATAAAATTAAAAAAGTTCCAATTTCAATAACTCAATTATCAGAGCTACAAGAGTTGAGTATTTATAGCGATAGTATTTCGTTAATACCAAAAGAGTTAATTAACTTAAAAAATATAACAAGAATAAAAATAATTAATCTAAGACAAGATAGTATTCCAAATCCCATTTTTAGTTTGAAACAACTTGAATATTTGAATCTTGGAAATAGAATCACGAACATTTCAGATAAAATTTATTCACTAAAAAAATTAAAAGAATTTGTATTAATTGACACACCATTTTCTATTTCAGAGCAAAATTTTCATCAAAAAAATAAGAAATACAACAAATTGGAAATTTTAAAAAGTAAGTTACCAGATTGTAAATTCATATTTAAACAAGATTTATTATATTATAATTCAAAGTAAACTTTTTAACCTTTGTAATAAATGTGTTATTTTTTTTTGTTTAATTTTTTTATACAATCTTTTCACAAAACCTCATTAAGAAAAAAAGTATAAACTACCTACAAAAACGAGTATCTCTTATTTATGATGTTGCAAAACCTCTATTTAACTTTGATGAAAATTTATCATAAGAAGAGAATATGAATAAAATACTTAAACTTGGGTTAGCAACAATGGTTTGGATGACCATGTCTTTTTCATCCGGTTCAAATGTATATGTATGTGACAGCACTACGAGTGTTGCTTACCATGCAAGTGATTCTTGCAAAGGATTAAATAAATGCAGCCATAAAATAATCTCTGTTACAGTAAGTGAAGCTACGAACAAAGGAAAGAGAGCTTGTAAAATTTGTTATTAATTAACAACAATTATTTACAATGGGATTACTTGAAAAAACAGATTTAGTATTTGAAACTGAATATAGTTGGACTGCGATTAAAAATGACGACCCTAAGATAGTTGGAGAACCAGATTCTACTTTGTTTGATAGGAATGAAGGCTATGAGGTACTTTATCTCATAAATAAATTAGCGGAAATTTGGGATTTGACTCAAAAAAAATCTGGTCTAAAAATCGAAACGATGATCAAGAATCATTTACCATCTGACATAAGAAGTCAAGAGAATGTAAAGGCTTGGATTTCTAAAGAATGGAAGAATTTTTAACAATACATGATATAAGTAATTTTCACATGGCACACAATTTAAAATTAAATATTTGGACTCTGAAATTAGAAAAACTAATAGCTGGAAAAAACACCCCTAAAACATGTAAAGAATTTTTTGATGAAAGCTTTGGTTTGATCGATAAAGAAGAGCAATTTAAATCATTCGTAACTGATTATATAAATTCATTCAATAAACTTTTTTTCAAAGATGAGGAAACTACAAAAGCATTTTCATATGATGATGTAAATTTTAAACTTGAAAAAAATGTTATTTATGGATATATTAAGGGTGGAATAACTGGGATAGAGCAAGATGTTTACAATGATGATTCATTAATAGCACCCGATGGGAAAATAAAAAAAAATCAAGTAACTGCACTGCCTTATTTTTTCCTTTTATGGTTACCCAAAGATTCTGATTTAGGAGTTTTAATGACACAGAGTTATTCGTCAGCTTCGATAAATCAAGTTTTCATTCAACATTTAGCTTTCTTTTTTAAGTCAAAGGAATTTAAACTAGTTAAAAACACTTTTATTTCAGAAGAAAGAAAAAAAGCTTTTTATGATAATTGTTATGTTTATGGAATGTCTTTGTTTAAAAGAAAATCGGATTTATCTGCAAGAAAAAAAGTAAGTGATGCATTTGTTGAAGAGGAGAAGCTTAAAATAGAACTTCGATTTACAGGATTTAAAAAAAGGACTATTGAATTTATAAAAAATTTTACAGGAATAAAGTCAAATTTAAAAGAATTAGGTATTCAAAATGAAGATGACTATGATTTAGTATTGTATTATGAAACTGAAGATAACAAAAAAGCACATGCTTCATTTCAAAACCCAAATCTTATTATACCATCAATTTTTATCCCTAATACGATTAAAGCAGATGGAAAAGATTATCCAGATAGAACCAAAATACTTGCATTTTGTGAAAAAGAATTAGATACAATTAAATTAGAGCAAGGTTATTCCCCAAAAATATGAAAGGTAAATTTCATTTAAAAGAGATTATTGTAAATGCCCATAAATCACTTTACAAAGATGTAAATAACAATACAATTAGTTTATCAGCAAAAGTAATAGGATTTGATGTTTTTCCTGGTTTATTAGCTGGTTTAATTATTTGTTTAGGTAATTCTATAAATTTATTAAAAGACTTTTCTGAATCACTTTTAACAACATTTTCACTCTTTAGTGGGTTATTATTTTCATTGATTATTGTTTTAGTAGACAAAGCAAAGTCAAGAAAATTAGATTTGATAAAAAATGACAATGAGGAATCTAAAAATTATTTAAAAAGATATCTTAATTTTTCTGAACAATTAATATCACAAATTTCTTTTAGTATAATTCTTAGTTTCGTGGTAATAATTATTTTATTGTGTAGTCAATTAAAATTTGATAATGAATGGTTTAATAATAGTAGTATTAAGATGTTGCAGCTATATTTAAGTTCTTTTACATTGTTTTATTTTAGTATACAATTCATTATTCTTTTAGCAGTGATCATAAGTGGAATGTTTTCTGTTTTTCTTGAAGAAATTGATAATTAATAACATAATAAAGATATGAAAGGATTTAAATTATTAGCTATAAGACCTTTGGAAGGTTGTAATTCAAGATTTGTTAAAAACCTAATACCAAATAAAGTTTATCAATTTTATCATGATTATAATTTTGATGTAATAGATAATGAGGTTACAATATCAAAAAATGAAAATAGAAATCAAATAACCTCATCAATTTATTCTACGGGTGGTTTAGAAATTAATATTTCAGCAATTGTAGGTGAAAATGGTAGTGGAAAAAGTTCTTTAATTGAACTTTTATACGCAATGATATACAACCTTGCTGTAGATGTAAAACTTATAAGTGAAGTAGAAATACTTGAAAAATTTATTTCAGATGCTAAACCCGTTGAAGATCTTTATCTAGAATTATATTTTCTTTTGAATGACAATATGTATTGCTTAAAATCTAATCAAGATAAAACTAATAAATGGACATTATTAATGTCAGAAAGTATTAGAGAAAGTAGAAGTTTTAAATTATCACAAATATTAGAAAAAGATAAAATTATATACATTAGAAAGTTCTTTTTCTATACAGTATCAGTGAATTATTCTTTATATGGTTTAAATTCAAGTCAAATTGGCATATGGATAAAATCCTTATTTCATAAAAATGATGGTTATCAAACTCCTATTGTTATAAATCCATATAGAGAAGAGGGAAATATTGATATAAATAAAGAACAATATCTTGCTAAACAGAGATTGATTGGAAATATACTAAGAGATCATATTGAACATCCAAATCATAATTTTTCTTTAACAAAATCACAAAGAGTTCAATCCATTACTTTTAAATTAAATGAAAGTAAATTAGATTATGTATTCATTAATAGAGAGGGAAAAGTGAGTTTTGAAAATTTTTATAAAATTCACACAAAATCTTCAGTTTTAAAAGAGGTTTATAAAGTGTTTTTTGACTCAAAGGATATTAATGAAAATATTAAGTTTAAGGATGAAATTGAAAATTACATTGTTAAAAAAATAATAAAGATCGCAACAACATATCCTGAATATAATCATTTTTTCAGATTAAATTTAAATGAGCATATTGGAGAACTTGGTGATACTAAAAATAAATCAATTAGTTATAATACTCATTTCAATAATTTACCTGAATTTTTATCAATAATAAAAGATAATAATAGCCATTTAACTTTTAAACTCAAACAAGCAATAAATTATTTGAAAAATAATTTATTGGAAGAAAAAGATGGTTTAAAATGGATTGCGAATAGTGATGAAATATTAGAATTTGAAATTGATATTGAAACACTTACAAAAAGAATTTTAAAAATTGAAAATAATCAATTAATTACTCTCATTCCTCCTTCTTTATTTGATATTGAAATTAATCTTTTATCTACAGAAGGTTCTATATCAAAATTTAGTGAATTGAGCTCAGGTGAGCAGCAATTAATTCATTCAATTCAAAGTGTTATATATCACTCAACTAACTTAGAGTCTGTTCATTTTAGTAATACAAAAAACAAACTGAAATATGAGAGTTTAAATATTATTTTTGATGAAGTGGAATTATATTTTCACCCTGACTATCAGAAAAAATTCATTTCTGAATTGGTAAGTAGTCTTTCAAAGAATAAATTTAAAAAAATTAAAAATATTAATATTCTATTTTCAACCCACTCCCCATTTATTTTGTCGGATATTCCATCTCAAAATATATTGAAGTTAATAAATGGAGACCCTCAACCATTCGTAGAAAATGAACAAACCTTTGGTGCAAATATTCATGAGTTGCTGGCTAATGATTTTTTCTTAAAAAAAGGATTTATTGGAGAGTTTGCAAAGGAGAAAATTAATTCATTAATTGATTTTTTAAAATCTGAAAATATCGAGGATGACACTTGGAATGAAGATTATGCATTTCAGTGTATCAATATTATTGGTGAAAATTTAATCAAAAATACACTTCTCGAAATTTACTATGAAAAATTTCAAGATAAGCTTGAAACTCAAATTGAGCGTTTAATATCCCTAAAAAAGAAACAATGATTTCAATTCCAAAATCTTCCGTTGAGCAACAAATTGCATTGTGTTTAGATAAATTTAATGCTCATAAAAAATCAATTAAACTAAATTTAATTACACTTAAAAGGAGCTGTAAAAAAGATATGAGTTCAGATGAAGTCTTATTTCTCGATAAGATAATAGATGAATTCAAAAAAGGAGCTGACAATATTTTGACAACATTTGATTTAGACTCAATAAAAAACAGAATAGGTGAACAACCAGTAAAAAAACTAAAACAAATTCGAAAGGATAAAATTCTGTATTTGAACGATTTGATTTTAATGTCTTTTGGCTATGATTCATTAAGAGCTAATTTTTATCCAACTTTTTATGATCAATTAGGAATAAAATCATGTGTATATTGTAATTCGCAATTAGCAGTTTCAGTGAGTAAAAATCGATATCCTATTTCTAAGAAAGGTAGAATAAAACCTCTTTATTCATTAGGGGATGAAATTGTAGCAAAATATCAATTAGACCATTATTATCCTAAAAGCAAATATCCTTATTTGAGTGCTAGTGTCTATAATTTATATCCAACTTGTGCAACTTGCAATAATATCAAACGAGCAAATGAAGTCAATTTTCAATTGTATTCTGAAAAAACTACACCGAGTAAATATCAATTTTCTCTTGACAAAATTGGAAAAGCAAAATATTTAATAACAGGCAGAATTGAATATATTCAAATTAAATTTGACGATCCTGATAAAATTGATAAGAATATTAAATCACCTTGTTCGTTTGAAGATACATTCCATATAAGTAGTATATATAATACTCAAATTGATTTAGTGCAGGAATTATTTCTTAAAAAGAAAATTTATGATGATGTTTATAAATCGATCTTAAAATCGTCATTTAAACAATTATTCAATGATGTCAATTTATCTAATAGGATATTACTTGGGAATTACGTTCATGAAAATGAAATTCATAAAAGACCAATGGCTAAATTTATGCAAGATATAGCCCATGATATTGGATTCATTAAAAAAAATGAGTAGTCGCATTTATACCACTAATTATTTATTGTTGCAATAATCAAACGACTAAATAATTTAAACCCAAAATATCTTCGGTTTAGTTTATAGCAAAACTCATTCAAATAAGATTGTAAATATCCTGGTTTTATCATGTGGTATACCCCTAAAAGATTACGTTTAGCATTACTTATTGCTATATGTACCCATTTCAGTGTTGTTTTGGTAGTTCCCTTTGTTAACTATATATTATATGTGTATCAACAAATTCTGAAAAATCAACATAACTTGTGCTTTTATCAGAAAAGATTATTGAGTCCTGATGGTTGTACTCAATAACCTTTGAACTTAATTCTTCTTTTTTTAAAGACTCTGCAACTTTCATTTTGAAATACTTACAATGAGATGATTTTTGACCAGTTTCAATGTTTTCTAAAGGAGTTGATTCTGCCATGATAGCAACATTTGTTTGTCGTTGACTACCTCTACCTCTTTTTAAATCAAAATGTTGATTTATGGCGTGTTCAAAATGAACCTCATCAAATTCAATAAATCCATTCAAATTGTTTTACCATCTCGCTGTCCTATTCCATTCCTAATTTTGTGCATCAACCCCCAAATAGTATTATATCTTTTATGACCTAATTGACGTTGCATTTCCAAAGCTGATAGTCCTTTTTTTTAAAAGCTCATAAAAGCCATACATAAATACCATGTTATAAAAGGCAAATTAGAGTGCTCCATTATTGTTCCGCTTCTTAACGTTGTTCGAAATGAACAATTTTTACATTGCCATTGCCATTTTGATTTTAGCCAGTAATGTTATGTTTGTGAACACTTTTTGCAAATAACCCCTTGGTTTTCTCGCTCAAGTTTGAAGTGTAATTTACAACTTTCATTCGTTGGAAATTGTTGAGTGAATGCTAATATTGACATAATCTTTACTTTTGTAACGCAAAGATTTTATCCTAACTGCGTAAAATATTTATGTTTTGGTACGATTGCGACTACTCAAAAAAATAAAAACTAAACACAATACTATTAATACAAATTAAAAAAAATAAACTAGAGTATAGATATATTTTCTTTTTTTTTTGTAATGTAATCCTTTTTTTTTTATCACTACTTTCCAATAATCATTTAAGTGATATTTAATAAAAATGGTAACATAAATAATAACATATATAACCACTGGTATTTTGTAGTCAATAAAAAAATCTATAGCTTCTGAATTTATAAATGCGGCATAAAAAACAAATATTGAAACAAAAATATATCCAATCAGTATTGATAATGATGCACTTGACTTCCATTCGCTTTTCCATTTATTGAACGGTGATGCTTCAAAAAAATTATATAATGAAAAAAATAAAAAATCCATATTAAATTAATTAGTCCTTGTATAGGTTAAATCTTGGTCCTAAAATAGCCCTGTTTCTCTCTTGTAAACCTGCTGAATAGTTTAAAGCCGCTGGCCATCCACCTGGATAATAATTATCAACAAGTGAATATGCTACTCCGGCAGGCGGATTAGCCAACATACCATAAATACCCATTCCTGTGTTTAATGCTGCTTTTCCTGGATGCACACCATTTTTCGAATCTGGGTTTCTATCCCACTCTACAACAGCAATCATATCAAATCCAAAACCTACAACAACAGCCCCCCATCCTAAACCGTTTCCAAGTTTTCCAAGCTTAAATGTATTAGTGTATTTATTTCCTTTGAATCCACTTCTGTATATTTTTGGTGAAAAAGTTTTTGTTGAAGTAGTTACTCTATATCTAGAAACGGTTGATGAACCTAAAATAGTAGCACCTGTTCCTGCTACAGCATTTGTTTTCCCTTGATTCAAAGAAGGTTATATTTATATTTCAATTATTAAATCTTCTAATTATTTAGACACTTCTATTATTGTTTTTTCTAGAGATGTAATGCTAGGTTTATAATAATCCATAATATTTATAGAGTCATAAAAATTACCATTTCTATAAATAACATAATAAATATTATTAGTCCCTTTTATAATTGAATCTCCAATTTTACATTTTGAAAATGTTATGTCATCCACACTAAAACTAGTGCCATTAACATCAATAAATGGAACATAATGGTCTCCTCTATATTTTAATTTTACAATTCCTATAAAACTTTGTTTTTTATCATAATAAAATAATTCATCACTACCTTGTTGTTGTGACAATGGTGTGGGAAATGATTTATATAAAAAAACCACAAAAGAAATAACAAATAATATTCTGAAATAAATACCTTTTTTTTTGAAAAAATTTAATATATCCATGTTTTTGATTCTGAAATGTATGCTTCTGCTTTTAAACCCGTTGAATAAATTGTAGCTGGTTTTAATATATAAGTATATCCGTTTTTAGCTCGGCCATAGTGAACGAATCCAGTTTTCCCCCTACTTCCATCTGCTTGATATCCACCGTGTGAACCACCAACACTCCATTCCAATATTTGAGCAGATAAAGAAACTGAGTTTCCTTTTCCTGACCAATCCTGAATATTAAAATCTCTTTTTGAAGTTGGTGTAATTTTTCCAGCATTAAATCCAAAACCACCACCAATACCACTATTACCACTAAAAGTAAAATATGTTGTAGTATTACCTTTAGAATCGGATACAACACCTAGTGATAATGAGATCCCTCCACCTACTGCACCACCTATACTAATCTCAGCAAACTGACCGCCTTTTCCTACATTTGATTTTTCCTGAGTTTTTTGCGCTTGAGTATTTGTTTTCGGCTTCGGC
>Ga0315908_10002342_pt1 | contig 13909 bp, 11 predicted proteins | sample LakEriMetagenome_12_FD_203520 | JGI IMG/M metagenome (GOLD analysis project Ga0315908, IMG submission 203520) | Freshwater fungal communities from buoy surface, Lake Erie, Ohio, United States - Buoy 4 MA124 | ecosystem: Environmental > Aquatic > Freshwater > Lake > Lake biofilm | place: USA...
CCGCCAAACTTGAACAACCCCGCCGGATAGATGCGCTTCTTGAAGACTCGCGGCGGTGTGCTGCGCGTGGTGATCGCTGCATCCAGCGCCTTCTCCACTGCCTCTTCATACGCGGCGAGATGCGCGGGCGAGATGTCCAGCGCACCCGCGATCTTGTCATAGCCCGCCACCCGGCCATCTGCCGGCAACAGACCCACGACATCGAGCCTCGGCAGCGCCAGCAGGTCCTGCAGCGTGTTTTGAAACTCCACCCGCGTCATCCGCCGCAGCCGGATGCGCCCACCCGGTGCCGGTGCGGTCATCGCCATCAGTTTCGTCTCCCATTCCTTCACAAACGCCGCCTTCTCCGCCTCCGCAGGCTGTTTTTTCTTCTTCGGCGGCATCTCCCCCCGCTCCACCACATCGTGGACCTTGATAAGCAGCTCCAAATGTTGTGCGTCGAGGGTGAGCGCCGTCAAATCGAGATCACCCTTCTTCGTTTCGGCATCGTGGCAGTCGTAGCAATGCTGCTCAAAAAAAGCCGTCGGAGGAGCGGCTACAAGCGAGGTGGAAACTAGACAGGCGAGGAAAAAGCGAAGCATGAGACGAGCAGATCTCTTCATTACGGCCAAAGGGGGCTCAACTCGACAAGGAGGATGAGGTTCGACAGAAAAATGGGGACAGAAGAATATTCTGAATCTGATTGATGCGCTTCGCTTCCCTGCGGGCAGCCGTCGGCTGTCGGTCTCGCTTCGCTCGGCTCTTCTGTCCCCATTCTCCTGTCGATTTACCGCCGTTTCACCCGTGGCTTCCGCTCTTCACTGAATCGTCCTCAGATAGGCGGCAATATCAGCGATCTGCTGATCCGAGAAGCCACCCGCGAGCGGTAGCATGACCGATTTTCCGGCGATGTAGCCTGCGCTCTTGATGTCCGCCACGGGGATCACTTGCGGCACGCCGCCCATGAGGAGGACGGTGATGTCTTTGGCGGACTCGGACTTCTTGAAGCCTTCGATGCGCTGGCCGGTCTTCGTTTCGATTCGGTAGAGGCGGAAGACTTGCTCAACGGCGGCATCAGGGGCGAGGATGGAGGTCAGCAAGCCCTCCATATCGCGCTTTGACGAACCGTCGAGCGGCGGGCCGAGCGACACGCCTTTGCCGCCGATGACGTGGCAGGACAGGCAGGTGCTTTCGAACAAGGGACGGCCGGCGGCGATGCTTGCCTTCGGCAGCAGCGCAGTCACGGCGGCGATGCGGGCTTGCACCTGAGTTTGCTCGTCGGGAGTGGGTGCTGGGGCCGTGCCGATGACTTTGTCCCACTTCGATTCCAACAGCTGGGCTGCGGGCGATTTGGTTTCCGCCAGTGAGAGCAAGAAGTCTTGGAACGCTCGTTCATAACTGCCGCCGAGGGCGAGGTAGTTGCCGTTCCAGCCTTTGATCTCAATCTTCGGTGCAGGCGTGGCGCTCCACTGTTTCAACCAGGCGATGTGCTTTGCATTCACCGGCCCAGCGGCGCGCCGGAAGTAGCGCAGCACCTCGTAGCGGACGGTCCACTGCGTCTCGGAGGCGAGCGGTTGGAGCAGATCGAACGCTGCGTCCTCCGCCACCTTCAAGGTGCTGAGCGCGCGCACGGCCTCGCGGCGGAGATCGATGGAAGGTGCGCTGAGCAGCGTCTTCCACAGAGCGGCGTCAAAGTGGCCGAGTTCTTCCAGCGACCACAGTGCGTGAATGCGGGCATCGTCGGCGAGTTGCCTGTCAGCGGCGAGTTTCGAGAGCGCGGGGATGAGTTCTGTGGCTTTACGCTCGCCGATCTGATGCCACGCGGCGCGCATCTCCCAAGTGCTCGCGGCTTGCAGATGCGCGGGCAGCTCGGCGATCGGCACATGAGTCATGTCGGGCGTTTGGCGCTGGGCTTGCGTGCTATGGCGCACGCGCCAAACACGACCGTGGTCTTTGTCGCGGGCGGGATGGTCGCGTGGGATTTCGTTGTGCGAGATGATGCGGTTATACCAGTCGGTGATGTAAAGGCAGCCATCAGGACCGAAGGTGAGCGCCACCGGGCGGAACATCGTGTCGCTGCATGAAACGAGGTCGCCTTGTTTTTCAAAGCTCCACACACCGCGCTCATCGAGCTTCGCGGAAACGGCGTGGATTTTGCCGAGGATGGGATTCGCGATGTAGAGCAGGCCCTGCCACGGCGCTGGAAAACTGCCGCTGAGGTCATCGCAGATCGCCAGGCCGGAGAAGCCCGTGCCACCCAGGTTCAGCTCCCAGGCCGCGGGTGGATGCATCGGCGCATTCGGATGCAGCCGCATGGAAATGTAGGCCGGATAACTGGAATCCTCCTCAAACGGCACCACGCTGTAGCCGAGATCATTGGCCTCGTGGATCAACACGCGGCCGGTGCGACCGAGACCCCACGCCCAGATATTGTTCAGCCCTGCGCTGAGGATGCGGGTGTCCGTGCCGTCGGGGGCCGTCGAAGCGACCAGCGTGCGATTGAAGACCAACGATGCACCGGAGGCATCGGTCATCGTGCCGCGATTCAGCAGCCCCTGCGAAAATAGCACGCGCCCGCCCGGCATCCACGTGAGCTGATGCGGCAGCGTGTGCGTGTCCTGCGTGCCAAAGCCCTGCAGTAACACGCGGCGCTTGTCCCCGCGGCCGTCGCCGTCCTTGTCATCGAGGAAGAAGATCTCCGGCCCCTGTGCGACATACACCCCGCGACCGTGCGGCAGCAACGAAAGCGGCATCACCATTCCGTCCGCAAACACACGCGGCATCTGCGGCGAGCGTGCCGTGGGTGTGTCAAACACCACGATGCGGTCTTTGCCAGGGCGCTTCCAAATCTCGGGATCATTGTCGCAGGGATACATCGTCGCCGTGGCCGACCACATGCGGCCAGCGTCGTCAAAGGCGACCATCGTCGGCTTCGGCAGTCCCGTTTCCTCACTGGCGACGAGTTCGACGCTGAAGCCTTCCGGCAGCGTGAAACGCTTTTGCTGTTCAGTCGCGCTGAGCGCCTGCACGGATTCATTGTTATAGCCCAAAGCCCTTACGAGTGCCTCAGTGCTCTTTGGCTGCGCTTGAATCAAGGATTTCGCCGCCGCCACCACGTCTGCTTTTTCGCCGGGGACGAGCACCACATAATCGAGGCCGAGCATGTGGCTCTTGTGGGCCGCTGGATTGGCTCCGCGCACCACAAAGCGCAGCACCTGATCGCCTGATTTCAGTTCCAGGCGAGGCCCCAGCGGCAAGGTGCCAGTGTGGACCACCGCAGGGTTGTAGAGATCAAGCTTTTCGAGCAAGAGCTGATCATTGAGCCAAACGTCAAAGATGCCGTAATCGAGCGCTTGGGTGAAGCCCGCACCGAGGTGGTAAATCCCCGCTTGGGTGATGGGAAGGGTCAATTCCAGCGCATCGTTCGGTTTGGCTCCGGTCCACCAGAGATGCGCCGAGCCGCTCCATGAGCCCTGCTTGTAACTGCGCAAATCCTGGGGCTTTACCTGGCCGCTGACCTTGCGCACCGCGAACTTTTCACCTTCCAGCAAAGTGGGAGTGTTTTGCCCCGCGGCGCTGATGGTGAGGAGCGTCAGGAAGAGGCTGAGCAATGAATGGGTGGGCATAGTCGGCGGAGTCGGTGTGTGAAACGGGCGTTACACTGGCAGGTTGAAATCAAACACCACCACGCGTTCAAGGCATGGCACGACGATCGCCTTCACCTCCTCATGAACCGGATGCGGCAGATATTCATCCCGCGCCTGAGGGCTGACGAAGGTCATGATGAAACCATGGGTGTAGCCGTCATTCAGGCCTTCCGCCGAATCATACGGACCAAAATGAAAATCCAGCAGCCCCGGAATGCGCCCCACCATGCCTGCCATGGTCTGGAAGCATTCCGCGGTTTGGGATTCGGTGATGTGCGCTTTGAATTGGAAGCAGCCGTAATGTTTGACTTGGGGCATGATGATTGAAGTGGGTGAGTATCAACCATTACGCATGCGGGACGCATGTTCCACCACGCCTCAACCCACGAAAGCCTGCCTAAAACACACGTCACTGGCCATGCGGGATAGGTCGGGTGGGAAATAGCAGGTGCAGAAGAGCAGGAGCCAGAGTGGCAGGAGGCTGGCGATGGCTTGGAGTAAGGGGCATCCGTGATTAGGACCTCTTTTTCAGAACTACTCGCGCCGCGTGAATGTCCCCGTAAAGCTCACCGGTCGAACTTTTGATCTGGGCCCAGATGGCGGCGAGCGTGCCGTCAGGCAGTTCGGTCAGGGTGGGATAGCAGATGGACCAGCCTCCGACTTTCGCGGGGCGATCAGCGAGGAGTGTGGGCTCGCTCCAGGTCACGCCTTCGTCGCGGGAGGTGCGAAGGTGCAGTGGAAAGCGCAGCGGCGTGGGGCCGGGATTGTAGGTGAGGACGAGTGTGCCATCGCGGGTGCAAAGCAGGTGCGAGGCGCTCGAGGTGGCGGTGAGGCCGGTCTTTTCAGCCGCGCTCCACGTTTCACCTTTGTCGGCACTGATGGAGCGCCAGAGCTGGCCGTCCTTCGTGCGCAGGATCATGTGGACCTTGCCGGACTTCACCTCCGCGATGGTCGGCTCGCCGCCTTGGCCTTCGGGATTGGCCACTGCACCAAAGCGCGTCCACGTTTGGCCACCATCGCGTGATTGCATGACGCCGCCGGCCTTGGTGCCGCGTGTGTGCAGCGGCACGAGCAGCTCGCCGGTGGACAACGCGATGCCATTGGAGCGTGTGGTGTGGTTCGGCTGGTAGAGCTTCATCGGCGCGGTCCACGTCTGGGCCGAGTCACTGCTGCGGCGGAAGTAGATGTCGATCTGCGGATCGAAGCAGGAGAAGAACAAGAACGTCTCTTTCCCGGCGACGAACAGCGAGGGATCAAAGTCGGCCCTACCCGCGATGTCCTGCAAGACGGTCGCCTCGCCCCAAGTGCGGCCTTGATCTGATGAAAACGCCTGCACGATGCGCTGAGACTCCGCCCCCTCCGCTGGCGACGAGAACCACGCGGCCATCAACCGCCCATCCGGCAGCAGTGCGAGGCTCGGCCCGAGATTGTAGCCCGAGGTATTTGCCGGGTCCTTCGGATCGGTGCTGGTGTGTTTGAAGATGACCGTGCGGTCGGTGATCTGGATGGCTGATTCTTCAGCAGCATCGAGCGCAGCCAAGGGAACGATCAGGTAAACAATGAGAAAGCAAAAACGAAGCATCTTGCCAATACGCCAGATCGGAGACGGTCTTGAAGATCATCGACAAGAGAGCCGAGCGAAGCGAGACAGCCGCAGGCTGACCGTAGAGACGCGAAGTGCATCCCTGGGGGCAGGGGAATGCCTCACCTAGCTGCTTGCCGCTGTGCGACCAGCCACTCCATGGCCTTGAGTTCACCCTCCACCTGAACGCGGCGGGTGAATTGGCGTAGTTCTGACTCGGTCAGGGTGGGCAGCAGTTCCGTGTGGCTTTGGATCACCGATTTGATGCGGGCGATGCGCTTGTCCATTTCGCTCAGCCTGTCCACGACGAGGCGCTCATCACCGGGGATAAAATCAAAGGCATGAAGCTGATTCAGCAACTTGCGCTCCATCGAGACGCTGATGAGTTGGTTGATGAGCAAATCACGATCGCCTCGACCGCTCACCAGCGCGGCGGCCTTCATGCCAGACCGCCCCAGCGCTTCTGCCGTGGCCCGATCTCCCCGCTCCTGGGCGGCGACCATCGCCTCCGCGATTCCAGCACTCAACCGGCCCATCTCACCCGTCGCCACCGTCACCTGCCACAGGCCAAGCCACTCTGCCTCCATGCCTTGATAGCCCGCACTGCGATACGCGTCGGTGATGCCGGACTGCCATGTCTCACGATAATCATTCAGTCGTGTCGATTCGAGTGCCGATAGTTCTTTCAGCGCTGCATTGAGGTCCTTGCCATCGAGCGCCGATTTCGCTGCCAATAAATAGCCCAGAGAGTTGCCGGGATCGCCCTCTTTCAGCCGTGCGATCCACTCCGATGCTTCCGGGCTGCTGCCGCGTTTGATGAGCATCACCGCTGCGACGCGCGGATCATCAGGGAACCGCTCCGTCGCCTCCTCGAGCCATTGATCCCCGCTTCCACTGAGGAAGGATGCCACGACCAAACTCAGCGCATCGCGCCCACGCGACTCCACATAGTGCTTGATCTGCTCCGGTGTGAGTTTGGCGATTTCACCGTTCAGCATGCGCTTCAGGAAATCTGGAGGCGTATTCCCCGGAGCCGTCCGTGTCAAATCCGTGCTCGTTTGGGGCGATGAGGGCATCAAACGTTGTTCCTGCTTCGCTGTGCCGAATGCAAACCAATCAACGATCGTCGCGACCGTAAGAGCGCACAGCAGAGAAAGAATCCAGTAAAGACGAGGAGACATGTTCACTCACAAAGACGGCTGAGCCTTTGTTTTTTTGTCTATCCCCGCAGATCGGATCGTTTTCAAGGCTTTGTGCTCGTCTTCACCTTAACATTGGTGGTCGTAGAGTTCCGCGGTGCCGTCGCAGCAGAGTTTTCATGATTCGGGTTTTTCGACAGCAGAACGGGGATAGAAGCGTAAGGATCAGTATTCTCTTGTCGATTTCAGGCTATTTCCGAACCAAGAGAGGCTTCAATCGCTCCGCATACACCGCATAACCTGCGGGCGAGAGGTGGATGTTATCCGGGGTAAAGAGGTCCTTATTGATCATGCCATCCGCTTGGGTGAAGTCGGACCAGAGATCGAGGACTTTCACGTTCGGATCGTTTTCGAGCTTGAGGGGATCGATGGCGGCGTTGGTCTTCTTGATGTCTTCGTAAAAGCGATTGCCGGGTGTGTGGGCTGGCAGAATCTTTGCCACGATGATGACGGCGGCGGGGAACTTCTCCCGCAGGTTCTTTAGGCACATCTCGATGCCCTTCGCGGCAGCTTCGACACCGGTCTCTGGGGTGAAGAACATGTTGTTGTTGCCGATCATGAGCACGATGGCCTTCGGCTGCAAACCTTCGACGCCGCCGTGATCCAGACGCCAGAGGACGTTTTGTGTTTTGTCTCCACCGATGCCGATGTTGACGACTTTGAGGTCGGGGAAGTGCTTCTTCCACGACTCGCCCCACTGGATGGTGATGCTGTCGCCGACGAGCAATACATCGAGCGGGCCTTGATTCGCCTGCACGGTCTTCACATGCGCCTCGTGGAGCTTCAGCCATGAATCGCCGCCAAAATGGCCAGCGCTGGGCACTTGAGGCCAAAGCTTCGGCAGATGCTTGCTCGACTCGCGACCCGGACGGCGCTCGTATTCGGGCTTGTCGATGACATAAGCACGTTCTTCTGTCGTGAGCGGCCAGCCGGCCATCTGAGGCTCGGCGGTGACGTGCGGATAGTCGAGAGCGACGGCGGTGGAGGCGAACAGAAGGAGGAAGGTTTGACGGATCATCTTGGAGAATACGGAGAACCATTCAGACACTCGACAAAGCATTTTAGGCAGGAGAATGGGGGCAGAAGAATAAGACAAGACATTCTCTTGCCCCCATTCTCCTGCCTACTGCTGAGCTCAGCGCTGCACGATGCGCACGGGCAGAGTGGGCTGGTTCTTCAAGGTCAGCTTCACGTTATCTGCGGACAGTTGGTCGAGCTTGGCCGGGCGGAGATTGGGCCGGGCGGAGATTTGGATGACGGCGAAGTCGGCTTGAGCGGGAATGAGGCACTTCGCGTTGAGGGTGCGCACACCTTTGGCATCGGAGCCGAGCGTGGTGACTTGGGCGCTGCCGCTGGCGAGAGCTTCAGGGATGCTTTGCGGCCATTTCTGGTGGAGTGAGGCTGGATCGCCTGAGAAGAGGTAGAGCTGACCGAAGAAGGACACAGACGGCTTAGTGTTGGCGGCGCGTCCATCGCGAAAATCGGCGCTGAGTTCGAGCACCGAATCACCCTCCGGGCTCAGAGCGTGCCGCAGCGGGCGTAGATCGACGAGTTGGAAGACATCGCAGGAGATCGCGCGGCCCGTGGGATCGCCCGAATCACTGCTGGGGGCGATGAAGCACAGTTGGTCATCGCGGATCGCGGCCTCATCGCCGCTCCAAAAGCCCAGTTGGTGGGGAAAACCGCGCTCCAGACGGTTTTCATCGAATGAGCCGTTGAGGAGCGAAAACAGCCTCTCAGTGGTCGCCTTGGGCGATGAGATGGCCCAGACAATCGACGCGCTGAAAAGGCCGATGACGAGCCCAGCGGCCATCGCGGTGATGGGGCGGGTGATCCAGGTGAAACGCTTCCGTTCGGAAGTGCGGCTAAAGCCGCAGCCACTTTGGAAAGCCTCCTGCCGAAAGCGATCATGCAGCGCCATCGAGCGCAGTTGAGTCTCGGCGAAGAGCTGGCGTTTCGCGGGATCGTCACGCATGGCGGTCTCGAAGGCGGCGAGTTCATCCGGCGTGAGCGTGCCGTCCTGATGACGCATGAGCAGGTGGAGAAAGTCGGTGTCGTTCATGAGGCGGATTCAGTTTGAAGGCGGGCGCGAATGCAGTCGCCGAGGGTTTTGTGCAGGCGGGCAAGGGCTTGATAGACGGTTTCGATCTTGCGGCCCATGATCGCGGCCACGTCAGAGCAATTGCGACGCTCAAAGTAGCGCAGACGCAGCATTTCACGGTTGTTCGGCGTGATCTGCGTGATGCACTGGCCCAGTGCCTCCTGCATGGCCTCCGCGCGTGATTTTTCCGGCCACTCCTCGGCCAGCAGAGCCAGCATTTCATCACTGAGGCCAACATAGCGCCCATTCAGCGCCCGCAGGATGTCGATGGCACGATTTTTCCCGGTCAGCCGTGCCCAGTTCATGAGATGCGCCGTGGTCTCGAAGCTGTCCGCCCGCGCCACTGCTTTCACGCACATCTCCTGAAACACATCCTCCGCCAGATGAAAATCCCGCGTCACGCTGGCAAAGAACGCTGTGAGCGGCAGGCGCTCGGCCAGCAAGGTGGCGGTGATGTCTTCTGGGACAGGCATGGGGTGTCCGAGAATACGCCAACTATCCAAAATCTCGACAGCGCGAAACTCGGATCGCGCCGCCCATTTGGCGAAGACTATCGTGTCGGCACGCTGCTCGCGTCGAGATCCGGCTTCGTGTTCCAGCGTGCAGTCCAGCCAAGCTTCTCGACTTTGGTGCGGAAGATGACGGTGTTGTCGAGGGCAATGTCGTCGGATCAGATGAACTTGGTGCCTTCGAAGTCGTTGTCAAAGTAGGGCTGTTTGGGATCGACTTCTTCGATGGTGTATTCTTTGGCGCTCTTCCAAGTGCTGTCGTCGAAGTCGATGGCCCACCAGTTGGCGGGGAGTGGGTCTTGGATGACTTTGGGATTGGCGGTGTCGCCGTTGATGGGGCCGCGGAAGAAGTTTTTGGTCTTCCAGGTCGCATTGATCTGACCGATCCTCCACTTGAATGAACGACGCGTAGCGACGAACTCGCCAGCACCTTGCCTTTCATCGCTTCCATGAGTTCTTCGCGTCCGGGCGTGCCAGCGAGCTTCAGCGGCTCCGAAAGGGCATACATCGTGATCACATACGTCTTCGCGCCGGGGCCTTTCGAGTGTGGCGGCTCGTAGCCGATTTCGCCTTTGAAACCGGTGCCGACTTTGCCAATGCTCTGCGAATCCTTCGGAAGGCTCGCGGCACTCGCGGGGATGTCATAGACGGTCCAATACCACTTCTTGTCACCATCAGGCGTCACATGATCCATGATCAAGGCGTAGCTCTTCGTCGCGGCGGGTGCGCCAGACCACTCTAGGGGCGGGCTAAGGCCATCTCCATCGCCCGTGAACTCCACCGGCAGCTTTTGGAGGTCTTCAACCACAGTGCTGCTGAGCATGAACTTGCCATCGCTGCTGCGGGGTTGATCAGGCAGCGCGAGAAAGGCCTCCTGCTTGCCAATGCGACCACCGCCTTCGCCGCGCTTCATGCTGCGTGCGGGCGATCCCGCCCGCTACTGGGCTGGCATTCATCTCGATCTCGTCGCGCAAGGCGGTGGCTCACTCACGCTCGTCATGGTATCGCACAGCATCAGCGGTGGCGGCCTCTTTTTCGATCTGCGCCCGTGGCTCTGGCTCGCCGCTGCGGCACTCCTCATCTCCGCACTCATATGGATGCCCTTTGTGCGAGGCATCACCGGCTTCATCCGCACGCTGAACCACGCCGCAGGCCGCATCGCTCATGGCAAATTCGACGAGCGTATCGAAAAGCAGCGCAACGACGAACTCGGCGAGCTCTCCACCTCCGTGAACACCATGGCCGCCCAACTTGGCGACTACATGACGCAGCAGCGCCGCATCACCGCCGATGTCGCTCACGAGCTGTGCAGCCCCATTGCGAGGATGCAGATGGCGCTCGGCGTCGTCGAACAGCGCAGCACCCCGGACCAGGCCACCTACCTGCAAAAACTCGATCGAGAGCTCCAACACATGGCCAAGCTCGTCGAGGAAGTCCTCGCCTTCACCAAAGCCGAAACCATCCCCGACCGCGAAACGCCCGAAGACATCGATTTGCGCCAATTGATTCAAAACGTCCTCGCTCGCGAAGCCCCCGAAAACGACATCCAACTCGAAATCGGCGAGGTGAAGCTCCACAGCCTCCGAAACGCGCTGGATCGTGCGATTGGCAATGTTTTGCGAAATGCCGTGCGTTACGCCTGCGACATCGAAATCCATGCGAAAGCCGAAAATGGCCGCGTGATGATCCAAATCCTCGACCGTGGCCCCGGCGTGGCTGAAGAGGCTGTCTCACGCCTTTTCGAACCCTTTTTCCGCCCCGAAGCCGCCCGTGGCCGCAACACCGGCGGCAGCGGCCTCGGCCTCGCCATCACCAAACGCTGCATCGAGGCCTGTGGCGGCACGGTGACCGCCCAGAATCGTGAAGGAGGAGGTTTGTGTGTGGAGATGACGGTGCCGGTTTAACTCGTCCTTTGCTGACGACGAGCCAAGGCGTTGGATGATTACTCGGCGGGTTCAATGCCCGCAATTGGCTCCTTCTTCGGGGTCTGTGTCCTCGATTTTGGCGGCGGTTTTGAGATCTTCGAGGAGGGCGTTGAATTTTTTGTCGCGGTGCTCTTCGAGGAAGCGAGTTTTGACGTCTTCTTTCACCTCTTCAAACAGACGAGCGACGGAGGGATTGCGGCCGGTGACGGTGCAGACGTGGAAGCCGAGTTGGGTGGTGAAGACAGGGCTGATCTCACCCTCGCCCATGGAGAAGGCGATGGTTTCAAACTCCTCCATGAACTCGCCGCGTTTGAACCAGCCGAGGTCAATCTGCTGCTGCTCGTCGGCGCGGTGTTCTTCGGCGAGTTGGGCGAATTCGGCCCCGGCGAGGAGCTGGGAACGGATGCCACGCATGGCTTGATAAACATCTTGGCGGCTGGTGGCTCCCTGGAGGCTTTTGGTGATGTGAGAGGCCTTGATCTGCTCGTCGGTCATGTAGTGCTTCAAATTGGCCTCGTAGCAGGCCCGCAGGTCAGCCTCAGTGGGCACCGGTTCAGGGGAGTAGATTTGCTGGAGCGTTTTGTCGAGGCGGACGCCACCAGCGATGTTGTCACGCACCAGAGCGGAGTCTTTGGGCGGCAGGCCGATGTTGAGGTAGAATTGTGACTCTCCTCCGGCCTCGTCGATGAGCTTGTTCAAACGGGCGGTGATGTCCTCCTCGGCCACCTCGGGCACGCGGCGGCGGCTTTCCTGGTTGAGCAAGACGCGGGAAATGATGTGGTCCTTGGCCATGCCGCGAAATTCAGGATCGCGCTCGCAGCAGGCGACCTGGAGGGTGCGTTCATAGTGTCCTTTGATCTGGCGGAATTCCGCCTCGATGATTTCTTCGTCGATGTGTTCGCTGTTGATGATGAGAGCCATAGTGTGACGATCATGGAGCGCGAAGCGAGGGGCGCAAGGTTTGACAATAAAGGCTGGGTGGCCTAGATGCCCGCTGCGTCGTGTCCAAGTTCGGCATGAAAACTGCGGATTCGCGCTGCGTTGCCTGCCATGATGAAATGTACCCAGATAATAATGACAGCGGCGGCCGCCTGGTCGCTGGTCAGTTGTGCCAACCATGAAGTCGTGAAGGCGATTCCGGTGGCACCTAGCCCCACGCAGTACTTGGCGGATGCCACGGCGCAGGGAGATGGGAATCCTTATGCGCACAACGTCATGATGCCTGAGAGTCCGACCCTGGTGGTGAGTTCCGGGCCTTCGATTCGGGCCGCCTCCTACCTCCTGCTCGATGCGCGCAACGGCCAGCATCTGGCGGGGCGTAATTTTGAGACCGCCCGTGCTGTGGCCAGCACGCAGAAGCTGGTGACGGCGCTGGTGGTGCTGGACGCTGGCAATCTGGACAAAATGGTGCGTGTACAGTCCTCGGATGTGGCGGTGGAGCCGACACGGATGGGGTTGAAGCCCGGCGAGATGTATTCACGCCGGACCTTGCTTTACGCATTTTTGGTGAAGAGCTGCAATGACATCGCCAACGTACTGGCGCGAGATAACGCCGGCAGCATCAGCGCCTTCGCGGCGAAAATGAACGCTAAAGTGCGCTCCCTGGGCTGCACGAACTCGAATTTCAAAAATCCGCATGGCTTGACCGTTCCAGGGCAGCATTCCACCGCTCGAGACATGGCCCGCGTGGCGATGGCCGCGTACCGCAACGGCACCCTTCGCGATGCGGTGCGGCGCAAGTACTACACCTTCCGCCGCGCGGACGGTCGCTCGGTCACCCTGGAAAACACGAACGACCTGCTCGGTGCCATGCCTGAATGCAATGGCATGAAAACCGGCTACACCGTCGCCAGCGGCCGCTGTCTGATCTCCAGCGCGGCCAGTGGCGGCCGCGAGGTGATCCTGGTGCAGCTGGGTACCAAAACCGCCTACATCTGGGATGACGGACGTTTGATGATGAGCTGGGGCTTGCAGCGTCTCCGGTCCCGCAGTGGTGTGGCGTTCAAATGGTAACAAAAAATGAACCATGTGCCGGTTGCGGCAACGTGTGAACAAACGCAATGTCTGAGACCTCGTCATACTGAAAAACGCCCGCATGCCGGCCACCAAACTCGTCTGTCCTCATTGCGAAAAATCCGTCGAAATTCAGGTTTCGGCCGTCACACGCTCACGCCCCTGCCCGGAATGCGGAGAAATGGTGATGCTCCAGATGGCCGAGAAGAGCACCAAGACAAAACGCCGCGCTCTCCTCGTGACGCAGGCCGAGCCTGAGTCTGCTGCCGAGCCGCTGCCTGTGAGCGAAGAGTGTGGGCCGCAGCCGCTGCCGGGAGACGCGTTTGACCGCATGCGCATGGACCCTGAGGTGCGCATTTTCCGCCGTCGGTTAGTGATTGGGGGTGGTTTGGTGGCTGCCGTTGTGGTCGTGATGATGGCATTCAGCCTGTATCAGTCTTTCCAAGAGAAACAGGAGAGGCTCAGGCTTTTCGGAACTGACAAAATTCAAGATGAGAGTCTGCTGCTTACAAACAGCTCTGTTGCTCCTGAAGCTGCGATGATCACGCCCGATGAAACGCTGCCACCAGTCAATCCAGGAAATCTCGTTTTCCGCCCGACAGGCAGTGATAAGCACAAGACAGCCACCATTCAGGCTGGTGTGGAGGAAACATCGGCAGACCTTGCGCAGCTGGTCGCTGCAGATGAGGCGCTGCGCCAGTTTTTGCAGGCACCGAATTGGAAACAACGTGCGCTGTTGGTGCGGGACCAAGTGCGCGTGGCCCCTCTGATGGGCATTTATTATGGGAAGAACGCGGACGGACCGGTGTTGTTCGACTCCATCGTCGAGGCGGAGGAAATTTCCCCATTGTTCTCCCAGCATGTCGTCGTTTTTGAGGGCGGTGGCCGACGACTGGCCACGGTGGAGCACCATGCCTCTGGTCCCCGGGTGGACTGGGAGTCGTTCGTGGGCGC
>Ga0315908_10002348_pt1 | contig 13890 bp, 7 predicted proteins | sample LakEriMetagenome_12_FD_203520 | JGI IMG/M metagenome (GOLD analysis project Ga0315908, IMG submission 203520) | Freshwater fungal communities from buoy surface, Lake Erie, Ohio, United States - Buoy 4 MA124 | ecosystem: Environmental > Aquatic > Freshwater > Lake > Lake biofilm | place: USA...
AAAAATAAATATAAAATAAATTTAATCTAAATATAAAAATATAAAAATAAAAATAACAAATAAAATTAAATTTAATAGGCTGGTCCAAATGATTCAGATTGTTCATGTGCTCCTAAACCTTCCTGTCCACCATGTGTAGTAGCAAAAACTATGAGACAAATGCATTAATTAGCAAGTGAATTTGCAACCTAAGATATTGAAACTCAAGAGAATCTGAATAAATAAAGTTTACTTGAAAAGAAACTTTTCGAATAAGCCCAAAAATATGCTCAGGATGTAAAAATAACATTATATTTTAGGCAGAGCATGAGGAAGAAGAAGCAAGGAAATCTGCTCTTGATTTGCAGTAGCATTCATCAAAAGCATAAACGGATAGAAATAAAATGATGAGAGTATTAAAATATTATTTATTTTTGAATAGGCTGAATAATAAGCTAAGTAAATAGCTTTAGATAGTATTAGAACTATGACTATTCATCCTCCTCATGAAATTACTGGTTTCCCAGGAATGTCTATTGAAAAAACTGGAGTAAAAACTAATGTTATTACTGAAAAAACTCCTTATTATAATATTAATATTGGAAGGACTGATGGTTCAGGATTTAATGATATCACTTAATAGGTAATTCAATAGGATATAGCTGAAAGTTATATGAATGCTCCTGATCATAATCCTCTTTCCAATCATTTGGAAACTACTATTCCTAATATTAATTAGTAACCTGATGGAAATGTAAGAGGAGGAGAGTTTACAAATCATGATGAAGAAGAATTACCTTTATTATAGTGATCAATTATTTCTTTTTATTATTTTATTTTATCTTTTTTTTATTTATTTTAATATCAATTTTGATTTTATACTTATATTTAATTTATTAATTTTCCCAATTAATTATATTTTATTTAATTATAATATGAGTAATTCTGGAGAATAAATAATAGCCATTATTTATTTTGATGAAAATAATAATTAAAAATAATATTTATTTAAAGAATATAATTTTTAAATTCATCGATATTCTTATTATCTATTAATGACAATTACATATGAAATTGAATTAAAAAATATTTGATGTTAAAATGAAATTGTTAAAAATTAATCTTTTTTATTGATTAAATAAAAAGGAAATTATTATTTTTCTACCAAGCAATATGAAAAAGCTATTGATTAGTATATTAAATGTTTGGGAATATATCATTATTTAAAAAAAAAGAAAAAGAAAAAATAAAAATATTATTTTGAAGAAGTTAAATAAAAAGATAGTGAATAATTTTAATAGATTTGTTTTTTAAATTTATCAGCTTGTTATTTAAAACTCAAAGATTATGAAAATACTGAATATTTTAGTGATTTTGTTTTAAAGTATGACTCAAATAATATTAAATGCTTATACAGAAAGGCAAAAGCTAAAATTCAAAATCCTAAAAGCAATATTTAAGATCTGGAAGATGCTTTTTAGATATTTGTAAAAATATAAAAACTAGACTCAAATTTTTAAAAGGAATGTTAATTTTAAATGAATATTCTAAATGATAAAATATAAAATAAAAAATAAGAATTGTTATAATTAAAATATGAAAAGCTGTTTAATAGTTTTTTATAAGAAAGAGAAGTTTAAGAAAAAGTAATAATATAAAATTAATAATTGAGTTAGTATAAAATTGGAATTTATTAATTCATTAAAGATATTTACAAAAGTATATCATAAAAAGTATTGGAATAATATAATATATAAAAAGATTAGTAAATAATTGATATAAATTTATTAAAAAGGGAATGCTAAAAATTCTATTAAATTTAAGATTAAGTAACTTAATTAAAATAATTTTTTGATGATTCAAGTATATAAATTTTAAAATAAGCTAAAAATTATTCACATTAATAAATTTTAGAATTTAATAAAGTATATTATAAATATATATTTTAAAAAGCAATCTTTAATAGAAATTCAATTAATCATCGAATAAAAATTTTAGGAAAAATATTTTAAACTTGATGAAGCCATTATGCTTTTATAGTAAATAAAATTTATTATTATTATTATAGAAACAGCTTCATAAGTAATGAAAAAATGAAAGAAAAGTCATTTAATTTACTCATGATTATGAATTAAAATTTAGTAAACGTAATTTCTTAAATTTAATTAATGAAAAACAAAATAGAATAATAAATTGAAATAGAAAATTAGAAAGAATTAGTAAATAATTTAAATAATTCTTTGACATTACTAAAAAATTTTTTTCTTTAAAATTAATGATTTTCTCTAATTAATATGATATATATAGAATAAATTAATAAAAATTCTAAATATATTTAATATGACTAATTATTATAAGGGAAGAAAATATTAAAATAAAAATTATTGAAATATCTATAAGATAATAGTATATAATATATTAATAATAAAAAGAAATTTATTTTTTAAAATAAATGATTGATTTTAATTAGATAATTTCATATTAGACTTTATTTATTAGATTCAATGCTACTAAATAATATATGAATGTTATTTTAATTTGAAGAATTTAGAAATAAATTATATTTTTATTAAAAATTTTTTAATTTAAAAATTTTAACAAAATATTTTAAGTAATTGAAAATAATATTTATCAAAATTTATCTATCTTTTTCATTTTAAAAGAATTTTAGAGAGTTTATTTTTTTAGTTTTTTAAATTAATATTTTTTTTCAAATTTTTTATTTAATTTTATTATCATAAACTATTTAATTATTTTTTTAATATATTTATTTAAAAATATAAATTTACATAAACAAAAAAATTCATTTAAATAAACTAATATAATTTATAAAATAAATATAATTAAATATAAAATAAAAAAAATTTTTAGTTTAATTATTTAAATAATAAACAATTATTAAATTAAATTAAATTATTATTTTTTCTACATTCATTCAATTAAATTTCAATTGATTGTTAATAAAATATTTCTAATATTTGCCGAAGTATATAAAAATTTAAATTCTAAAATGTGATGACTGTAATTATCATTATGCAAACATGAGTGAGTAATTTTTAACAGATTTTATAAATTGGATTTTCGATTTTACATTAATATCTTAATAAAAAATCTAATAAATAATGTTAAAAAAATATTAAAATTTTGAAATAAAAATTCAAAAATATAGAATTTCTTAAATTATTTCAGAAATTCAATCATTAATTAATAAAATTACAAATTCCCAAATATTTAAATAAATTAATATCTAAAAATAAGCTTAATTCCAAATATTAAAATTTGATATAAAATAAAATCAATAGTTTTCAACTTTAATGTGATTATTCATAATTAAATTTTAATATTTTAAATAAGTTTGATTATAAGAAATTTATAAATAATATTATTTAAATTATCATATAATAAAATGAAACTTAATACAATAAAATAATTATCATAAATAAGTGTATTTTGAAAGCTACTGCAAATATTTAACATCAATTTCTTGGAATCTATTCTTATTTATAGAGTCTATGTCCCAAACAGCTGCAACTTTTTAAACATCTGCATCAGCTTGTGATCGATACACCGGAATAACAATTTCTGACTTAGTTTCTTCATCACAAGCAATATAGTTTTTACACAACGAGACATCTGCTTCCACTAAAATTGATTTATCTTACCAACACTGACCACATTATCCCTTTCCAAACTAGATTTAATAAAAAATAAACTACATCAATTCTTGGAGTAGCCAGTATATCACTTACATAAGGACCTATTTCTAATACTTCTTAATTTAGAAGAGCATCATTTTGGTCTTTCAATGTTGTTACTACATAAAATCCACAAAACATCAAATCATTTTTAAATGCAGCTTTTATTAATGAACTTAAAGAAGCCATTCTAGCTTCAAATGATAGCTTGTATTTCTATTAATCATATTTTTATAAAAATTTCTTAAATTTTGCTTCTAAAGATTCATAAATCTCAATTTTTTATTCAATACTTAATTAATTATTATTATTAGAATCCATTGTTGTTAATATTATTTAATTTTATAAAATATTATTAATTATATCAAAATTAATATGTACTAATTAGATAAATGATTTTATAAAGATATTTATTTTAATTTTAAGTTTTTTATTTCTAATTTTTTCATACATATTATAATATTTATTAATAAAATTATCATTACTCAATTATTTTTAATCTTTTTATTATAATATTAATAGAATTTATTTGATAGTTTAAATATAATTTTTTTATTTTTATTATTCAAATTTAATTTTTATTATTTAAATTTAATATTTATTATGGATTAAATAAATTTCGATAATTTAGATAGTGAAACTTTAAGTTTGATTGAAAATTTAAACTTGAGAAAAAAAAATAAAGATAATAATTAAGTTACTATAAAAAATTTTTAAAACTATTAAGAATAATTAGGATCTTAATCTTATAGCTTATTTGATATTAATTATAATGCAGCAAACAAATACAGGAATTAGTTTTTAATAAAAAAATGCTTCTAATATTTTAAATTAAATTATTCAAAAAAATTTTAAATATTAGATTTATTAGAATAAAAGGATTATAAATTTTTAAATAATATTCAATAAAATAGTATAATTAAAGATTAATTAATAATTGAAGATGATTAATCAATAATAAAAAATATTGATTTAATTAGAACTATTAAAAATAAAAAAATTATTGCATTTAAATAATTGAATTGAGAAATAATAAAATAAAAATTAATAAATTAAAATAATCTAATTCATAAAATTTAAAATTTATAAAATTAATTATTAATTTATTCCTTTCAAAAAATAAAATTAATGAGTATTTGATCAGAATAAAAATACTTGAAATAATGTTTTTATTTTAATAATAAAAAAAATATAATTTTGATTAAATATTTTAGAATTTTATAAATCAATATGTGTAATTTATTATTTTAACTTATTTAGAATAAATATAAATTAAAAAATTTAATTTAATTAAAAGTTTTGAATTTAAAAAAAAATTTACTTGTAAAATATATTTTAATAGACTATTTAATTATAAAAATAGAGAATCTATAATTTAATTTTTTAGTAGGAGTTACTAAATTTAAAAATTTTATAACCGTTTGAAATCATTTAAACAAATTTATAAATAAATTAAATTAAAAAAATTAGATTTATTTTTAAATTAGAAATAATTTGGAAAATAAAAATTAATATTTTTAATTTTAAAAAAATAATATCAAAAAAATATAAGTAAATAAAAAAATTTCGCTTAATTCTAATTAAGAAAATAATATAGAAAGTAATTAAAAGTTTTTAATTTATTGAAATAAAATAGTTATTAAAAATAAGATATTTATAATTTTATAAATTATATTCAATAATAAAAAATATTCAATATTTTAAAGTAATTCAATTAAATCTAATAAATGAGAAAATAAATTTAAAATTTAAAATTATTATAAAGGTGTTTTAAAACTATGAAATTATTTATTTTTATAAAAAAAAGAAAAGATTTAAAAATTAAGTTAAATTTTTTTTTGAAAATTAAAAAATTAATTTAATTTATTTTAGATTAATAAAAAAAATAATTTTTTTTTTAATAAATATCATAAAAAATTTTAAATATTTAAAAGAATAATATTTATACATAAATAAAGATATTAAAGTAAAATAAATTAAACTAGCAAAAAATAAATAAGATTAATAATTATATAAAATGTAAAACTATATAAAATTAATAATATATTATGAATAAATGGAAAATAATTACTAAATAAAATGTAAAAAAAAAATAATTAAATTATAAAATCTTTTCAATAATTTCTTCGAAAGTTATATTGATTTGGAATTAAAAACTATAAAAAAAATTAAAATAAAAAAAAAATTTAAAGATTTTTTAAAAATAAAATTTAATTAAATTTTATAAAAAATATTTTTATTTATTATTAAAATAAAAAAGAATAAAAAAATTAAACATTAAAGTTTAAAATTATTATAAATAGAAATTAAAAAAAAAATATTTTTTACTTTTTTTAGCTTTATTAAAGAAAAAATTATAATATAAATAAAAATATTTTATAATTTAATAAATTAGTACGTTTAAAATTTAATAAAAATGATTTATAAGATTAAAAAAAATATTTAATTTTCAAATAAAAACAAAAAAACTAATTTGTAATATAATAATATTTTTTTAAAAATATATTTTAAAATTATTTTTTTTAAGATGTAAATAACTAAAACTTTAAAAAATATTTAAAAAATTAAAATATCTTAAAATTTAAAAAATTTGTTTTTCTATTCTTAAAAATAGTTTATTATATAAATAAAATTAAATAAAATGCTTTAATTATACTAATTATAAGGTAAATTAAATTATTAATATTAAGGTCAAAAAATATTTTTTTCAATAACTCAAATAAAATGTTGTTTAAAGTAAAGCTTAAAAACTAGATAATTTATTTATTTAAAGTGAATAATTGAAAAAAAATTAATAACAATAAATTCACAATAAATTTTTTAACAGTTAAAATATTAATTAAAGTCCATTTTTATAAGAAAATTTAGATATTTCTTAAAATAGCTAAGAAAAAAGTTTTTTTTGTAGAAAGTCTTTTAATCTATATAAATCTTAAAATAAATAATAATAATAATAATATAATAATAATAATAATTTTAATTAATCATCCATCAGTTTTAACAACAAATTAAGTATAAATCAATTAAATTGAAATCTAAACTAAAATTATTATATATTATATTAATTAAATAATAATGAATGTTAAGATATAATTAAAAATATATAAATATAATAATTATAGATAAGTTAATATTATATATAGATAATAAATAATAAATCTAAAAAAATAAATGTGTATCGAATAATCATTTAAAAGAGGAGGAATTTCAATAATAAGAAACTTTTTGCATCAAACAGAAGGAATAAAAGCGTACATTATAAATTAAATTAAATTAGAGGATTACCTTAAAATGTCTAATCAAGATTAAATTTCAGTTTTAAATTGAAGAAATACTAAGCAGGAAAAGTTTAATCGTTCTCAGGTAAATATAAAATAATATATATAAAGTAATAAATGATATTTCCACTGCTTTTAAAGGAAAAGGAGATTCAAAATGATTAACATTATTTTTCATATTAATTTCATCATGTTTTTAATTTATATTTTATATTTTAATATAAAATTTAGAATATTTTTATTAATAAAATAAATAATTTTATAATTAAAATAATAAAAAATAGGTAAAATATAATTTAAAAATAAAAATTAAAAATTTTATTCTTTAAATTTATTTTATATATTTTTAAAGAATTAATTATTATAAACTTAATTATTTATATTGTAATTTTAATTTATTAAATAATTTACTTTTTTTATAATTATGGGTAATAACTGTAAATAGAATTGTATTGATGAAAATAAAGTCGAATTCTAAAGAGAAATTTATACAGATTAAATATTGAAAATAAAAACTCAAATATAAAAAATTAAAAAAATATAAAAATAAGATATTGATTAATAAATATAAAATGAAAGATAATAAATTAATCAAAATATCTAATAATATGTGTAATAAAATATATTTATTGCTACATAATCAAATGATGAGTTAATATAAAATTCAAATCAAATAATTTATTAATTTTAAGATTAAGAGATACAACAAAATTAAGATACTAAAGTTGATAAGTAATATTTAGAAGATGATTTTGAATAATAACAATAAAATTAAGCTTAATTATAATAACAATAAGATATTTAAATAATTCAAGGCACAATAGGTTTAGGAAAACGAATAAAATTAAAACCAGTAAAATTATAAGACGGTTCTATTTATGATGGAGAATGGTTAGAAGGAAAAAAAGATGGTTTCGGAATATAAATAATGATTGACGGTTCTAAATTTGAAGGAGAATTCAAAGAAGATAAAATAAATGGATAAGGAATATTTTATCATGCAGATGGTAATTAATGAATTTAATTATAATAATAATAAAAAATGATAAAATAAATGATTAAAAATTAATAAAATAATAAATAGGAGATACATTTGAAGGTGTTTGGATTGATGATATGGCAAATGGCTATGGAATATATAAGAATGTGAATGGTTATGAATATAAAGGTAATTGGAAAGACGATTTAAAAAACGGTTACGGATATGAAGTGTAAATAGATGGAACAACATATGAAGGAGTATACAAAGATGGCCAAAAGCATGGAAATGGCAGATTAATGTTCAAGGATGGAAGTCTTTATGTTGGAGAATTTTACAATAATGATATTCATAATTACGGAACTTATAAGTGGCCTGATGGCAAAACTTTTAGTGGACAATGGAATAAAAATTAAATGCATGGTTTTGGAAAGACAGTTTGGCCAGATGGAAGATAATATATTGGATAATTTGTTAATAATAAGAGGAATGGTAATGGACATTTCATTTGGACAGATGGAAGGGAGTATAATGGTAATTATTAATAATTATTCGTTTAGGGGAGTGGAAGAATGGCAAGCAGCATGGAAATGGGGTCTTTATTAATAAGGACTAGTAGACCAGGAAAGGGGTTTGGCATGAAGGCAAAAGAACTAGTTGGGTCGATGACTGATTTCTTTCAAAATTGATCTTAAATTTAATATAACTATTTATATGCTTATTATTTATTAATTTTATCAGGATTATTATTTTATATTTCTAATTTATTTTATATTTATTATATTTATATTTTTTTATATTTATTTCATTTTTTTAATATATATGACTGAAACTGATTGTTGTAATATTATTAATTGGTTTGGATAATACAGTTGTCTAGTTGATTTAAATAAATAAGATATAAATGATATAAATTAATATTAATTTGACAAATAACAAACTAAATTATACTTTAGCATTAATGTTTTAACTTATACTTGGATGATTCTAGCTATTTTTTTCATTATCTATAATATTAAAAATAAAAAAATTACTTAAATGATAAACGATTCTATTTTTTAATATTTTGATTATCTTAAAATTAATTTTTATAATACTTAATATTTTGAAATTGAAAAATAATATTAATCTTTTTTTATCTTTAAATATGTAAAACCATTAAAATATTTATTAATATATTTAATAAAAATAAAAAGAAAATTTTAAAATATGATATTGGAAAAATTAATAAACAAAAAAAAACTAAAAAGTATATTGTTTTTCTTTTTAGGATATAATTATTTAATTATATTTAATTTTTATAATTTTTTTGTTATAAATATACTTTTAAGTAAATGTTTTAATAATTTTTTAAATTTAAAAAATTTTACTTATTATGTTTATTTGATTTTAGATGATATTCTTTAATGGAATGCTGTTTTTATTAATACATTTTTTTGTTCTTTTATATCAACTAGAAAAGAGCTATAAATAATTTAAAAAAATGAGAAATATGTAGCTCTTTAATTATACTATCATTTAAAAAGAGCTTTTAAAATTGCTAATATATTAACAGTAATAAGATTTTTATTTAGTTTTGTATTTGTTTTTGATATTATTATTACTATTGATAGCTCAGATTCAAGAGCTTAAGCATATTAAATCTTAAAAAATGTTTTTAATTTATGTTAAATTGATTTTAAATACACTTTAAATAATCAAATAATTATAGAAAAACCAGAAATAGAGAAATAAGAATAAATACATGAAAGAATATAATCTTAATTTCAATTAATTCAACAATAATAAAATAATATAGATTATGAGTAAATTTTTTTAATGGAAGATAAAAATGAAACTGAAATTTAAAAAATACAAAGTTTTTTAGAATTAAAATAAAAAATTAATAGCTTTGAATTAGATTAAGATATTAAGATAATAAGAAAATAATAATTCAAAAACTTTTTTCATAATTATTAAACTATATTTTAAAATCCAATATTTATTATGAGCTTTTTAACAATAGACTATCTTTTAAGTATATTTTTGGGAGTTTCTAGTATAGTAATTAATTCTTATAATGATAATTCTAAAAAAATAAATCAAAAATATGAAAACTTATTTTTTTTTAAATAGTATTGTTCAATAATATTGTAAATAATGGAGTTTTCAATAATCGGTATTTTCATTTATAAATTCATTTAAAAAAAGATAATTTTGTAATAAAAGTCAATGAAAACTGATATATTTCATACTTTAAATTAGTAAAAAGTATCAAAAAAGGTTAATTATACATATGGGAGTATAGATTTTTAAAAAGTAAACGATTTTTTGACAATCAATTGAAAATATAATAATAAATAGATAATTTATTATAAAATATAAATAAAAATATATCATTATTTAATTTTAAACTATTCTAAATATTAAATTATGATGTTAGAATAATAATCAAAAACCTTATACGAATTATCTAAATAATCTTCTTATGATTTGCACTGATAATTGAGTGCTATTTTAAGTTTTTAGAAATCATAAATAAAATCTGACTTATAAATAAAATGTTCATACCTATACCTATTAGACAACCCCAAATGAATCCAAACTTAATAATAAATAGCCCTTAAAACATCAGTCATCTAAATACTTTTATGATGCAAATAATTCTAAAAAATAAAAATAAATAAAAAATAAATAAATGATAAAAAAATATAAAATTGATAGATAAAATTACATCTAGATCATACTTATTATTTATGTTAACATGATAAGCAATTAATAAATTAAAGAGCTTAAAAGAGATCTAATCATGATTCTATTGCTTATAAATGTCCTCAAATAATGGATTATCAACAAGATCAATCCTTTCAGTCTCCAAAGTATTTCTCTAGAAAGTCTAAGCACCATTCCTATCAACAAAACAAAGCATTTAGCTACTCTGATCCCAAAAAAAATAAGTGAAAGTAGCAGGTCTTCCCCTAGCCAACCTACTCTACTCCCAATAAACATAATGACTCTTCCTAACCTCATAAATAAAGTTAAAGATGAGAGGATTAGGCTATTATCTTTATTGAAACTCATTCATTAGTTGGAATCGAAGATACTTGTAGCTGAATAGGTAGCTGAAAAGGAAACAGAGTTGCAGGGGTTAGCAGTAGTTATGTCGTGACCATCAATATCCAGAGAAATAACCACGTAGTCCACGCAGGTAAAGTAAACTTATCTTTGATTTTAGTAAAAGGTATTTAGGGAATCCTTATTATTTTTAAAACATTATATTATTATATTATAATCAATATTCATTATTTTCCTACATTTATTGACCCTGTTTTTTTTAAGTTATCTTATATTAAGCCTATATAATTATGTCTTGAGGTTCGTTAGGATTTGCGTAGTTCTATTATTATTATTATTATTAATATTATTATAATAATTATTATTATTATTATTCTTTTTCCTTTTCTTATAATTAATTTTGTTAATATTATTTTTAATACTATTTTTGTAATTATAATTATTAAAATTGTTATTTTTATTTATTACAATTATTTTGGGGAGATAGCCTTGATATCTCTATTTGATCTTGATCTTTTTGGATTTGAGTATTTTGATGAGACTCTTCTGCAAATCCTGTTTATACATTTATGACTTTTGACTATGCTGATACTAACTTAAAAAAATACTCATTTTCTTTTTAATTTACAATAACCTTTACTTCTCCCTATTTTTAACTTACTTAAGTATTGACTTTAACTATTTAAGATGATCAATCTTTCTAATCTTTTTCCTATATATTTTCATGTCATTATTAAATGATTTATTAAGTTTCCTTTATACTTTTTAATTTCTCCTCTAACTTGCTCCCAACTACTTATTTTTATTAAGAGTAATAAACTATTACAATACATTTTAATTCTTAAATAATTTAGCAACATCTCCCTAATTCTACTAATATAAATCTAGATACCTTTTTAAAATATCATTTCTCAAACATCTAGTACAATAACATAAATCTAAACAGCATGGACACAACCACTCCTTATTCTTAATTACTTTATTTGCTTTAATATCGTAAGAATTTTTAAGACAATAAAAACAATAACTTCTTTAACATTTTGAGTCTGTTTAAGAATGCCTTAATAGAGAATGTATTTTATTTGGATCTTATTTCGAATGATATAGATGATGATAATTGTAAGGGTCATTTGAGAGAAGGTGCGGTTTAGAGATTGATGGATATTTTTTGGATGAACATGTTAGTAGTTAGTTTTAAGCGAAAAGTTATTTACAGTTATGGCACATTTTAAAGTATTATTATAATCCTGAAAAATGTTCGTATTTTTTCTTACGTTTCATTAATGAGATTAGTTGCTTTTTACTGTATTTTGGAGATGCAAGGCTCGGTTTTGTTTTCCTGTTTCTAATTATTTCGTCAAGTTAATACACCTATTTTAATTATTATCATATTATTTTATTATCATCATTATAATCAATATTATTATATTTTAATAATATTTACATTCTATGAAATATTAGTGAAGTACGATTTTTAGGAAACATTATAATGTGTAAAAAGCGTGTTTTCTCTTAACTAATCAAACTTAACTATAAAATTTTCTGGTACTAACAAATTAGAATGATAATAATTCTACTCAAAATTAACTATAAAGTATGTCTAGTCATCAATTTTAATTGCACTCTCCACAAATTAAACTGACTCAATAAACTACTTAAGTTACAACTTTGCAATTATATTCACAAAATATTTTAAATAAACTTATCTAATTAATTCTTAATCTCTATTTAATACAAACATGTTTGTTCTTTATTAAGTTACTAATGAATGACTACGAGGACTTATTTGTGGGAACATTTTTTTATTTAGAATTTCTATTTGTACTTGATGTTACATTCTAATGATTAATATTGTTATTTTTAAAAATTATTTTTGATATTTTTTTTATTATTTTTATAATTATTTATTAATATTAGTTACTTCTGATAAGATCTTAGATTTCTTTATTAAACTACTTTGAATTTTGCTTTTAATAATCTTATATACTGTTCCATTAGATCCTTACTAAAGAATAGTTTATTGTATAATATTTAGATTCTCTTGTTTATTTTCTCAAGATTTTTTTATTCCATAATAAGGTATGTCTAATGATCTATAAATTCGTCTACATTAAGGTATTTACTACTCATCATTTTTGTAAGTTCTTTTCTATCCTATTATTATCATTATTATTAATAATAATATTATTAGTAATATTATTATTTATATTATTATTATTATTTAATTACTTCATTTGATAAATCAAGTTTAAGTAATTCTTGTATTTTTAGACTTATCTTAATTTACTTTAAGAGATTTGCTTCTTAAAAAATTAATATTTTCTTTTCATATTCTTTTTTTTCTAACAATTTTTTATAATCTACTATTGTTTAGTATTTATAATAAAATTCATGATCTAATTATTAATCTATGAATTCTTATTTTTTTTCAACAAATAATTAATTTTCTCTTTAAAATTTGGTAAATTCTTAAAAATCTTTTTATTCTATTTCTCTGAAATATGTTTCTTCATTTTACTTGTAATATTGTTATATTTTAATAGTTTAATAGTTATAGGATTTGCAAATACTAGTTGACCTTGTAGAGTTGTTATTTATTAAAAATCTATGAAAATTTAATAATCTTATAATTTTTATATTTTTAACAAATTATAATTTATTTAAATCATATTTTTTATTATATTATATTAAATTGATTGTTTTATTTTTAATATATTATATAAATTTATAATAATATGTAATTATTAAATAAAGATTAGAATATAATATAAGAATATCAAAGTAAGATAAATAAAATATAAAAAGACGAAGAACGAAAAACAATATTTGATGATTTAACAAATATATTATAGTTATAAATAAGTTTAGAAATGTACTTAGATAAGGAATATTTAGATGTTTAATA
>Ga0315908_10002349_pt1 | contig 13890 bp, 10 predicted proteins | sample LakEriMetagenome_12_FD_203520 | JGI IMG/M metagenome (GOLD analysis project Ga0315908, IMG submission 203520) | Freshwater fungal communities from buoy surface, Lake Erie, Ohio, United States - Buoy 4 MA124 | ecosystem: Environmental > Aquatic > Freshwater > Lake > Lake biofilm | place: USA...
TTGATGGCGACGACGTTGCGCAGTTCTGAGTCGCTCATGGCACGCAGAACATTGCGACCGATGCGTCCGAATCCGTTGATGGCATATTTAGGCATAATGGTATAGGCTTGGAATGTTTTATCGACTGAAGGGCGGAAGGCGCTTCTCGTGTCGGCCGCATAATACGGAGAAAAACCCGAGCGTCAATAGGAGATGTAGGATAATTGCAACAGCGTTTTGTATCAAATAAAAGGACGTCATGAGGAATGCTAAAATTCCGGACCGTAATCCAGCCAACAACCAGAATTAGATTACGCAGATTTAAAAAATATATGGTAGGCAAGGTGTTTTGCCAAATTTCGATGGCTCCCGGACACTCCAGAATCGAGGATTACGTTGTGTAGAGATGGCCTCGCGGATATTTCATGGAAGTCGAGCCGCAGGGAGGATGCAGGCACGTCGAAATTACTTAGCTTCGAATCAGTGCCGACTGGGCAAGTTTTATTAAGGGGATGCTCGATGAATCCACGCCACCGCATACCTAACTTTTATTGGCTAACAACCTGAAACCGTCTTTTTGTCCTCCAAGTTTGGGGCGCCCTGGCAGGGTTCGTCAGTTCATTCCAGGATTCTCACAAGATCGACGACCAGAATGCGGTGATCGGAATGCGCGACTGTTTCTACCGCAACTTTTAAGGCGCGGAGATGGCGGGACGAATAGACGTGATCCAGACGCATCAGGGGAACTTTATTCGGAAATGTATCGCCCCATCCCGTGCCTGCGGAGAGGAAGGCGTCTTGGAAATCTGGGCGCATCAGACGATAAGTTGAGTCCTGAGCCGGGGCATTGAAATCGCCGCCGATAATCACTGCATTCTGCGCGGGGTTTGCTGTTTTTTCTACGGTTTGCAAGATCGAGCCGAGTTCAAGTCGCCGCGCCAGTCGATTGAAGCGATGGGTATTCCAGCATTCGGATCGCCAGATTCTCATGTCGGTGGCAGCCGATGCCAGATGCACGTTGACAACTTCGAGGTTCGAGCCGTCGGGCAGCGACACCGTGATTTGGTGATCGCGGAACTGGTCGATGCGATCCTCGCGACTGATCGGCCAGCGGCTGATGATGCCGCTGGATTTGTGCACGCTGAAGTGCCCGGTTCCCGCAAAGGCCCGGTCGCAGATGTTTTTGACGAAGTAGGGGTAAACTTCCTGAACGAGAATGATGTCTGGGTTCCAGCCAAGAATATCCTCAATGGGACTGCTCTTGTTAAAATTCTCGCAATTGAGTGTCAGCACCCGAATCACCGGTCTGCCGTCCAATGTTGATAGCGGTGTTTTGGTAGCGGGTTTTTTGCCGATGTTGGCGACGACTTTCGCTTCGTCCGCACCAAACAGCACCGTGACGATCCAGATCGTGCAGACGATCATCGAAAACGGACTGCGTAGCAGGATCAAAGCCGTGCCTGCGATCGTCAGACCCAGCAAGCCCCAGAACCACAAGGGCAGCACGGTGAACGCGGCGAAGCGGTCGGGCTGGCGCGTGAAAAAATATACCGTGAACGCGTGCAGCACCATCGATGTAATCACCAACAGCCAGCCGCTGTAGCGCTTGAACCGGATTGTGTGGTGGGAAAGAGGTGAAAACACAGGCGCGTAAGCCGGGGTGGCCGGTCAACTGCCGATCAGCGTGCGCGGCGTGGCTCCCGCCTGATAGGGAACTTCCTCAAGAATCGCACGCACGAGATCGTTGGTGGTTAGGCCTTCGATGCGGGCGTTGTATTCCAGCACGATGCGGTGGCGCAGCACGGCTTTGGCCACGTAGCGAACGTCTTCGAACGAGGCATGCGGACGTTCATTGATCAAGGCGCGGGCCTTGGCGGCGGAGGCCAGCGACAGCGCGGCGCGGGGCGAGGCACCGTAGCGGATGCCGCGGGCGGCGGCGGATTGGCCCGGATGGGTGGCGTCAACGAGGCGCGCGATGTAATTAGCCACCGGGTCGGGCAGATAGATCCGCCGCACGAGGTCGAGCACGCTTCCCAATGTTTCCGCTGACATGATCGCCTCGACCTGCGGGTCGGTGCCGAGTTCGCGGTGGGTGACAATGCGCTCCAGCGTGGCGACGTTGTTGCGGGTCACTTCGAGTTTGAAAAGAAAGCGGTCCAATTGCGCTTCCGGTAGCGGGTAGGTGCCTTCGAGTTCGATCGGGTTCTGCGTGGCGAGCACGAAAAACGGCAGCGGCAGCGCGTGGGTTTGGCCAAGCACGGTTACCCGGCGTTCCTGCATCGCCTCGAGCAATGCCGACTGGGTTTTCGGGGATGCGCGGTTGATTTCATCTGCGAGCAGCACGTTGGTGAACAAGGGTCCCGGTTGAAAAACGAACTCGCGGCGTCCATTGACTTCCTGCAGCACCGGGTTGCCGGTGATGTCGCCGGGAAGGAGGTCGGGAGTGAACTGCACCCGTTTGGTGTCGAGGCGCAGCGAGCGGGAAAGTCCCTTGACCAGTTCGGTTTTGCCGAGACCTGGGAGTCCTTCGAGCAGGATGTGGCCGCGCGCGAGCACGCCGGTGATGACGAGATCCACCAGCTCCTCTTGTCCGAACAGGACCTGGTTAAGGGCGGTGTTCAGGGAGCGAATGTGCTTTGCGGCTTCGGCGACTTCGGTTTCGGTGGCGTGTGACATGAGCGTTGGCGGATTATTTGAAATATTTCTTCAGGGCTTTTTGTTCGTTGGGATCGAGCGATTCTTTCCAGATCCTCTCGCCGCCCTTGCCGGTTCCGGCGACCGCGCCACCGCTGCTGATGCCGCTGGGGCTTTTGTCAACTTCGTGTTCTCCGTCCTGTAGTTCCAGCAGATCGCCGGGTAGGGCGCGTGATAGATCGTCGGTTTTGAGAGTTTCCCGGTCGCCGGTTTCGAGTTCCTGCGACGCCTTGCCGAGCAGATTCGGATCGTGCCCCGGTCCACGGTTCACGCCGCCTTTGCCCGGTCCTTCTCCTTCGCCGTCTTCACCCTCTCCCTCGCCCCCGCCCTCGCCTTTCCCTTGTCCCTGTCCTTTTTTGTCGCCCGGATGACTGCCATCGGCGAGCAGTTCGTCCGTCCAGTCGTCGCCCTCGCCTCCCTGACCTTCCCATTGCTGCGGGTTGCCGAGTTTGTCGGCCTGCTTTTGCAGGTTCTCCTTGAGCTGCTGCAGCTGCTCCGGTGTCAACTGAGATAGCTTGTCGGGGTCCAGCCCCTTGAGTTGTTCTAACAAAGCCGGGTTGGGTTTCATCGCACCATTTTTCATGCCGTCGAGCGCCTGTTCGAATTCATTCGCCAGCCGCGCTTTTTCCTTTTCACCCATGTCCGGATTTTTCTGCAAGTTGCCCAAAGCTTTGGCCGCCTGGCTCATGTCGCGCTCGAGCCGCTGCGCTTCGGCCTTGTGCTCCTTGCGCATGTTGTCGGTCGCTTCCATCGAGGCATGGCTAAACCACTCATCGGGATCCTGCGCTCGCAGGTCTTCGATTTTTTTGCGAACTTCCTCGATGTAGGGTTCGTCGATCACCTTTTCCTGTTCCAATTTTTCCAGTTCGGCCTCGGTGCGCGACCACGCCTGTGGTTCGTCCGGTTTGGCGAAGGGTGCGGTGATCCGGCTCATGGGAATGAAAAATCCGGCAAGCAGAATCACTAGTGCGGCGAGCGGTGCGATCAAAAGTCGGGGCCAATTCCAGCGCAATCCCGCATGCACACGGGCGGGTGGTTCCGGCCAGGGAGCGACCTTGGCGCTTGCGGCGGATAGCCCGCTGCGCAGGGACATCGCTGCTTCCATTCGCACCAGTGACTGCGCGGGTTTTTCAAATCGGCGACGGGCATGGAACCAGGCGGCCAGTCCGACCATGCCCACCAGGGCGGCGGCGCCGATGGCAAATTGCCAGACGGGAAGTGTGGGGTGTTCGCGGCGCAGCAGTAGCAGAATGCAGGTGCCGAGCAGGCTGCAAAACAACAGCGGACCGGCGAAATCCTGCATCCACCAGGCAAAGTTCACCTTGCGCGACACCGCGAGCGCGTGGCCTTCCCAGATTTTTTTTGCTGCATCTGTCTCGCCCATCGATAGCGATTATATCAGCAATCGGGCAAAGGGGAAGGGGAGAAAAAACGAAATTCTGCGGGTTCATCGGATGCGTACGAATCAACATTTTACATTCCACGCTTGAATTCCGTCGCCGCCGACCGCACTCTGAATCCGCACGTGCCCGTAGCTCAGCTGGATAGAGCTCCCGCCTTCTAAGCGGGTTGTCGCAGGTTCGAATCCTGCCGGGCACGCTTTTTTTCATTCCGATTTTTTCATGGTGATTGATGCCGACAGTCGTGGTTTGTTTATTGTGTTAGAAGGGATCGACGGCACTGGGAAATCCAGCCAGGTTGGCAAATTGGCGAGCTATTTTTCGTCGTTGGGCCGGGAGGTGGTCACGAGTCGCGAGCCGACCGACGGTCCCTGGGGAAAAAAACTGCGCGACTCCGCGACGCTGGGGCGCCTGGATCCGTTGGATGAGCTGGAATATTTTTTGCAGGATCGGCGCGAGCACGTCGAGCAATTGATTCGTCCGGCGCTGGCGGAGGGCAAGGTGGTGATCCTCGACCGCTATTATTTCTCCACCATGGCCTATCAGGGTGCGCGCGGTTTTGACCCGCAGGAGATCCGCAAGCGCAACGAGGAGTTCGCGCCGCGGCCCGACTTCCTGGTCATACTTGACCTCGATGTGGAGACCGCCCTGCAGCGCGTCGGTCATCGCGGCGACCAGGCGAATCATTTTGAAAAACGCGATTCCCTGCAGCGCTGCCGGGAAATTTTCCTCGGTCTGGCGAATGAACCGTTTGCCCGGGTCATTTCCGCCGCCGGGTCGATGGATGAAATCTCGCGCGACATTGTCGATTTTTTGGAAGGGAAGAAATAAGCGTCCTGATTTCACGTATCCTACGCAACCATGAAAAATTCTATTCTTTGTTACTCGCTGGTCGCCCTGATATTTGCTTCGGCAGAGGAGCCCCCCAGCCAGGCAAAAGCGGCGGCAGACATGGCGGTGGCCGCGAATGCCTTTCTCGCCAGTCTCACGCCTGAACAGAGCGCCAAGGCGGTCTTCGATTTTGCAGATGCCGAGCGAGAAAACTGGAAGTTCACCCCGCAACCGCGCAGAGGTGTGCCGATCGAAGCGCTCAATGATGCGCAGGTGGAATTGGCGAAAAAACTTCTGGCATCGGTTCTCAGCGACCGCGGTGTGACTAAGGCGACTACGATCATGCAACTGGAGCAATTGCTCGGCGAAATGGAGAAGGACCCGGTTAAAAGAAACCACAAGGCGTATTTTACTTCGATCTTCGGAAAGCCGTCGGACAAGAGTACCTGGGCCTGGCGCTTTGAAGGACATCACCTCGCGGTGAACATCACGCTGGTCGATGGCAAAACGATTGTTGCCGCGCCGACTTTCATGGGTGCGAGTCCCGCCAAGGTCATGGAGGGACGGATGAAGGGCTCGCAACCGCTTGCTGTTGAAGAGGACCTGGCGCGGGCCCTCGCGGTTTCGCTCAACAGCAAGGGCAAGAAGGTCATTTACACCGAACAGGCGCCCGGCGACATCCTCACCGCAGAGAAGCGCGTGGCTCAGCAACTCGAGCCACAGGGCATCGCTGCGGACCAGTTCACCGAATCCGAGCAAAAGTTGCTGATCGAGTTGGTTACGGAATACGCGCACCGGCTGCGTCCCGCAATCGCCGCAGTGGATTTGAAAAAAATCAACGCGCTCGAGAAGTCGGCGATTCGTTTTGCCTGGGCTGGCAGCCTGGAGCCGGGCAAGGCCTACTATTACCGCATTCAGATGCCGACCGTTTTGATCGAAGCCGCGAATTCCCAAAACAACGCCAATCACATTCACACGGTCTGGCGCGATCAGAAAAATGACTTCGGTCGCGATTCACTGAGCGAACACTTCAAAAAAGAACGGCATTGATCAAGTCTCATTTTTTTATGCGGACGTTGTCTGCCGTTCTGCTGGGTGCGACATCTGCATTCGGCGATTTTTCGATTTCCTCGACAGATCAATCGGTGAAGATTACTGCGGGTGATGCCCTGGTGACCGAGTTTCGCACGGACTCGAAGGTTCCTTATCTTTATCCGCTTTCAGCGCCGCTGGGAACGAATTTGAGTCGTCATTGGCCAGTGGAGAACGATGCGCCGGAGGAAGAGCGCGACCACCCGCATCATCGTGGTTGCTGGCTGTCGCATGGCGCGGTGAACGGCTATGATTTTTGGGCGTGGACTGGTGGTAAGGACGCGCGCATCGTTCATCGGGCCACCGAAAATGCCACCGCTGCAAAAAACAGCGCTACCTTCACGGTCCTGCTAGACTGGGTAGCGGAAAAGAAAACGCTGCTAGAGGAAAAGCGTGGTTACTCAGTTGAGGATCTCGATGCCGATACGCGGATCATCGATGTCACATCCACGCTTAAGGCTGTCAGCGGCGACGTGCTTTTTGGCGACACTAAGGAGGGTTTTTTCGCCTTCCGCATGGATCGCAGTCTGCGTCTGAAAGGACCACAGGCCAAGGGCGGGATGTTCGACAGCCACGGTCGAAAAGACGTGCAGTGCTGGGGAAAAAAATCGTCATGGGTTGGGTTTCACGGTCCTGACGATCAAGGCAAACCTGCAGTAATTGCGATGATGGATCATCCGCAGAACCTGCGCCACGAAACCTGGTGGCATGCCCGCGACTACGGACTGCTCGCTGCCAATCCTTTCGGTATTCACGATTTTGAGGCAAACAAGAACAAAACCATGGGCAATCATGTTCTCAAGAACGGCGAGTCCCTTGTGTTCCGCTATCGACTTGTCTTGCACCGCGGAGAGCCAGATGAAAAACGAATCGACTCGTGGTGGAAAGGATTCAGCAAATAAGAACGTATTTTTTCCTGAGCAGTCATTGCAATTTTCCCATTTCCATTTTTCAACAATCTTATGAAACGCCGTCAACTTCTTCAAACATCGGCCTTCGCAGGCACTTGGTCGCTGCTCTCGCCACTGGCGCGCGCGGCGGGAGTCAACGCCGAAATCCGCGTGGCGGTAATCGGATTCAACAGTCGTGGCGATAATCACATTAGCGACCTGCTCCAGGTCAAGGGATGCCGAATCGTGGCGCTGTGTGACTGCGACGAAACTGTGCTGGCCAAGGGCGTCGAAAGCCTAAAGAAACAAGGGATCAAGGTTGCTGCCTACACCGACTATCGTAAGTGCTGCGAGGCCAAGGACATCGATGCTGTGAGCATCGCCACACCCAATCACACCCATGTGTTGATTTCACTCACTGCGGCGGCGAACGGCAAGCATGTGTATGTGGAAAAACCGGTTTCACACAATGTGTGGGAAGGCCGGCAACTCGCTGCGGGAGCGGAGAAATATAAGGTGATCATTCAAAGTGGTTTCCAGCGTCGTTCGGAAACATCATGGGAGGAAGCCTTCGCCTGGCTCAATGAGGGCAAACTAGGTAAACTCAAACTCGCCCGCGGCTTTTGCTACAAACCGCGGAACTCGATCGGCAAGGCAGCGTCGGCATTTCAAATACCCGCCACGATTCATTACGACCTCTGGAGCGGCCCGCGCGAAATCAAACCGGTGATGCGCCAGAAATTCCACTACGCCTGGCACTGGCAGAGCCCTTATGGCAATGGTGACCTCGGCAACCAGGGGCCTCATCAACTCGACGTCTGTCGCTGGGCGCTGGGAGATCCGCATCTTCCGGAACATATTGTCTCCCTCGGCGGACGTGTTGGTTATCAGGACGACGGTGACACTGCCAACACCCAGTTGTTGTGGCTCGAGCACAAGGACAAGGCGCCGATCCTTTTTGAGGTGCGCGGCCTGCCCAAAGAGAAAATGAACTATAAGGGTGGCATGGACAAATACAAAGGCCAGGACATCGGTAACATCATCGAATACGACGGTGGATATCTCGCCGGCGGTCACGGTCCGCAGTGCTCAATCTTCGACAACGACGGCAAAGTCATCAAGTCATTCAAGGGTTCCGTGATGCATCATCAGAATTGGATCGACTCGATCCACGCGGGAAAAATTGCGCCGATGCGTGCCGCCGAGAGCGGGCATTATTCCGCTGCGCTCGCCCATCTCGGTGCCATTTCGCTCACACTCGGTAAAAAGGAACCATTCGCTGAATGGCAGGCGGCGAATAAAAATGAAACTTTGGGCGAGGCCGCCGTACGAATGATGGCTCATCTCGATGCCAACCAGGTCGATCTAACCAAAACCCCGCTGTCGATGGGTGCGATGCTGTCGTTTGATCCGGTGGCGGAGCGATTCACCGGCGAGCAGTCCACTGCGGCTAACAAGTTTCTCAAGGGAGAGTATCGTAAGGGATTTGAACTGCCGCTTTAATCAGTAGGTAATTCAACCGTCATGATTACATTTGTAACACTGTAATGCAGGATTAAATAAACGTGCTGTCTGCATCGCTTTGATGAAAAATAGCTCCCTCGACTACTGGCTGAATCCCAGGATGGAGCGATTCTCAACTCAGGAATGAGCAGATATACTCGCAGATGCCTTCCGTGACGCGAATGGTAAAACCGCTGTTCGCGCGGACGTCAAATGATGCATCAGCTGCATAGCTGTTGCTGTCACTACTGCCGTCGAGAGTCACCGAACAAGAGCCTGCGATGATTTCCATTCGCTCCGCAGCAGCGGTGCCGAAGTGGTATTCTCCGGGGTAAATAAGTCCCAGGGTTTTTTTGGAGCCATCGGAAAAATGGATCGAGTGGGAGACCACCCTGCCTTCAAAATAAATGTTGGCCTTGGTGTCGATCGTGACCTCAGAAAATGACATGATACTCATGATGTTTGTTATTTTGTTCTGCTAAAAATTTATTCGCCATCCTCTGCGGATGATTCTTCGGTTTGCTGATTGCGCAATTGACGGTATGCGGCTTTCAAGCGAATTCGGTGGGCGATGGTGCGCTCGAACCCTCGCGTTCTCTTGCGTTGCAGCGGAGTCATGTCGATCACGCGAGTTTCTATGAGCTTTAGGAAAGACTTGCGGCGTCTGCGCGGCTTTTTCTTGCGATCCTTTGCTGCTTTGTTCTCGGGAGGTTTGTTCTGTTTCTTGTCTGCCAACGAGGCCTCCGCCTTGCGCCGAAGTGGCAGGATTAATGTGTCGTCGGCAAACAACAGAAGGTGACCTTGGGAAAGCAGCCAGAAAAGATCGGCCAGCCATTCCTTGGAGGGATCCTGATCGCCTTCTGGCAACACGGACTTCCAGAGTTTCGCCAGCTTTGTCTCCGGATTTGCGCTCATGCATTCGACGATCTTCGCCACGCGGTCGGAGAAAGTGGTATTGTTTGGAATCGGATGGGGCCGCGAGGGACCGGCAAAGAGTTTCCCTTGTTTTTTGAACACCGGCAGGTGCTCTTTTTCCAACATGGTGCATACGGTGGGTATGATCACAGCGGGATGATTTCCGGCGTGACGGGCGGAGTTCTTGAAGTGCACCAGCAGGCCGGGCGAGATCAGTTTGACCGGTGTGCTCGCCGGAATTTCAATCCGGTGGGTTGCGACATACATTTCCGGGAATCGATTGTTCAGGAAATGTTGTTCGACATCCTTGCGCTCGTCGAGCTGGATTGATTCTTCGGAGCCGACAGGATGCCAGCGCAGTTTGGTTTTCATTCCGTGCAGCCATTTCTGCACTGCTTCCTCGCTGCGTTCGGTGATGATTTTCGCAGCGTAACGATCAAAAGGCATATTGGAAAATTTGTCGCGGTGGACTTGGCGGATGGTCGATTGATAGGCGTGGTAGTTAGGCGGGCCAAACACGATACCGCTCAGGCCGCATTTTGCCACAACTTGGAAATTTCCCGCTGGTCCATCGATCTCGATCTCTTCTTCTTCGTATAAGTCGCCGCGCCACTCGGCGCTCCAGAAATGCTTCACGGCATCTTCTTTGGTGAGCCACAATGAATTGTCGCGGTGACCATGATACAGCGGCGGCATGGCTGGATCGACTGTGAATATGCCGTTGAATCGTTCCCGCTGGCTCATCAATGTCTTGGCAATGTCAAACAGCGAATACACGCGGGCGAAGTGCATCACTTCCTTAGCAATCAAATGGATGGCATCAGCATTTGGTTCCACGCTGACCCTCACCCCCGGCGCCGGTGTGATGAACTCCTGCTGGTCGGGGGCGTTGTCGTAGCTCCTGTCTCTGTCATCGCGACGAGGTGACCGTCGGTCATCGCGCGGACCACGGTCGTCTCGCCGCGGCGGGAAGGATCGTTCTCTGCCGCCGTCGCCCCGCCGGTCATCGCGTCGTGGAGCCCTAACAAGCGGAGCTTCGTCAATTTCAATATTTTTTTTCGGACTAACAGCGGGCCGTGGCACCGCATCTCGCGCCCACGAGGGGCCCAGGTCAAGTGCGGACAGAAGGCGGCTGGCAGGATGGAGAGGGTCGCTCACGCGGCAAATCGTAGCAAAGAAAATGGAAATGACAAACTCATCGTTACTTTTTTTCAGTTGTTAATACGGGGATTTTTCATTCCCTCAAGCAAGCGGCAACACTTTGTGATTGATGACTATTTCCGGTCTTTTGCCTTTTGAAATCGCGATCGTCGGCTGTTTTCATCGGGCACTTCTTCTCTGAAAACTGGTTTTTCTTCTCGTGCGATGTCGAGCGGTGCCGGTGCGAGTGGATCGACCGCGACTTTTTTCACCTTGATCTTCTTAGCTCTTCTCGCATTGCCGACAGGCTGCCAGGTAGGAAATTTCCAGTCGGTGCGGGTCAACAGCGCTTCCACGATCAATAATGCCAGCAAGGCAATGCCGAGTGGCAGTCGCAGTGATGCCTCCATGACTCGCGGTGGGCGCAACCAGGCAGTAGACAATTCCACCAGTTCTCCCCGCCCGCCGGTTTGTTGGGAAACGGCGCGTAACTCGGCAATGCGCTCGGGTTCGAAGGCCCATTCAATCGATGACCCGAGTGTGATCGGACCAAAGGGAATGGCGAAGCTGCCAACCTGAACGGCTCCACGAATCACGCTGCCTTCCTCAAGGTCGCGGGTCATACTGAATTTCCCCGGAGCAATGCGTTTCCATGGGACGTCGTAAGCGGGCTTGTCGGTGGTGGTTTCTAACAGGCGGATACGGGGAGGGAATGAAGTAAACTTGTCCGACCATATTTCCGGATCATAGAGCAGGTCGAGGGTTAGACGCGTGCCCTCGGTGCGATGCTTGAGGCCGATGCCGGGTGGCAGATCAAGACCCATCAGCCAGCGTGTGGTGGTTTGCAGGAAGTCGGCATATTGTGGCCAGTCGCGTGTGGCGTCGGATTTTTTTCCGCCTAACGGAAATGAGATCGCCGCGCTGCGGCCGAGTCCCCGGCGTGCCGTTGCGAAGAGAGGGGCGAGGTATTCGTCTGCCGAAGCGAGGGAAACCGTTGCGTCCTCGCGTGCATACGAAAGGTTGTAGCCGTCCACATGCTCCAGCCATTTCATTGGTTGGGGCGACAACTCCGACCAACGGCCCGTCGCTTTGGTTGCGGTTTTTTCCTCAATGAATGCGGAGCGCGCGATGGTAACGGTTTCCTGTGCGAAGATCTTCGGGATGTCCATCGGTTTATCGCTGAAGAACATCCGGCCCTTACCGAGCTTGGCGATTTCCTCGCAAAGTTTGGCATCGGAGTCAGCGGGCGTGCCGAGTCCGATGACCGAAATAGTGGCACCCTGGTCGGTCATTTCCTTTATCAGCTTTTTGTAGTCGCCCGGCTCTTCGGTGTCCGCGGTATCGGTGAACAGAATCAAGTGTCGCGTGCCGACATTGGTTTTTTTCAACGCCTCCCATCCGGCTTTGAGCCCTTCGTAAACATAAATGCCACCGCCGGAGGATTGCACCTTTCTCACGCGAGCGGCCAAGGCAGCCTGCTTGTTTTCGATCCGCGTCATCGGCACGAAGGTCTCCGGTGCAGAATCAACGGCGATCACTGCCACCTGGTCCATCGCACCCAGCAGGTTGATGGCATTCACCGCTCCCTGGTTGGCGAGGTCGATTTTGGTTTTGCCCGGTGCAACGCTGACCGACATCGAGCCGGAGCGGTCCATGACGATGGCCAGCGCGACGGCTAGTTTGCGATGCTCGGACTTCAGTTCCATCGAAACCGGCAGAAGTTTATCGATAGGCGATTGAAAATAACCGCCCGAGCCGAAGGAGTGGTCGCCACCAGCCATCAGCAGACCACCGCCCTGATCGTGAACAAAGAAATGCAGCGCGTCCTGGAATGCGGTGGGCACTTCATGAGCCGGAACGTTGTTGAGAATGACAGCCCGTGTGCCTGAGAGTTTGCCAATCGTTAGTTGCGAAAAGTCGGTCACGGTCTCTACGTTGAAATCCAGAGAACGGAGGATTTTTGCGGCGGGATCGTCTTCGTAGCGCGTGGCCAGCAGCACCCTCGGGCCAGCGGTAACTTCGATCCAGCGCGACAGCTGGTTGTTGCCGACGTGGGTGTCGTTTTCCGGTAGGATTTCCGCCTTGTATTCAAATGAGCCCGAGCGGGGAATGCGGTCGGTGAATTCAATCTTGCCGACATTGTCCTTGATTGTGATATTTGTGGTGGTGAGAACATTGTCATTACGCTTCAGTGTGATCGGCACTTCACCATCTTTCGAGCCGCGGACGATGATAGAAATGAGAAATGGTTCGCCGGCTTGAACGCGGTCGGGGAACATCAATTTCGCCACGCGGAAATCGTTATCGATTTTCTCGCGGACAAAGCGGAACTCCAAGGGAATGCCACGCGCCTGAAGTTGGGCTGCAGCTTCGTGGAGCGGTTCGGTGGAATAACCGTCTGTGAAAATCAGCACGCGCGTCGGTTTGTCCTCGCGGGCGACTGCGGCAATATGCTGCAGCGCGAGATTGGTTCGTGTAAGTTTGCGCGAACCAGTGAATACCGCACCATCGGACCCGAGCGGAGCAATTTCCGCCGCGTAATTCATCAAATGCAATTCGTCGTTCCGGGTGGGTTTGGATTTTTCCAAAATGTCCCTCCACTCGATTAGGTTCTTGTCAATGAGGTCTTCGGTGGAATCGGACCGGTCCAGGAGCACATACAAATCCAAAGCGTCCTGTTGCTTGCGGATCGACGGACTGGCGAGAATCAGAGCGCAAAGACAGATCAACAAGATCCGCAGCGGGGTGAACAAATTGAGGTTTTTCCAAAACCAGCCTGCAACAAGCAGGAGGGGAACCAGCAAAAACCATTCCGGCGATTGGAAGATGACGGGCATGTAGTCTGCCGTGTAAGACTAGCGGGAAACGGTTACTGTGCAACATTTAATCCCGGCGGAACTTACATCGTGCGATGCGGCTTACACAGCAAAGCGCTTGTTGACTGCGTTCCAGTTGACCACATTCCACCAGGCTGTGATATAATCAGCGCGGCGGTTTTGGTAATGAAGATAGTAGGCGTGCTCCCAGACATCCAGCGCCAGTAGCGGTATGCCGAGTTCGTTGTCGGCGACGATGCCCTTCATCATCGGATTGTCCTGATTGGCCGTAGAGACAATTTTCAGTTTGCCGTTTTGAGAGATCAACCACGCCCAGCCAGAGCCGAAGCGTTTGATCGCGGCATCGGCAAAGAGTTTTTTGAACTCATCAAGAGAACCGAATGCCGCAGTGATCGCCGTGAGCAATTTTCCGCCCGGCTTTCCTGCCTCTTGGCTCGGAGCCATCGTATTCCAGAAAAAGCTGTGATTCCAGTGACCGCCGCCATTATTACGCAGGGTCGCCTTGAGCATTGCGTCGGATACGGCGGAAATTTTTCCCTGCAAGGCATCGAGCGATTCCCCTGCGAGATCCGCGTGGGCTTGCAGCGCCTCGTTGAGCTTGGCGATGTA
>Ga0315908_10002351_pt1 | contig 13883 bp, 11 predicted proteins | sample LakEriMetagenome_12_FD_203520 | JGI IMG/M metagenome (GOLD analysis project Ga0315908, IMG submission 203520) | Freshwater fungal communities from buoy surface, Lake Erie, Ohio, United States - Buoy 4 MA124 | ecosystem: Environmental > Aquatic > Freshwater > Lake > Lake biofilm | place: USA...
GCCCCCGATATGCGGCAGATTAGCCCCCAAATATCACGCAAAAATGACAAAGGCCCCGGTCGCCCGGGGCCTTTGGTTGTTCTGCCCTTGCGATCAGTGCGCGGCGCTCACGGCACGCCCGGTCAGCACGCGTACCAGATTGGCGCGATAAGCCGCCGTTCCGTGCAGATCCGAGATCATGTCGCTGTCATCCACCGCCAGACCCTTGACCGCATCAGCGGTAAAGGATTTCGACAAGGCCGCCTCGCCTTCGGCCCAGCGGAACACGCCATTGTTTGACGCGCCTGTTACGGCGACCCGCACGCCCGTCTTGAACTTGGCCACAAACACCCCGGTCAGGGCAAAGCGGCTGGCAGGCTGGTTGAACTTCACATAGGCCGCCTTTTCCGGGATCGGGAAGGTGACGCCCGTGACGAACTCGCCTTCTTCAAGGGCGGTCGTGAACATGCCCTGAAAGTAATCGTCCGCCACGATCTTGCGCTTGTTGGTCACCACCGTGGCCCCACCGCCCAAAACCGCCGAAGGATAGCAGGCCGAGGGGTCATTGTTGGCAATCGACCCACCGATCGTGCCGCGAGAGCGCACCGCCGGATCGCCGATGCCGCCCGCAAGGGCAGCGAGCGCCGGATAATTCTTGGCCGCCTCACGTGCCACCACGGCATGGGCCGTGGCCCCGCCGATGTGCAAGCCACCATCGCCCATGCAAACGCCCTGCAACTCGGCAATCCCGGTCAGGCTGACCAGAACCGACGGCGCCGCAAGCCGCTGCTTCATCGTCGGCATCAGCGTCTGACCGCCCGACAGGGGTTGCGCCCCGTCTTGGCCCAGAAGTTTCGCCGCCTCGGCAATCGAGGAGGGTTTCACGAAGTCAAAGTTGTGCATCTTTTGTCCCTCCCTGTTAGCCGTTCATCGCCTGCCACACCCGACCGGGTGAGACGGGCATATCGATATGGGCCACCTTATGGCCGCCCGAGTTCAACGCATCCAAGACTGCGTTGATGACCGCCGGGGGCGAGCCGATGGCACCCGCCTCACCGCAGCCCTTCACCCCCAAGGGGTTGTGGGTGCAGGCCGTCTGGCACGAGTAGTCCACGTTGTAGAACGGCACATCATCAGCGCGCGGCATGGCGTAATCCATGTACGAACCCGTCAGAAGCTGGCCATTCTCATCATAGGTCGTGTTTTCCAACAGCGCCTGACCGATGCCTTGGCCCACACCGCCATGCACCTGACCTTCCACGATCATCGGGTTCATGATGTTGCCAAAGTCGTCGGCGCAATGGAACGCCAAGACGTCCACTTTGCCGGTGCCCTCGTCCACCTCGACCTCGCAGATATAGGCGCCTGCGGGATAGGTGAAGTTGGCCGGGTCGTAGAAGGCAGTTTCCTCCAGCCCCGGTTCCAGCGTTTCAAGTGGATAGTTGTGGGGCACATAGGCCGAGAAGGCGATTTCGCCGAAGGTCTTGGCCTTGTCGGTGCCTGCCACGCTGAACTTGCCATCCTCAAAGGTGATATCCCCTTCGGAAGCTTCTAGCATATGCGCGGCAATCTTCTTGCCCTTGGCGATGATCTTATCCACCGCCTTGGTCATCGCGACGCCACACACCGCCAAGGAGCGCGAGCCATAAGAGCCCATCCCGAACGGAATCTTCGAGGTGTCACCATGGACAATCTCGACCGAGGCCTCGGGGATCCCAAGCTTGTCCGCCACGATCTGGGCAAACACCGTCTCATGGCCCTGCCCGTGGCTGTGCGCGCCGACCATCACGCTGATGTTGCCGGTCGCATTCACCCGCACCGTGGCCGCGTCATAAAGACCAACCCGTGCGCCAAGGATGCCGACAAGGTGGCTCGGCGCAATACCGCAGGCCTCGATCCAGGTCGACAGCCCCATGCCGCGCAGCTTGCCGCGCGCAGCGCTTTCGGCGCGACGCTTGGCAAAGCCTGCCACGTCGGCCATCTCCATCGCCTTGTCCAAGGTCGCGTGGTAGTTGCCGGTGTCATAGACCAGTGCCACGGGCGTGGTGTAGGGGAACATGTCGGTGGTGATGAAGTTCTTGCGACGCACTTCGAACGGATCAAGACCCAATTCCCGGCACATCTTGTCGACCACACGCTCCAGCGAATAGGTCGCCTCGGGCCGCCCTGCCCCGCGATAGGCATCGACCGGAGCGGTGTTGGTGAACACGGTTTTCACGTTCACATAGACATGCGGCACCTTGTAGGGGCCGGCCATCAGCGTGCCGTGCAGGAAGGTCGGCGTCACGGTGGCGAAGTTCGACAGATACGCCCCAACGTTCGCCATGGTCTCAGTGCGGACGGCGAGGAAATTGCCTTCCTTGTCGCAGGCCAGTTCGATCTTTGTCACATGGTCGCGACCATGAGCGTCCGACAGGAAGCTTTCCGAGCGTTCCGCCGTCCAGCGCACCGGACGACCGAGCCGCTTGGACGCGGCCAGCACCAAGGCTTCTTCGCCGTAGTGATAGATTTTCGAGCCAAAGCCGCCGCCCACATCGGGCGCAACCACGGTCAGCTTGTTTTCCGGAATCCCCAGAACAAAAGCCGCCACCAAAAGCCGCGTCAGGTGCGGGTTCTGGCTGGTCGTCGTCAGCTTGTAATCCCCGGTGCCGGGGAAATACTCACCAATCGAGGCGCGCGGCTCCATCGCGTTCGGCACCAGACGGTTGTTCACCAGTTCCAGCGTGGTGACATGCGGCGCGGATTTGAAGGCGGCGTCCACGGCGGCGCGGTTGTCTTCGATCCAGCCCCAGTCATAGCACTGGTTGTCAGGGATCTCGTCATGCACGCGGTTCGACGAATCCGCCAAAGCCTTGGCCATGTCGATGATCGCGGGCAGTTCTTCGATATCGGTATCATCGGCCAATTGCTGGGCCGCGTCTTTCGCCTGCTGATAGGTCTCGGCGACCACAGCGGCATAGGCATCGCCCACATGGCGCACTTTGCCATGGGCCAGCACCGGGCGCTTCGGCTCGCGCATCGGTTCGCCATTGCGCGACTTGATAAGCCAACCCGCCGGGTTGCCGCCCACGTCCTTGAAATCCTCGCCAGTAAAGACGGCCAGAACGCCCGGCATCGCCTCGGCCGCCTTGGCGTTGATCGACTTGATCCGGCCATGCGCCACGGTCGAGCGGACAAAGACCGCATAGGTCTGGCCGTGCAGCGCCATGTCGTCGGTGTAAACCCCGCGACCGGTCAGAAAGCGGATATCCTCGCGGCGCTTTGACGATGCGCCAATTCCATGATCCTTCGGCATCTGATCCCCCCTCATTCCGCCGCGACCGACTGCCCCGAGGCAGACAGCACAGCTTTGACGATGTTGTGATAACCCGTGCAGCGGCAGATATTGCCCTCAAGGTAATGGCGCACCTCGGCCTCGGTCGGCTTGGGGTTTTCCGCCAAAAGGGCTGCCGAAGACATCACCATGCCCGGCGTGCAGAAACCGCACTGCAGCCCGTGATGATCTTGGAACGCCTGCTGCAGCACACCCAAAGACCCGTCCGGGTTGGCCATGCCTTCAATGGTTTTGACCTGCGCACCGGCCACATCCTGTGCAAAGACGGTGCAGGATTTCACCGGCTTGCCATCGACATGCACCACACAGGCGCCGCACTGGCTGGTGTCGCAGCCGACATGGGTGCCGGTCAGACCCAGCCCCTCACGCAAAAAGGCCGACAACAGCGTGCGGCCCTCAACCTCGCCCGCAACGGCTTTGCCGTTCACGGTCATGCTGACTTTCGTCATGGATTTCCTCCCTTGGACAGTCCTGGGTACGTCTTTTCAGTCTTTTGTCATTCTCAGGTTCAGGCGCCGATCATGCGCTTGAACCAGCCCTTCTTCGGGGCTTCTTCGGTGCCTTCGGCCATGGCCTTGGCTTCATCAGACCCCTCCTCCGGGGCCTCCAACGCGTCTTGAAAGCGGGTAAAGAACTCATCCGCCATCTTCTTGGCAAAGCCATCGATCAAGCGGCTTCCCAATTGGGCGATCTTGCCACCGACCGAGGCATCAACCGTGTAGGACAGCTCGGTCCCCTCAGGCACCGCGACCATCGTCACCTTGGCCCCGCCCTTGGCATAGCCAGCAGCCCCGCCCTTGCCTTCGCCAGAAATCGTGACCGCCCGACCCGGATCGATATCCGAGAGCTTAACCACCCCTGTAAAGGTGGCGCTGACCGGGCCGACCTTTTGCTTCACCGTGGCCTCAAATCCCTCTTCAACCGAGCCAGTCATGCTTTGGCAGCCCGGCACGCATTGCATCAAAACTTCAGGATTCAAAATCGCGGCCCAAACCGTTTCTGGGCTGGCCTTGATGGTTTTCACATCGGACAGTTGCATCACGAAAACTCCTCACTCGGCCGACAGCCTAAGGGGACCCGCCACGCGGCGCTATGGTTCCTTGGTCGTAGTCGCCGCCAGAAAGGCGTAAATCGCCTCGGGCTGTACCGGCTTAATCAACAGCCCCAACCCAGCTGCCGTTGCGGCCTCACGCAGACCCTCGCCCCGGTCAGCCGAGAGCAGGCGCGCCGGCAGGTCGGGGGCACGAGCGCGCAGGGAGACCAGCGTTTCAAGCCCGCTCATCCCCGTGCCCAATTGCTGATCGGCAATCAGCGCATCGGGCAGGATGCCCAGATCCTCGATCAACGCCAAAGCCTCTTCGCCGCTGGATGCTTCGATCACCGCGACGCCCCATTTTTCCAAGAAAAGGACCATAGCGCGGCGCAGTTCCGCATCATTTTCCACCAACAAGACAATCCGCCCTTCCACCGACCGGCCCGGCAGGGCGGCAAAAGCGGGCCGCTCCTCGGGCACCATGCCATCGGCCAAGGGCACCTGCAGCATAAATACCGTGCCGCGACCTTGCCGTGACGACAAGCCCAATGGGTGGCCCAATAGCGCGGCCGCGCGGTCCACAATGGCCAAGCCCAGCCCCAACCCTTCCGAAGCGCTGGCGCGCCCGGCAATGCGGTGGAACTCTTTGAAGATGTTTTCCTGTTCGGCCTCGGCAATCCCCGGGCCGGTGTCCCAGACCTCAAGCCGCAGCATCCCCCCACGCACCCGCGCAGCCACCAGGACCCGCCCAGTTTCGGTGTAACGGATCGCGTTGCCGATCAGGTTTTGCAGGATCCGCCGCAAGTATCCGGGGTCGGACAGCACCACCGCCTCACAGGGGCGCACCGTCAATCTCAGCCCCTTGGCCGCCGCCGAAGGCTGAAACTCATCGGCCAATTGCACCAAAAGCCGCCCCATCCGGATCGGCGCCACGGTCACCGCCGCCTTGCCGCTTTCCAGCCGCGAGATGTCCAGAAGGGCCGCCAGAATGCCCTCAACCGAGACCAGCGCATTTTGCGCCTTGCCCACCGCCTCGACCACCGGCGCGGGCAGATCGGTTTCGGGCACGGATGACAAAAACAGCTTGGCCGCCGAGAGGGGCTGCAACAGATCATGGCTCGCCGCCGCCACAAAGCGCGAGCGTGAGGCATTGGCCCGTTCAGCCTGCGCCAGCGCGTCCTCAAGATCGAGCGTGCGTTCGACCACGCGGGCCTCAAGTGTTTCCTTGGCGCGGGCCATATCTTCGACCGCCCGGCGCTCGGCGGTGACGTCGGTGAAGCTGAACAAGAACCCCTTGTCCGGCATTTCCTGCGCAAAGACATCCAAGATCAGCCCCGGATCACGGCGCAGCTCGAACGTCACCGGCGGTCGCCCGCCCCGGCCATCCACCCAAGCGCCCAGCCGATCCGCCGTCATTCCCTCGCCAAAGCGGAACTGGCGCGCGAGCCCATCAAAGAGCGCGCCAAACTCAGCCCCCACCCGCATCCGCACCATCGGCAGCGCGAGCAAAACCCCAAGCCGCGCATTCCACCCGACCAACCGCTGCCCGGCGTCAAAAATCGCCACCCCTTGGTTGATGTGGTCCAAAGTGGCGCGCACCAGCCGTTCCTGATCGTCCAACAGGCGGCCCAACTCTTGCCGTTCAAACCGGATGAGGTCGGTCACATCGGTCTGCAACACCACGGTGCCGCCGTCATTGGTGCGATGCTCGGACACCTGCACCCAATGATCCCAGCGCATGCGGACATTGAAGATCACATGCTGGTCCATATGCCGCCGCCGCCGCTGCACGACCCAGCTTTCCGCCGTCTCGCCTTCGGGCAGTTCCAAATCCTGCGATTGGCTGACCAGATCGACATAGGCGGCAAAGGTCAGCCCCGGCTGCAAGGCTGGGCGCACATCGGTCAGATGCACGCAAAACCGGCTGTTGCACATGACCAAGACATCATCGGGGCCAAAAAGCGCAAACCCCTCCTGCACCGTCTCAATCGCATCGGCGAGGTTTTGGCGCGCGCGTTCGGTCTCGCGGTTGGCATCCTCCAGCGCGGCATTGGAGGCGTTCAGCAAATCGAGCGCGCGTTCCAATTCGCGCGTGCGCTCGCGCACCTGATCTTCCAGCATGGCCGCGCGCTGAAACTGGGCATAGGCCGCGCCGCCATCATCGGCAATCTGCTCCACCCGCCGCATCAAGACCTTGGAGATCGCCAGAAGCTTTTCAATCTGGCGGGCCGGTGGATCGGCGGGGTTTACAAGCGTGTCGGTCACAAGCCGCCCCCGTCAGCCACGTCCGGCGGATAAAGCGCCACGCCGGTCATGGTCTGGTTGACATGCATCGAATTGACCTGCTCGCCATAGGTGGAAAACCCCACCACGCCATGGGCGCTCAGCACCGCTGAAATCTCGCCGGTCATCTGCTTTTCCAAGGCTTCCATCCGCCGCAAGATGCAGTCACAGGCCAAAATCGCCGGGGCCGCCCCCTGCCCGCGCAAATCGGCCAAGGCCCGCGACAGATGGGCAGCCATGTCCTGCGGTTCGGCCAAGGTCAGCACAACCCCCTCATCAATGGCCGAGAAGAAGATCAGATCGCCGTTCGCATCCACCTGCTGAATGGCGCGGACGTGATGCGCGCCGCCAATCCGCACCACCACCGGGTGGGCGGCAAAGGTGAACGTGGTCAGTTGCGCCGGGTCCTTGCCCAGAATCCGCGCATATTCCCGCGCGGCAGGTTCGGCGTTGATCCCGCGCACAATGCGGCGCGCAGGATCGGCTTCAGTCACCACCATGCGCGCCTCGGTTGGGCGCAGATGGTCAAGGCTGAACACCTTCACACGCGCCGCCGTCCGCACCAGCGTGACGACAGCGGCATTTTGCAAGAACCGCCCCTCATGCAGCACAAAGGTCGCGCCAAACCGCGTGCCATCCCCGGCCGAGCCGCCAAACAGCGGCACCGGCCCCAAACCCCGCGCCAAGGTCGAGGCAAGCTCATCCTCGCGCACCGAGAGCCCATCCACCATGAGAAAGGCAAACTCGCCCTCCCATGCGGGCCGTGCCCGCGCCATGGCTTGGCGGTCGCGGATCAACTGGCCAATCAGCGCCTGCGCCTCAATCCGCGCCAGATCGGCGATCAACAGGGTCGAGACCATGAACAGGCCCTGCGGCAAGCCCACGGCGACAATCTCGCCCTCGGCATAGCCCGCCCCGGTGATTTCCCCCGCCGTGGTGCAGCCAATCACCGGCACCGCGCCAAAGGCAGCCGTTACCTCGGTGGCCAAGGCCGCAAGATCGGTTTCTGGCGAGACAAACAACAAGATCGCCGCAAAGGGCCCTGCCCCCAGCGCCTGCGCCAAAGCACCTGCCCGCCCCGGCCCCCGTGCGGGCACCGAAACGCGCGGCATCAGCGCCATGATCTGCCCGCTGTCCTCCACCAAAGGCCCTCCCAAGCCTGCCGAAAGGTTGGGCGATCCACCGCCCCCGCGCAAGGGGTCTTGGACGCAGCGAAGGCCTTAGCCTTCCGGCACCATGGCCGAAAACCGCGCCTCTTTCGCCATCAAGACCGCCTGCGTTCGGCTCAGAACCCCAAGCTTGCGCATAATCGCCGTGACATGCGCCTTGACCGTGGTTTCCGCGATGTTCAGCTCATAGGCGATTTGCTTGTTCAGCTTGCCCTCGCAGATCAGCTGCAAAATGCGCGCCTGCTGGCGGGTGAGAAGCCCCAGCCGCGCAATCGCCTCTTCGCTGGCACTGGTGCCGCCTTCGGCCTGCACCCCATCGGGCAGATAGGTCCGCCCCGCGCGCACCGCCTCTAAAGCGGCGCGGTAGGTGTCGCGGTGGGCGTGTTTGGGCACAAACCCCGCCGCCCCCGCCCGCACTGCCGCCCGCATGATGCGCGGATCGGCCAAGGAGGACACCACCAACACCGGCACATCCGGCACCACCAGACGTAGCCGCACCAGCCCGTCCAGCCCATCGACATCCGGCAGGTTCAGATCCAACAGCACCAGATCGGGCCGTGGCCCGCGATCCAGCCGCGCCGTCGCCTCCTCCAAAGACCCCGCCGTTTCCACCACGGGCAGCCCCGCCACCATCTTCAGCGTCATCGACAGAGCATCACAAAACAAAGGATGGTCATCGACAATCAGCGCCCGTTGCGGCGCAGGACGCAAAGAAGGGTCGGTCTGGGTCATCGGCTTGCCTCGCAGTTCATGGGACCAAGCCTATCACCCGTTGCCCCGCTCTGGCCAGCGCGGCCAAAGTCGCAACTCCGCCGATCCGACGCAGGCGAAGTGCCTGCCCCCTTTCCACCTGCGCTTTGGACCGCTATGACCCTGCGACCCAACCTTCCCGAGGCCCCCATGCTGACCCGCCGCGCTGCTTTTCTTCTGTCGCTCACCGCTTTGGCCGCATGTGGCACCCGGCCTGAGCCGGAGGTGTCGCATGCCGCGCTGCATCCCGGCGAAACCCCGGAACTGCGCGCGCTCATCCGCAAATGGGCCGCGACCTATGAGATTCCCGAAAGCCTGCTGCATCGCCAGATTCAGCGCGAAAGCGGCTATAACCCGGCTGCGCGCAACGGGCCTTACTACGGTCTGATGCAAATCCTGCCGCAGACCGCCCATGGCATGGGCTATCGCGGCACGCCTGCCGGGCTGTTGGACCCCGACACCAATCTGGAGTTTGGCGCAAAATACCTGCGCGGCGCGTGGCTCGTGTCTGGCGGCAATGAGGACAAGGCGATGAAGTGGTACGCGAAGGGCTATTATTACGAGGCCAAGCGCCTAGGCCTCTTGCGCGAAACCGGGCTGGTCAGCTGATCCACAGACTGTCGCAGCATCCGTGGCATGCCGCGAACAAAGTTCCGCAAGCCTTTGATCTATGGAGAAAATCGGGATGCATCCAAAAATGGACGCATCCCTTTTCTCTCAATACCAAGCGTCCGCCATGCCGGTCTTGCGGCCTTCGATAAAGTCACGCAGCCCCTCGCGGATGCCCTCATCCAAAGCCGGGGCCTGATATTCGGCCAGCCGCTTTTTCCAAAGCGCATTGGCCCGCGTCGCCGCATCTGTTGATCCGGCAGCTTCCCATTTTTCAAAGGGTTCGTTGTCCGACAACTCGCTGTCCCAAAACGCGGTCTCATAATGCGCCATGGTGTGCGAACAGCCAAAGAAATGGTTGCCCGGCCCCACTTCGGCAAAGGCTTCGACGGCCAGTTGATCGTCGTCGATCTTGATCCCATCAAGATAGGAATGCAGCGCCCCACACAGATCAGCATCCAGCATGAACTTCTCATAAGACATGCTCAAAAGCCCATCCAGGAAGCCCGCCGAATGCAGGATGAAATTCGCCCCGCAATGAATGGCAGACAGCATCGACATGGTGCCTTCCATCATCGCTTGGGCGTCAGGCAGCTTTGAGGTCGTGAAATTGCCCGAGCAGCGCAGGGGCAAGTTCAAGCGCCGCGCCAGCTGGCCAATCACCATGGAGCCAATCGCAGGCTCCGGCGTGCCAAAGGTCGGGCTGCCCGACCGCAACGACATCGAGGACAGGAAATTGCCAAAGATCACCGGCGCGCCCTTGCGCTCCAACTGGGTCAGCGCACAGCCCGCCATGGTCTCGGCCAAGGATTGGGCAATCGCGCCCGCATTGGTCACCGGCCCCATCGCCCCGCCCAAGATAAACGGCACGATCACCGCCGCCTGATTGGCCCGCGCATAGGCCCGTAGCGATTTGGTCATGGTGCCGTCCCACACAAGCGGTGAGTTCACGTTCACATTGCCAAGGATCACGCAGTTCTGGTCGACGAAATCGCGGCCAAAAAGGATACGGCACATCTCAATGCTGTCTTCCGACCGTTCTTCCGCGGTGACCGACCCCATGAAGGGCCGATCAGAATACTCGATATGGGCCATCACCATATCCAGATGCCGCTTGTTCACCGGAATATCGGTCGGCTCACAAATCGTGCCGCCTGAATGGTGGAAATTCGGAGAGGATTGCGCCAGCTTGATGAAATTCTGGAAATCGTCCAGCGTGCCAAAGCGCCGACCCCGGTCCAGATCCATCACGAAGGGGCTGCCATAGGCTGGCGAGAAGACCACGTTCTTGCCGCCAATCCGCACCGAATTGGCCGGGTTGCGGGCGTGCTGGGTGAACTCCGCCGGGGCCGAGCGCAGGATCTCGCGCATCATGCCCGGCTCAAACTTGACCAAAAGCCCGTCGACTTTGGCCCCGGCCTTGCGCCACATCTCCAGCACTTCGGGGTCATCGCGGAACTCGATGCCGGTCTCGGCCAAAATCCGGTCAGCCGCGGCTTCGACGCGGATCAGATTCTCCTCAGACAGCACGTCATAGGTCGGGATATTGCGCTGGATATAGGGCCGCCCCACGCCGGCACCCTTTTGCGCGCGCTCTGCCTGCCGCGCCTGCCGCCCTGATCTTGCCCGCGTCTCGCTCATGCCCGTCCCCTTCTCGACACCTGTGTCAAGTTTCAACAAAGCCGCCCCCGCTGCTTGGCTTTTCCCGACAGATCAAATGTCGCAAACGCACGAAGTTTTGCGCCTTTCCAAATACTCAACCTTGGCCCGGCCCGCTCAGGTCACCACGTCCGGCGCCGTGCGGCCGGTCTGCCCGGCAATCCCCGCAATCGCCTCGGCGGCTGCAATCACGGGGGCCAATGCCTCTTGCGGATCCAAATCCAACCCCTCAGGCCCTGGCGCATAGCGTTCGAGATACAGCCGCAGCGTCGCCCCTTCCGTGCCGGTGCCAGAAAGCCGCATCACAAACCGCGCGCCCCCCTCGAACATCACCCGCACGCCCTGCCCTTTGGAAACCGCGCCATCCACCGGATCTTCATAGGAAAAATCATCCGCCGCTGTCACCGTCAGCCCTGCCATCTGCCGCCCCGGCAGGCTGGGCAGGCTGGCGCGCAACGCCGCCATCATCGCATCTGCCCGCGAGGTCTCAATCGCCTCATAATCATGGCGGCTGTAATAGTTGCGGCCAAAGCGCGCCCAGTGATCGGCCATGATCTCAGCGACCGACAGGCCCCGCACCGCCAGAATGTTCAGCCACAACAAAACCGCCCAAAGCCCGTCTTTTTCCCGCACATGGTCGCTACTGGTGCCAAAGCTTTCCTCACCGCACAGCGTTACCTTGCCGGCATCCAACAGGTTGCCAAAGAACTTCCAGCCCGTCGGCGTCTCATAGCAAGCAATCCCCAAAGCCGCCGCCACCCGGTCCACCGCCGCCGAGGTGGGCATGGACCGCGCCACCCCTACCAGACCCTTCGCATAGGCCGGGGCCAGTTGTGCGTTCGCGGCCAAGACGGCGAGACTGTCCGAGGGCGAGACATAAATCCCCCGACCCACCACCATGTTGCGATCGCCATCTCCGTCGCTCGCCGCGGCGAAATCAGGGGCGTTTTCGCCCATCATCTCGGCCATCAGCGCATGGGCCCATGTCGGATTGGGGTCGGGATGCAGGCCGCCAAAGTCAGGCAACGGAGTGGCGTTGACCACGGTCCCTTTCGGCGCACCCAGACGGTTTTCAAGAATTTCAACGGCATAGGGCCCGGTGACCGCATTCATCGCATCCATCCGCATGCGAAACCCACGTTGAAAGAGGGCGCGAATGGCCGGGAAGTCGAAAAGCCCTTCCATCAAGGCGGCGTAATCCGCCACAGGGTCGACCACATCGACGGCCATGTCGCCGATGTGCTGGCGTCCGATCTGCGCAAGATCGATGTCCTGCCCCTCCCAGATGCGATAATCAGCCAAGGTCGTGGTGCGCGAATAGATCGCCTCGGTCACGCTTTCAGGCGCGGGGCCGCCATTCGGCATGTTGAACTTGACCCCGAAATCCTCCTCTGGCCCGCCGGGGTTATGGCTGGCGGACAGGATGACACCGCCATCCGCTTTGTTCAGCCTTATCAGATGGCTGGCCGCCGGAGTTGACAAAATCGCGCCCCGTCCAACGATCACCCGCGCCACCCCATTGGCCGCAGCCATCGCCAAGATCACTTGCGCGGCGCGGTCGTTGAAGTAGCGCCCGTCGCCGCCCAGAACAAAGGTTTTGCCAAGCCCGCCCACCACATCGAACGTCGCCTGCACGAAGTTCTCCAGATACTGCGGTGCCATGAAGACCTTGGTCTTTTTGCGCAACCCGCTGGTGCCGGGCTTTTGGCCCGCAATCGGCCGGGTCGGAATTCTCCGCAGGGTCATAAGGGGCCTCGAACAATAACTGGAGCAAACTTGGTGGGCGCAGCACAGGCAAAGCCGCGCAACATTCTGTCTCGCGCCGGGGTGGGGCCTGTCAAGCGGTCTGGCCAGAGCGCGAGGCTATCCCCAAACGCAGCGCCCGAGGCCGCGAGCTGAAACGTCCCGCGAATGATCTGTATCAAATACAGGTTCGACACGCTGAGCTAATGTCGCCCAGACAAGCGGATACGGGGGGAACGCCATGCGACTGACAACACGCACCAATCTGGCGATGCGGACCTTGATGTTTTGCGCCGTGAACCCCGGCCAGATCGTGCGCAAGCACGAGGTGGCCACGGCCTGCGGCGCCTCAGAAAACCATCTAGCGCAGGTGATCCACCTTTTGGCGCGCAAGGGCTATATCAAAACCCAGCGCGGCCGATCGGGCGGGCTGATGCTGGCGCGCGCGCCGGAAGAGATCGGCGTGGGCGAGGTGTTTCGCGCCTTTGAGGCAGTTTTGCCCTTTACCGAATGCACCGAGGAACGGCAGGCGAGCTGCCCGCTTGCGGGCTGTTGCCGGTTGAAATGCGTGCTGGAAGAGGCTTTGGGTGCCTTTTATGGGCGGCTTGACCAATCAACGCTGGCGGATCTGGTCACCGACAATACAGCCCTGAAAACGCTGCTGAAAGTGGCCTAACGCGCGCTACTCCCGCCAGCCGCGCAACCGCAGCGCATTGCCCAAGACAAAGACCGACGACAAGGCCATCGCCCCCGCACCCAGCATCGGCGAGAGTTGCGGGCCGCCAAAGGGGACCAGAACCCCTGCGGCCACCGGGATCAGCACGGCGTTATAGCCAAAGGCCCAAAAGAGGTTCTGCCGAATGTTGCGCATCACCGCGCGTGACAGGCCAATGGCCTGCACCACGCCTTGGGGATCGCCGCGCATCAAGACCACATCGCCCGCCTCGATCGCCACATCGGTGCCGGTGCCCATGGCAATGCCCACATCGGCCAAGGCCAGCGCCGGGGCATCGTTTAATCCATCCCCCACAAAGGCCGTGCCCGCCCCAAGACTGCGGATCACCTCCGCTTTTTGTGCAGGCATAATCTCGCTATGCACAGTCTTAATTCCGATAAGCGCGGCTATGGCCTGCGCCGTCGCGCCTGCATCCCCGGTGATCATCACCGAAGTTATGCCCATCTTTTCAAGCTGATCCACGGTGCGGGCCGCGTTTGGCTTGACCGGGTCGGCCACCACAATCGCCGCTTCGGCCCGGCCTTCGCGGCCGACCAAAAGCACGCCTTGGCCCTGCGCCTGAGCAGCGCTGCACATCTGTGCAAGATC
>Ga0315908_10002352_pt1 | contig 13883 bp, 8 predicted proteins | sample LakEriMetagenome_12_FD_203520 | JGI IMG/M metagenome (GOLD analysis project Ga0315908, IMG submission 203520) | Freshwater fungal communities from buoy surface, Lake Erie, Ohio, United States - Buoy 4 MA124 | ecosystem: Environmental > Aquatic > Freshwater > Lake > Lake biofilm | place: USA...
TGAAATACATAAATGTAGAGGAATTTTCTTAAATGATAGTTAAATAAGATTAAGAAATTGATAAGGAATAAGAATACCAAGAAGATTTATAAATTTATAATTAAATAAGGAAAGATATTAATAATTAGAATGAAACATCTAAAAGATTATTAAGATTAGTTAAAGATTAGTTTATATAGTGAAGATAATAATCATTATTTATGAAAATAATTTACAATTATAAAATAGAAAAATATAATTATTTTATGAATTTATATTTTTATCAAATATTTATAAAATCATAGATTACAATCTATTTTTCTGAGATTTTTTAATTTATACCTATTATTTGAATATTTTAGTTATTTTAATTTAGAATAAACTTTGGAAAAATACCACAACCATATTAAATATATAAAGACTAATTTTAAGACTATTTTATAAAAAATTAATCATTTATATTTTGAATGCAAAAAATGTCTTAATTTCTTGCTCCTAAACATAATATAGCCAATATTTTATATTATTTAACCAATAAAATAGTTTCAACAATAGGTCCTTAATTTAAATTGAATTCTTAAATTAATTAATTAGTTTCTATATTTCTTAATTTAACGTATCCAGCTTTATCATTTATTATAATGAATTAACTATAAATATTTATTGAACAAACTAGAATACTTTAGTTATTAATTTAATATATTAATTTAAAATTTTCAAATTAAAAATTATCATTTAGTATCAGTTACCAAACATTAATTATTCCATCTACAGATCCAGTAGCCATTTTAATTATTTTTTAATTGTCATTTTAGTCCTAAGAACTAAAACAAATAACATTAGTTTTATGAATATTTTTATAATTTTATAACTATTAAGAATTATTTAGATTCCAAATAATAAGTGTTTAATTATAACTTACTGAAACAATAAGATCCGTTAATTTAATACCAATAGCATTTATAATTGCTGAGTCATGTCCTATTAATTATTTGTATTTTAAATTATATTATAGATTATTAGTATTCAATATTTAATTAATATCCCAAACAAATAATTATGAACATTCATAGTCTCCTCCACTCAATAGAAATCTATTTGATTTTTTTTGCATTATGTTTAAGCAACATACTCCTGCTTTATGTCCTTCTAGCTATTTAATTAAATTATTATTTATTATATCGTAAATCAATATTTCATTATCTTTACTTCCGATTGCAATTATGTTCTCATATATAATTTAAATGCATAAAATATTTTGTTTATTTTTTGTCATAAAACTTTTTTTAAATTTTAATTAAATTTGTTATTAAATATCTTAATCATAATTATATTATAAAATCAAATTATTTTACGATATTTCAAAATCTTTGTTGAAAATTAGTTTTGCTTTTTCTAATTAGTAATCGTTAAATTAATTATTTTCTTATATTTAAGATTAATCAATGTTTAAAATTTTTTTTTCAGATATTTATTGCATATTTAAAGATTTATTAATTTTATTTTATCATAATTATTAGTTATTAAAATTGAAAGGACTTGAAAATTTTTATTAATTTTATTCTTACTTTTTATTATTTGATTTTATTTAACTAACAAATTATTTTTTAATTTCATCATCATTAAAACTTCTATTTGGAGTATTTTATGAATATTAACTTTTTTGAATTTATATATATTATTTTTATTGATTTAAATTATTAGCTCAATCAAAAGGTATTTACGAATTTATAATTTCATTAAAACTAATTTATTATTTTATATCATTTTAGTTTCCTATAGTAGGAATTATATTTTCTAAATTTTAAATTTGATTTTGAATTTATTAATCAATATAACCTATTATATGATTACTAAATTTTATCAAATATTCTTATTTATAGAGTTATTTTTCAGATGATTAAATTTCTAGTAAAAATGTTGAAATGTCTTTAATATAATCTGATGTTTATTTTTGAGTTTTATTAATATTAGAATATGCCTAAAATTTAATTAATAAAAGAATAAATTTTAATTTAAATTACTTGTGAAATTTAATTTTTTAATTTTATTTCCTGCAATTCTTAGACTAGATTTGCATTTGAAATATTTTTAAGATCGAGTTATTATTTTTATTAAGATTTAATTTAATTTAATACTTAATCTTTAATATTTTTATAACTAATCATTAAATTTTTAAACTAAGAGTATTAACTAACATATTCTCAATAGTTTTCATCTAATTATTATATAAGAATATTTTCAAATTTCATTATTATGTTCTATATAATTTGCATTGTTCTTTTTAAATCTTAATTTAATTTATATTTTTATTTCTCTAATATTATTTTAAAATTACTAATGTTTTGTTCTTCTTAAGATACTAAAAATAAAGTTTCATCATTTATTGGGTCTGTATTACTTAATAAAATACTTTAATCTACACTTTTTTAATCTATATTTTAAATTTAACTTTTTGCCATATCATTTTCTTTTGCATTTCTATTTGTTTATGAAAAATTATATCTATTTTCAAATTTAAAACTACTTTATTTATTTTCATTTAATAAAATTTATCTTTATATATTATCATAACTATTATTTTTTGTTTATGTTTAATTATATTTTTAATCTTCTTAATCATTTAAAAAACTATTTATTCTATATGATTCAATATCTATATAATCTGCTTTTGATGCATTTTAATTCATTAAAATTAAATTATTTATAAATTTAAATAATTAAATATATATAATATAATAATAAATTTAATAAAAAATATTAAATTCCAGTAATTAAAATAATTTTTATAATGCTTATTTATTTAATTTAATCACAATTTGGATAATAACAAAATAAGATTATTAGAATTTTTATATTAAAAGGTTCCTTACAATCCATATATTGGTATAGAATTTAATTCGGATTTCAACTATATTGCATATTTTTAATCTGTTTTTATTTATTTATTATTTGAAAAACAAAAAATAGCTGATTAAAAAATTTTTGTATTTCTGTTTTTCTTATTTTAAATAACATACTAGATATTATTATCAATAATTAAAGATGAGCATAGTTTTTAATCATTTATAAGTATATTTTATAATTTATCCTTTGATTATCCAGTAATAATACCTCTGATTTCAATTTTTAGTTACTTAATTTTTTAAATATCCAATTATTATTATTCTTGTTTTTACTATAATATTTCTTCTTATTATTATTACTATTATTCTTTCAATTATTATTTTTAACTTAATTCTTATTCATGTTTTTTTTCGTCTTATAAATTTTTTAATTAATTATAAAGATCATCAATATTCAATTATTCTATATCTTAACCTTTATCTTTCAACAAATTTAATAATTATTATATTTAATTTTTATCAGATTATATTTATTATTCTTCATTTAATTATTATTATTAATCTGCAGGAACTTCTTCTTAAATTTATTATTCCTTTTAAGATTAATTTTATATATTTTCAGCTTCTTAATTTAAATCATTATTTATTTATTATTATTATTGTTCTTATAAATCACTTAAATTATTCTCTAAATTATAAATAGATTAATTTTTTTAATCTCTATTACTTATATTTTATGTATCAGTTTTATTATTTTAATCTTTGTCTAACTGTTTTTTATTATTCTATAATTACTATTTCTTAGACTTCTTTTTTTTTTTTTTATCTTTACCTTTACTTTACTACTTAATTTTCTACTACTTTTCTTATGCCTTTTTAGCTTTATCTTTTTATTACTACAAGTTTTTCAAAACCTTGAGTTTATTCTATAACTTTTCTTTAGCTTTAGCTTTAACCTTAACTTTATCTTCCTTTCTTTAAAGAATGGCCTTATTCTTCTCCTTATTACTAAGCTTACTTTTAGCATTGAGAAAAATATTATTAGGCTTAAAGTTATTAGTATAATTAAGATAGAAATTATGAATAGGACAAGTAAGATTGAGTATATCAAGATCAATATTTAACTCTAAATAAGTGTTATTATTATTATTTGAGAAAACATGTGAAATTGCTTAAGAGGCATTGAAGAGAGGACTTCCTATAATAATGAAAGGGTAACCGATATCTATTTAATAGCCATCTTGTATTAGGAAGTTTTGTTGAAGGAAGTAGTCTGAAAGGGAGTTTGAGCCAAGATCTATTAGAAGTTGGTCTAAGTCTTTGTAGGATTCTTGTAATGTTTCAGAATTGTTGTAGTAGGAACCATAGGTACTAAATATCAACAAAGGAATTCCTATATACTTATTATTTATATAATATTATATTTAAATATATATTTTAATTTATTATTATGTTTTATTTATAGATATATTGTATTTTGAATATGTTTTATTTAAGAATTTATAAATTTAATAAAATTTTAAATATATCTATATTTATATTAATATTTAATTTATATTGTATTATATAAATGCGATATTAATTTTTTAATTTTAATATACTTGTCTCTTCATAAACTCTCTTGCTTTTTTAATAAGTTCTTTTAATTCTTATCCTGGAGTAATTAGATCATAATTTTAATTAAATAGACTAATATAATGAGAATTTAATGCTGACTATTTACAACCTAAGACTACAAGAGTAATTCCAGTTTAGGTATTGGAATCTATAATATTATTGTTTTCTATAATGAGTTATCTTTTTTTGCTGAAACTTTCATAATTATCAACATTGCCTTCAGATCGGACGTAAAGCATACGGCTTTTACAAACGCTGAAGAATGAGTCTTTAATTAAGTTCTTTGAAATCTAAATTTAACCTGATCCGTATTGGTAATATCCATTGTTTATTAGAATGTTCTTTTTGCCTAAAAAGATGAAATGATTGTGTTATTCCTATTATTATTATTATTATTGATTAAATAATAATGATATTATATTAATAAGCAAATTTATAAATATGATAATAATACAGGATTAACTCTCTTAATATCTTAAAAACCCATAGAATACAACTAACTCAAAATATAAGGATGATTAGTCTAAATATCAGTTTAATAATTAACCGTACCATTTTAAATAATAACAATAATATCTCCATCAATAAAAGAATCAAGATACTATTACAATTTAGCATATTATTCCTCGAATAAATCCTTATTATCAAATAGAAACTCTTAATAATCGGTAATGTTTCTATGACAATGACTGGATATTTTCATAAGAAGTAATCCATGACATTAAATAGAAATTGAAGTGTCAAGGTAAGAGATAGAGGTTGAGGAAATGGTGATTCTCTTACGTTGGGATTTAAGAGAGAGGATTTAAGAAATGTTAATGGATGGGAAATCGAATAGGAATTGGGAAAGGAAGAAGTGTTGGTCTTTTAAAAGCGATAGAGTTTGTTCTATTACTAAATGGGAGAGCGAATTTGAGAGGGATACCATTAAATTTTGATATATTTATTTGTTTTCTTAAGCTATTTTACTAGTCTTAAGCATTATTGCTAGCTATTATATACATAATATATCATTGTATTATAATATGATTATAATAGTATGAAAATATATAATAATATAAATGTATATATTAATTTACTTGCCTAAATATCATGATGAACAGCCTACAGCCATAAGTCTTACACTCCTAATATTGTTTAATCTACTTAGTAACCTAAGTCTGACATTTATAACTCTTATTAAGATCAGAATTAATCTTGACTGAGTCTTGCTACAATTGTCCATTATTCTTTTTAGCCAATTAACCTATGAAACTTATCGCAATTTATTATTGTTGCTCAAACTTTTCAAATAAAGATCTGTCGATTCCCAGATTCACTAATAGTTAAATTGTATATAAATCTACATTCTAAATCCAGTTTCCATTACTCACTATCACGTATTTTAAATCTTTATTCGGATTTTCCAATATGTATTTTAGTCTATTCAATTCTAATATTTATTAATCATTTTTGCTGTTATATTATAGATTATTAGTGTCGATACTTTCATTTAATAATATCTACACTCGTTTTTGATTGAAGCTGTTTTATCTATAAATATCTCTGTTGCAAATATCGAATGATTTGACAAACAATAATTTGTCATTGTATTTACTTTTTATAATATTATTATTATATTCGATTGAGTTACTTATCATTGGCTAATTTTGTAATATTTTTACTGTTGCTTTGTAGAGTTCATCAATTGATTATTTATCATACATTTTAATTGATTATTCTTATTATTAATCTAATAAAATATTTAAATAAAAGGCTGCATTTTCTTTATATTAGAACTATTTTTTTATCTTTTCTATTTCTTGTTTATCTATATTGTTTGTAATTATTTTTGACTCTTTAACAGCTTGAAAAATTAATTTTTAAAATTCCTGTTGAAAAATAAGAGTGTTATTAGTAACTAATTAATTTTTGGAAAATAAATTTGGTAAATAGGTATACATTCTGAATTTTTGAATAGTAAAATATCTATTTTTTTCATTATTATTTGATTATTGAAAAACTTATACTTACTAATAAATATCAGAATTTTATTATTATTAATTATCTAAAAATACTTCTTTTAATAATAGTAATCCTCCATTATCATCAATCATTGCTTCTGAAATTGCAGATTCACAAATAGTATCGTTAATATTCAAATAGATTTATTCATTTATATTATTTAATTTCTCCTTAAATAATTTATATTCTAGTTCATATTCATTGTTTTGTTCTATTTCTTTCACACACTATGATGGACATTACAATATTATCATTTTTGTTTCAATAAATCTTAAATTTTCATCAATCTTTAATAATACATCTTTTAATTTTTATTAACATTATATTTTCTCTTTGTTTATTTAATTTTTTTAAGCTATTTTCAAATCTTTTTAATATTTAATTATTTAATCTTATTATGTTTAGTTAAGTTATTATATTTATTATATATGGCAATTATCAAATATTGCTAAATGAATTCCACATTATTTTGATGCTAAAATAAATTCGTCATTAAGTTTAATATAACTATATTAAATTTATTTTTCTTATAATTCTTTTGTTAATGGGCCTAGGCCAAATGCTTCAATTTCAAATTTATTTTCATCTTATTATTATAAATATGATTATTACTATAATTATTCTTATTATTACTATTATTATTATGAGTATTATTTTTACTATTATTATTGATTTTAAATTTATGACTAAATAAAATTTTTACTTTTAATTTTCATTCTTAATTTTTATTTAAATTAATTTTAGTCATTAATATTTTGTATCTATGATAAATCATTATTTTATTATCTATTTTAATTTTAATATAATAAAGATTGATTAATTAATTTTTCTTAATTTTATTAATATTATTATATTTATTATTGATTATTAATAATTTATTTAATTTATTATTCTATTGTAAGTTATTATTTTTATTTGATATCTTCATTTAAATTTTATTCTTATTATTTAGTTTAATTCTATAAGTTTTTTTCATCAAAGTTTTATTTTACTTATTAATTATAGTCATTATTTAATTTTTATTCTTTATATTTAGTTTGATTATATTTATTCGTTTCAAATAAATTTTATTTAAGTTATTATATATCATCATTACTCTATTATTTTTCTAATTTTATTTAATTTAATTAATTTTATTCTATTAATTTTTATTTAAGTTATTAAATGTCTTCTTTAAATTCTTATTTACTTTCATTTAATAATTAGCTTTATTGAAATTAATCATACTAATTAGCTCTCTAATATTTATTTTCATAAATTTTACAATTTTATAATAATAATTAATTAAGGTCAGTAAAATTAGATATATTTTCTAATATAATTTGACAAATTTAATTAAAGTGTTATTAAATAGTTTAATTTTATTAGTTTTTCAAATATAGATCTATTAATTTATCTTATTTCTATTTATCTTTAATTAATTATTTGACTTAAGAAAAATCAATCTAAATTTTATTTTTTAAAGATTAAAATTTATGATTTTATACATTCTTATATATATTAATTTAATTCTTTTATTATTTATCAATTAATAATTTAAATTGATATCTCAACTAGCTTTAAACTAAATCCATAATGGGCAAAGAATATTAAATATTTCCAAAAAAATTTTATTCATGACTTATTTTAAAATGTGAATAATTCATAAAATTAGCAGCAATTAAGCTATGATATTTACCGAAATTAGAATCTCTAAAAATATTAAGTTGAGCTAATTAATTATCACTAAAATAATTATTGAGTAATTCAAACTCTAAACAACTTTCCCAGTTATCAATTGAGATAATCACATTTATTTGTTTTTTATTTTCGTTCAAATAAAAGTACCAATATTCTCCACATTCTTAAAAATGTGTTGAAATTTGAGTAGAATTTACTAATATAAAAGGAGGAATCGGATCAAATGATAAAATTAAAATTCCTTATATTTTTAGATTTTAGTATAACTATTTTTTATTTTCAAATACTGTTAATTGACAATGAGTAGCATTATCAAAATATTTAGATAAACTTAAATCTAACACCTAGCTAAAAATAAATTTTAAGGTATATAATAATCCATAAACTAATTTAAAAAGCTTCATTATATGTAATTAATAATTGCTTATTATAGTAATTATCTATTTTAATAATAGAAATGGAAATTGAAGATAAATAATAAGAATAATAATAAGAAAAATAATAAGGTTAATAAGAATTGTTTAACATATACGATGATTGCATTTGTTACATGGTTATAGGAATGGCAGGAAGTGGTAAAAGTACATTTGTTTACCAATTGCAATAATAAATAAAATAAAGATAAAAGCAATAATTTGTTGTGAATATAGATCCAGCTGTATAGGAAGTGGCTTATAGTATAGATTATGATATTAAAAAGAAAGTCAATTATAAAAATGTAATGAAAGACCATAAATTAGGTCCTAATGGGGCTATTTTGACTAGTCTTAATCTCTTTGCAGCCTAGCATCTTGATGAACTAGTTAATACTGTGGAAGCTTTTTGCAAATCAAAAGATTAATAGCAATAGAAATAATATTTGTAATAATAATTGTAATAATAGTAACAATAATAATAGTAACAATAATAATAGTAACAATAATAATAGTAACAATAATAATAGTAACAATAATAATAATAATAATAATACTAATAATAATAATACTAATAGTAATAGTAATAATAATATTATGATAAACAAATAATAATAGACACTCCAGGTTAACTGGAAGTATTTACATGGTCTGCTTCTGGTTAGATGATCTGTGATGTTCTTAGCAAACCTCCTTACGGGATTCCATCTATTTTAATTTATGTGATCGATTCCCTTAAATGTTAATCTCCTAACAGTTTCATGTCAAACATGTTGTTTGCCTTATCAATAATGTTTAAAATGAAATTGCCTATTTTAATAGTCCTTAACAAATCAGATATTGCTGATACCAATATTATTAAATAATGGATGACTGATTATTCATCTTATCAAGATGCTTTATAATCACAGAATAATTATTTAGCTACACTTTCAAGGAGTATGAGTCTTAGTCTTGATGAATTTTATTAGGATTTGAAGGTAGTTGCACTTAGTAGTGTTAGTGGCTAAGGCTTTTAGGAGTTTTTTCAAATTATTCCAACTCTAAAAAAGGAATATTATGAGTAATTTAATATATTCTATCATAAATTATCATATATTTTTATTATATATACTTTATAGATTATTTTATTATTTTAAGCGTATTTCTTTAAGATGTTTAGCAAAAATAAATTTAGGCTTAGAATAAAAATTAATAAAATATTGATTTATTTTAGTAATAGTTTAGTAATGTTCGTATTGATTAGTGATTTACATTATTATAATTATGATAATAAAATAGTATATATTATATAAATATGAAGAAATATAAAATTTAATAAAATAAATGAATATAAAGTGAATATATTAATTAGACCTTGATCAAAATGAGTGAGAACAAATGAAGTATAAAAATCGCGGTTAATAGGCCAGTCTCTAATTTGCCTTAGAAACTAGAGCTATAGGTTATTATTAAATAATAAAATGTCTAAGATCAGCCCGTCCCGTTCCCTTACTTTATTATCCTCCCATTTATAAATCTACTAATATTTCATAGAATGATCATGTTCAACAATTGCTCATTTCTAAATCTAGATCATCAACGTTATCTTCTTCTTAATATTAATAATCTTCCTTTAATTAATACTAATAACAATAATGAGTAGTCTAAATTCCAACATTGATTTCCATAAATCCAATGAACTAGAAACTATTAATATATTCCCTCAATTATGGTATATCTTTTTAGAAACACACTATTAAATTTACACAATTCTGTTATAATCCTAATCTCATGATTTAAATCATAACAGATCTGGTACAAATATCTCTTGGAGTTGATTAAGTGATTTCCATATAGATATTTTTTTAATCAAGGAAACATCTGAATACTCCCATTTCCCTTTTCAATCCCCAGATTTCTACTGCTTCTACTGATAAAGAATCTAAAGATAATTTGGTTAATAGGATTTGGTCGTGAGGAGTCATTAGTACTTTCTTCATTGATGAGCAGCTTAGACACTGTTGATCATTCAGTGAGACTAAGGTCTAATCATTTTACATAGTTTTTTATGAAGGTTCATCAAAAACGGGTCCGAACCCCCCTACCATCCGTTTATTCGTTTTTGTATTAATCGTACAACATTTTTTATTTTCTCTTGTTTTTTTACTTGGTTTTTTTATTATTATTAATCTAGATATTTGTATTTATTTCTATTCTATGTTATATCTTATAAATATAAATCTAATTTTATAGCACTATAATAATCTATATTTTTTATATTTTTATTCTTTATTGTATTATTATTATTATTCTAGATTTATTTATTTTCATCAATTATATATATAAATTAATATTTTTGTTATTAATTGATTTATTTTTTTATTAAATGAATCTATCAGATTTTTTTTTGTTAAAGGATGATATAAATATTAAAAAAAATAGAATTAATAATAATAAGATAAAAAATAGAAAATGTATTTCAAATAATTGGTATTATTAGTGGTTTTATTTTTGATTTAAATAACATTAGGTAATTATTTATAAATAAAGAAAAGTTAAGAATGATTGTTAAAGTTATTGTGTTGGAAATAAAGAAGGAACTTATTGTGAAATTAGTGCGACAGTGAAAAATTGTTGTTAAGGAAGAAATTCATGTTAAATAAAAGACAACAAAAAATAATGTATTACAAAAGTATTATACAGTTGTTGATACATTTAATTTATTATTATTTTACATTTCTATTTTTATATATTAAATGTAAAAGAAATAATTATAATATAAGAAAAATTAAATAGAGTTTTTAATTAATAATAATAATAATAAAAGCATCAAATATAATAACAAATGGTATCAATATAGAAAGGTGATTAAATATTTTTCGAAATGAAATTAGAATAAGAAAATAATACCAGAATATAATTAACAGAGAGTATTCTAGAATAAAACAATACGTTTTATAAAGATGAAGTGATTCAATGGATCTGAGAATTAGATGATAAATAAAGATAGATATTGTTTATGGTTCATGATTAATAACAAACTATGATATTAATAAAAATGAATTATGCAAATATTTAAGAAGGCAACTAATTATATTCATAATTAGAACGTAAACAAAAAATAAGTTAAGATGAATTATTATTTGAAAATTTAGGAAATTAGTTTTATAAAAGAAAATTCCATTAAACAATAACTGGAAATTAAAACACTAAACAGTACATGGAAGCAGAGAAAAAATTATTGTCAAATTTACAAATAACTAATACAAATGAATTTGCAGATACATTTTGTTTGAATTTTGAGTTTATTTAAGGATAAAATATTGATCAAATTATTAATATCATGAGAGTAATTTCAAGTGAAAGTTTTATGTATAGACCTTGTAAAATTAATGAAAATAATTAACTTGAACTTCCTTTTTGGTTTAATGTTGGTTAATTTTAATCAATTGGAAGTCACATTGTTGCTTATTTTGAAAGGAATATCTATTCTTATTATCATTAATATAAATATGATATTAAAAAAAAAATCAATAAAGTTTTTAAAAATCATAAAGTTTTTAATTAACATGCATTGTTAGTCAACTATTGGTATTCAATTGATTACTAAAAATAATTAGATATTGTTGACTAATTATATACAAATTTAAATTTATTTTAAAACTAAAATTTTTAACATCCTGAATATAAAATTATTAATAAATTTTTTTCTATCAATAAAATTTATATTTCTGATATGAACAAAAGTGATTTTGATTAGTATTATTTCTGATATTTATAAAATAAATCCATTATTGATAAAATCTATTATATAAGCCTAAATGACATGAGTAAATATTATCAAATTAATTTAGAAATAATTAGGCAATATAATGTCCATTGCCAACTTTTTACTTTAATTGAATATTCAATTGAGAATAAAATAATGGGATGATCATAAATTTTTAATGAGAAAAGAAAAAAAGAAAAACAAAAAAAGAGAAAAAAATAGATAATATTAAAATTTAAAAAAATAAAAGAAAAAAAATGATTAATAAAACTAAATAAATAAATAATTAATTTTAGAAAATTAAGATGATTAAGATTTATAAGAAAAAAACAATGAAACATATGAGTGTTAATAAAATTAAGAGTAATAAGATTTAAATAAAATAATTTAAAAATAAATTACTGAAAATGTAAATAATATAATTTTATTATCTATTAATTATTTAAAATTTTAGCTTTATAAAAATTTAATTATAATAGACTAATTATTATTAAAATAAATATTAGTTTTTCTTTATTGAAGATCAAAAAAATAATAAAATATTCGAAAATTAAATAGATATTTAAGAAAACAATAATTAGTAAAATTAGTAAAATCAAAAATAAAAAAAGGAGAAAAAAAATAATAATAATTAAAAAACAGTAATAGATTTATAAGAATAATTGAAAAATTAATAAAATTTATAAAAATAGTAAACATTGAAAAAAAAACAATAAATAAATAACTAATTAAACAAAAAAAAAAAGGAATAATAAGATTTAAAGAAAGAAACGTTAGATTTGAAAATAGATTTAAATTATAAATTAAAAGAAGAAGAAAATTATCCATAATAAAAATAAAAAATAAATGAAATTTAATAATTAATTAATTATAATTAAGTTCAAAAAGACAATAATAATGATAGTTTTATAGAAGTAACTTCCAAATGTAAAAAAAATGAAAATATCAGTTATAAAAATATTTATTATAAAGAAAATAAAACAATTAATGATAAAAAATTACATATATCAAATTTCATAGTATAAAAATAACAACAGAATAGTTTAAATAATAATGAAATAATAAGATAAAAATAAAAATAATCAGAAAAATTAATATTAAATTCAAATAATTATGAAAAATAATAATAAGAAATCATTTAACAATAATAATAATGATAATAGTAAAATTAAAAATAATAACAATAAAAAAATAAAAATAAAGATGAAAATAGTTTATATAATAAAATAATAGAAACAACAAAATAAACAGATGAAAATTAAATGATAATTAATATAAAATAAGAAAAAAATTTAAGGAACGAGTGGGATTTTGATACTTTAGAAAAAGAATAAATAAGAAAAGAATTAATAGAATAGAAAGAAGATATAACAAATTAAATATACGACAATATATTAAATGATTAAATATAAGATATTATAGTAGAAGTAAATGAAAAAAACAAGATAATGAATGAGTTTAGAATGGTAGCATTTAACAGATTATAAGAGTTATTAAAAAAAGCAATAAATTAAAAATTAGAATTAAGATTGTTTGGATCGTGTAGAACTGGATTATAATTACCAGATAGTGATATGGATGTTAGCATTTATT
>Ga0315908_10002353_pt1 | contig 13882 bp, 8 predicted proteins | sample LakEriMetagenome_12_FD_203520 | JGI IMG/M metagenome (GOLD analysis project Ga0315908, IMG submission 203520) | Freshwater fungal communities from buoy surface, Lake Erie, Ohio, United States - Buoy 4 MA124 | ecosystem: Environmental > Aquatic > Freshwater > Lake > Lake biofilm | place: USA...
ATAAAATATATACTTTAGGAATTAGTCAATAAGCCAACATTGTTAATAATATTTTAAAAAAAGAAATCAGAATCACTTATAGATATGTTATTTGTAATGATTTAGAAAATGAAATAATAATAAAGGAATTTTAAAACATGAATCCGAATGATTATTAGATAATAAAGCAAAAAAGCAGAGAAAGTTTAACTTGGAACAATCATTAGAATAGTTAAATATAAGTGGGAATAAAAGATTATCAATTTAGTAGTGGAGTAGACATAAATAATTTAGGAAGATTAGGAATCTAATTAAGAATGGAAATTGAAAATGGCATGAAATTAATTGTTATCGATATTGAAGAGATAGAATCTACCATTTTTATATAGATAAAAGAAGAGTCTTTATTTTAAGTTGTTAATTTAACAAAAGATGTTTAAGTTGAATATCATCAAGTTAGATTTAAAGAAGACACATTGCAATTGATAAAACCTGAAAATAATTTAGAATTTGGTTGGATTGATTATAAGAATGAAAAAAAACTCATGATTGTTTTAGTTAATTTAGAAGATTAAAATATTAGAAGTGATATTGTTAGTGTAGATATTGATAAAGTTAATTTCAAAGAAGATATTCATTTTTAAAATGAAGTTTATTAACTTATAGTAGGAGTGAGAAATGATAAGAAGAGTTTGGAAATAATAAAGAAAGAAAAAGAAATTAATTTTTAGAGACAATTTTCAATAATAAATTTGGAAAATTAATAAGAATAAAATAGGAAAATAATAAGATAAATATCAGGAAAGATAGATGAAATAAGAATCAGTTTAATAATGAATTTGAAAAACAAGAGTAAGGAAGTATTACACTTTGTGATAAATGATGTGTTTTTAGTATTGTAAGAATGCAAGAATTACACAGATATTTAATTAAAGATAAAATACATGAACATTGAGAACTAAAGTGAATATTCAGTGAAATACCCAGTGATACTGACTTGTTTGAACCAAAAGGAGTTGAAGAATAAAGAGAACAAGGAGGGTATGATAAATATTTTGATCAGACAAAACATGGTAAATAGTCAAATTCAAATATATGAGAATCTAGAGATTTACTTAGATCCGATAGTAATAAGGATTGAAGAACAATTATTATTGGTGTTGAAAGAAATGTATATTGATTTTTCAACTGCACTTTCTATCGACTAAGATAAATTCACAAGTTTATTTGTATATACTCATAGTGATAATTATACTTTCCTCCTTAATAACCCTCAAGATTTATTGCTTATTGAGCCCTGGCAGAATTATAAGAAGCTCTAGTTAAATTAGAACAAGGGACTCGTTTATATTAATAATATTAAAATTAGTAATTTAAATTTTTACATTTCTCTTAAAAAGAAGTGCTCTACTAATAAGTTGTCTTCCATTCCTGCTCTCAATATTTTCTTGTATTCTTTAGGAGGAGTGTTGTTGAATCTGGATATGGCTAAAATACAATTGGAAGGCATTTAACTAACTCAATGTTATGATAAAATGAGTTTGATTTAACAGAACATCATCAAACATTACAGAGATTAAGGAACAAAAATAGTTTTTAAATTGATGTTCAGTATTGACATCACAGGTAATCTTGTTGGTTTATTTGATAATCTAGTAGACTAGATATAAAAAGTTAAAGACAATACAGGTAAAGGGTTTGTTAAAGGTCCATTAGAAGGAGGACTAGAAGTGACATTAGGGACAGCATCATTAGTAAAGAATACAGTAGCAGGAATAATAGGAGTAGTGGATAAAATAACAGGGAGTGTAGGGAAAGGAATATCTGCAATATGTTATGATGAAGAGTATTTCTAGAAAAAGGAATAGATGGCTAACAAGTAGGCTAATAATGTATTATAAGGATTTCAATAGGCGGGAGAGGCATTGGCTTTGGGAATAGGCGAGGGTATAACTGGTATATTCATCAAACCAGTTAGAGGAGCATAAAAAAGTGGGTTTAAAGGATGTTTGTTAGGCACTTATTAAGGATTAGCAGGAGTTATTATTAAACCTATTTCGGGCATTTTTGATGCTGCTTCTAAAGCTGGCTAAGGTATTAAAAATAATCTTATTTATAATGATAAACCTAATGAGGTTCCTAGTAGAACAATGAGAGCTTTTTATGGTCCAGAGTAGTTTTATAAGGCTTATAGTAAACAGGATAGTTAGATCATGGAGTTATTGAGTTGGTATAAGGAAGGCAGATTTGCTAATGCAATTTATTTGGGAGGGGTTTAATAGGAACATAATGGAGTTACTTATTTCTTAGTTATACTTTTTGATTATATACTTTTCTTTAATTTTACTAAGAAAAAAATGGATTGGTTTTTGAAGACTAAACTCATTTAAAAAATTGATTATACTGGAAACAATATTAAAATTATTATTAATCATAATATTATTATTAGAAATAGTAATTAGTAAATTAAAAAAAATTAATAATAAAATTAATTTGAAATAAAATATTTCAAAGATCAGAAAAGGAAATAAGTTGAAGATATGTTAAAAGAGTTAGAATTAATTTTAAAGGAATTTAAATGATATTCTATGCTATTATTATATTTTCATTAATATTTTATTCTAATTATTTTCAAATAACTTTTATATTATTATTCTAATTTATCAATTATTTTTTTAATATTAAAACATACTGAATAAACTGCAAAAAAATAATATGAAAATAAATTTTAAAATTTATTGATGAAAGGTAATAGTCAAAAAAATAAATAAAATAGAGTTAAATAATCACTGACTATAATAAATAGATTTTTATAATAATATTATTAACAATAATAAATGGATTGGAAAAATAAATATAGAAGTAATAATGTAAACGAAAAGATAGAAAATGATAGACTTTATAAGTAATAAAAAAGAAAATATATAAGAAATATAAATATAGAGGAGAACAGGAGTGAAGAGAATTATGATTATGAAATTTAACAGATATAGAAGTAGAAGAGAAGAAAGAAGATAAGTGTAATTAATAATGATAAAAGAATTTATGCTTGTGGATGTGGAAAATCATATTTATCATATCCTGCGCTTTATACTCATTTGAAATAGAAGCATAATGGACAAGTTCCTGATGGCACTCAATTTCCTAATACTTTAGGCAAAGGCAAAAAGGGAAGGCCCAAAGTAATATTTAATATTATATAATTAATGTTTATAATATTTTTATTACTATTATCATTATTATTATTGTGATTATTGTGATTATTATTATTATTATTATAATTGTTAATTTTATTGTTATTATTTCTATTATTATAAGAACTCTGATAAAATTCAGCTGAATAACTTTGAAGATAATCTTACTGATTTATCTGAAGAATCTATTGACCCTCTGAGTGAAATCGTTTACTATTTGAAAGGGAAAACGATAAAAAAAGAAGTAATAATATAAATATTATTTAGGATAATTTTTCTATTAATGCATTGGAAACGAAATATGATTTGATTCAATCTTTTCCTTTGACACTTTTCAAAGAAAACATAGAAGACTTTCTGCCAATTTATAACAATTTAAAAACTATGATAGAACAGAAAGACCAACTCAATGATCAGAATTATTTTCTCAAAGAGGAAGAGGAAAATAAAAACAAAATTCAAGATTCTTTTAAGGAAGGCAAATAAATAACTTGCAATAAAATATTTTCTTAGTTTCTCATTCAAGTAAGTCAATATATCAATCGAGAAATCTATAGAGAACTTTGCATTTTCGTATGTCTTTACAGGTAATTAAATTAAAAATAATAATAATAATAATTAATCTATAGAAAAATACTAAATAAACATGGATGGAAAATTAAATAATAATATCTTCAAAAATAAGGGTAAGATATTAGTTTTATGATGGATGATTACTAGAAAAAAGAATTCTGTTAAGAAAATGATGGAGAACTTATTCCTTCTATTAATAATATATTCATTAATGAAACAGCTTAGATTTTTGAGAATTAATTAAAAGATTAAGAATATATTCTTTTCAAATCTGAAAAGTCTAAAGACAAAAATAATATAATTTTCTTAACAAATCATTTTATTAATTGGCTATATAACAAAGGTTATACTTCCTAAGATCATAACTTTAGTCATAATAATTTGGTTGTTAGTTGATGAATTATATCTATAATTAAACATAATAATTATCTATTTAAAATATTTATATAACTATCATAATATTGAATCTTCATATAAATTGTCTTTGTAAATATTAGAATTATTATTTTTTTGACTTGTATCTAATAAATAAAATATAAAATAATTACATTAATTTGATTGCAAAAATTTACTGTTTGCTTAGTTTTCCACAATTGAATGTGATTAAGTTTGGTTGTTGCTATTCGTTGTAATTTTTTGAACTAAATTTGAAAGGATTGAATTATTATTAATAAATTAAGATCCTTCATTTTCATTTTATATTATTATTGATTGATTATCAATATTCTATTGATATTTAGTTAATTAATCTAATTTTTTCTATTACAATATTTCCGTTTAATATAAATTCGCTATCTTGTTTTCTTATTGAATCATTTACTATTTAAAATTAGTTTACATTTAATCGTTGTTATTATTGTTATTATTACTAGTTAAATTCTTATTGTATCTATTTAAAATATTGGCAGGTATATTATTTATTTATAATTTTTATGAAATATTTTTAGATATTGTTTCTTATTTTAAATTAATTTATTATTCAATATTTTAGTTTGATTATTTCAAATTATTTAACAAATCTTTTAATTAACTTGTTTATTATTAAGGTGGTTACTCTTTCTCCTATTAGGCTTTTAAATAATTAACATAATTGCTTGAATATTATTTTTAATTGCTATTTTCATTTTGATTAGACTATTAATTATTATTATAATCTTAATTTGATAAAGTTATTTTTTGATATGGACTAATAATATTTATTAATTTATTTTCACCTTTTTTATTTTTATCTTATGATTATTCTCTAGAACTAAATATGAATTTTTCTACTTATTTATCATTTAAATATTATTATTAAATTTGCATCATATTAAAACCTTAACTTTTTAATATCGGACTAGGGCTAATAGATTTTTATATTATTTTTTTGTTTTAAATAGTTTTTTATTAGATTTAGTAGTTTTTTTAATTAGAAGATTTTTATCTTTAATTATCTTTACTTTAACTTCAAGATTATTATTTCTAAGGAGTCTTTTTACTAGTTTGTTAATTATTATTTGAATTGTATTTATTGATTTTCCTTGGAAAATCTAAGAGATAATATAAATTTTATTACTTAAATCTCCATAAGATTATGATTTTTTTTTAGTATTTTCCTTAATAAGATTATTACTATTAATTTAATCAGAATTTTCCTTTAATAAAAATTAATATTTACTGATTAAAGAGGATTAGAATAATTATCTTGAACTAATTAAACTTGGAGATTTTTAATTTATTCTTTCAAAGTATTATTTTCATTTTTGAGTCTTATCAATTGAGTATTAACATTAGAATCAAGCTTCTACATTGGTCTTTGATTTTTCAATAAATTTTCAAGATGCCTCCTTTATGTCCTTTCTTTTTCAATAAGATCAGTAAGTTCCTAAATCTATTTTTTATAATTGTTAAGATTTTTATTAGTTTTTTTAAGATTAGGATTATCAATTGCAATATAAATTTTTTTAGCTCTATTAGCAAATTACAAAGTGGATAGAGTTTCCTGATCAGATGCAAGTGTAGGGGAAATGCAAATGAAAATGATTATAACAGAATCTCCAGTGAGACTATCACTTAAAATACGAGTTAATTTTGAATTCCTGAATGGAATGTGTGTCCTTGTTTTTTCTATCATCGCTTGAATACATTATCCTAAAGTTGAAAGACTACCATTTATATTTACCAATTCTTGTTTCCTAATTTCTTTCTCTTCTTTTCCTAAACCATTTTTTATATGAAATTTCTCAGAACCTGCTAAGTCCACTATACGTAATAAAGATTTATGTTTTTTGTTTTATTTTAAATCCTTTTTAAAAAGAAAAAGCTGGAAAATGCAATGACTTCTAGAACTTTTGTCGTTTTCATAATTTGATCTTGTCACTCAATTCTATCATTATTAATTTTTATTACTTGTAATGCTAGTACTATAAACTTTAGAGCTTCTTCTACATCTTTTACTTTATAATGAGATAAATCTGGTATTTATACGGTTCCATCTGATTATTCTCTAATTATTAAATCATCTATTTATTTGCTGCCATTTATGTTTAATAAATCGTAAGCCTATTATTAATATTATAATATTTAATTAATTTTTACTTTTTCATTATAAACTTCTAAAATTGAAATCCATAAATTCATTTAATAATCTTAAAGTTCGTCTTTCATATCATTTAACTGCTTAAAGATTAATTCTATTGATCTTATTAATATTCCTCTTTAATCATCTTATAATGCGGAAAGATGTTATTCGTAATCGATATTTTCTTAATCATAAATTGGCTAATTGCCTATTATAGTATATGTTTTGCCTGCTCCTGTTTAACCACTTAAATTATTTTATTATAATTTTTATTGTTATTATTATTTTTGATTATTATTGTTATTTTTTTTATTATTATTATCGATTATTATTTGTTATTATTATTGTAATTTATGAGAAATTAAATATTTACTAAGCAAATATCGTAGTATTTTTGCCTAATATAAAGTTCAATATTTATTCTTCTATTTATTAAACAACATTTTCTTGACTACTTTGTTGTCCTAAAACTTTATAAAATTACATCTATTGCTTCATTCCTGTTTTTTACAATAAAAGTTAATTTGTCTTATTTTTATTAATATAAATATTTACTTATTCATTAACAGAAATGAAGTTGTCCTATTTTTCATTATTATTTCTAGGCCTTACTCTAACTACTATTCTAACTTTATCTTATTATTAAACTGCCTTATTATCCATAATAAATTTACTAATTAATATAAATTAATTTAAATATTTAATTTTATTTAAAACTATCTATTTAATTATATTCAAAAGTTATTTTATATTTTTACTATTTTTCTATAATTTTTATATAAAAATTATAATAAGTATATTTAAAATTCATTTTTTTTAATTTTTTTAATAATTTTTTCTTAACTTAGCATCTGTCCTTTACATTTATTCTAAATTATCCTTTTCAATTTGCGCTTTTTTTAAATTTTCAAGTCTTAATTAAATTAAGTCAGGTCTATTTAAATGATCTGAAGGCAATCTTTCTGATTTCATTTAAACCTTAAAAATAAAGTTATTTAAATTTAATATGATAATTAATATAATATATTACTCTAAATGGCATTTAACTATCATATTACCAATATCTTTGAGTATCAAAATCAATATATCCTAAATAAGTTCCGTGAAGTTTTGAAATTACTTAATTATTCTTAAGTAAATCAGCTTAGAAGTAATCTGAAGGTCTTAAATTTTATATATTTATTTAAGAAAAATAATAAATTTTTTAATTATTATATTTTAATATTAAATTATTAATAAATCTATTTGGAAATTTACAAGCCCTTAAGTTTGCCAAATTAAACTTAACAATAAAGTGAATTTTGAGTATCTGTGAAAATAATTTTATTAAGTGTTTCTAACTTAGTAGTACCAAAGAAAGTTCCAGAGAAAACATCATTTGGAAAGTCAAAAGAAATAGTCTATTATTATTAATGAGTATTAAAGATGATTTATCTCTTGCCCTTGTTAATGATTTATAAACTATTAAGGCCTGCTTTAGCTTCAACATTGTAATAACCACTATACCTATAAGCATTATTTGGGCCAATTAATAAAAAATAACTGATTGGAGGATGATGACTTATCTGTTCTGCATATATTTGGGATCCATCTTTGTATTCTGCCTATAAGGTTTCACCTAGAATAGGATTTAGAGGTTTAAAAAATTGGTTTGTGTACAAATAAGAGCAGAGAATTGTTGATATTGTAAGTTTAAATCTCTCTACTGGATCACTACTCTGGCTTGCTTTATTTATCAATAGTGGAAATAAACTCGCTTTATTAGTATTATTATTTATTATAATATAATTATATCATTTATATTTATTTTATTATTAATATTACGTTTTATTATAATAAAGTATGATAATTTATTATATTATAGATTTATAATATATATTTGATAAAGATAGTAATAATATTTGCAAAAAATTAAAAATATTTGATACTTCCATTTATGCATTATTCTAAATTAGACTTACTAATCATGGCTTTGATGGGAAAACTGATAGTAGTAAGATTAAAATTTCCTGTTAATAACTTTTTGCCGATTTATTTTAATATTTCTTTTGCTACTGACCTGTATTTCTTGATAATTGCATCATCAGCACATGCTATTCCTCCTTTTTTATAAGCAATTGAGCTCCTTTTATTTTCATATTATTCGTATTTTATTATTTAATACTATTCAACAAGTTCATATATTTAATCTTCCTCTAAATCCAAATAGTTTGGATAAAAATCTATTAAGTTGTTATTTGATTTTATTTTTATCACATCAGTATCATTATCGTCATCTGATTATATATTTTCTAATATCTATTAATATATTTTAATTTTTACTTAATTTTCATCTAATTTATCTTCATTCACTTCTATTTCATTTGATGATTCAGCTTATTTTTCTTTGCCATTATAGTTTTTGCCGAGACCAAACCATTTTGTAAATTACATCTCAAAAATAGTATATACTATTATAATATTACATAAAAAATATTATTTAGATAATTATTAATAATGTAATTTATTATAAAAATAAAATCTAAAAAGATTTAATCTTATCTTAATAGCGTTAAGATAATATTATAAAAAATTTATAATGGGTTGTTCATCTTAAAGAGAGAATAAAAAAAAAGAATTATTTTAATTATAAAGTGAAGGATAATTTATTTTTCATTATTAGTTAAGATTCTCAACAAAATATAAAAAAATTATTTAATAAGAAACTGGCTGGTTAGTTCAAGATAAAATATTTGATTAGATTAGAATAATGGAAGAATTTCCAATTTCTGAATTAAATTTATGAGAAACTAATGATAAATTAAAAGCCATATCTTAATTTGATTTTCCTCATGTCATTAAACCAATTGAATCTTTTGTTGAAATTGATAAAGCATACATGATTTATGAGTAAATTTATATCTTATGATATAAAATTTTAATTTATTAAATAAAATTTATAATATTTTATATATTTAATAGGTTTCATTAAGGAGAATAAGATTTATAATCTATTATAAATAAAAAATTAAGTAAGGAAAAAGAAAACGACTTTAATTTCAAAACTTACCATATTTAAAATATGTTGAAATAATTAGGATAAGCTATAAAATATTTTCATTCAAAAAAAATAGTATTGTGTCATTTAACGGCAAAAAATATTATTTTTGAAACTTCGTAATTAGATTTTGTTTAAATATTTCCTGATAAATTTGAATTAAGTTATCATGATAGTCATTTATTATAATATTATAATTCTAATTATGATGAGTCACCATAAAATTCATATTCATTAGCACCTGAAATGATATAAAACAAATAATTCTGTGATAAAAGTGATGTCTGGTCTTTAGGAGTTATTGCTTATTTTTCTATTTATAAGTAATTACCATTTAGAGGTGAAGATTTTAAATAATTGAAAGACAAAATATTAAATAAGGAATTAAATTTATAAGATGATATATGGATAAAAATTTCTAGTTCAGCATAAGATTTGATTTTCAAATGTTTAAACAAAGATTTTGAAAAAAGAATAACTATTGATCAGTTTATTAATCATCCATGGTTAAATGTTAAAGTTGAAGAAACTAAATTTTCTAAATAAAAAATGACAAATATGTTGGCAAATATAAAAACAATTTAGAAATAATCATCTCCTTTATTTACAGCAATTTAACTTTTATTTATTAATAAAACTTAAACAGAAAAAGATAGATAATAGATATCAAAATATTTTAAATCTATAGATTTAAATGGGGATGGATTATTATCAAATGAAGAAATATTAAAATCTTGTGGATAATTTTTTTAAAAAGATCCCAATATTTAAAAGGTATTTAAATCATACTTAGAGGAAAATTCAAATGAGAAGAATTAAATTAACTATACAGGTTTTAATATTTTATTATTTTTTATTTTATATTTTGTTTTAATTATTTATATATCAAACTATTTTTCTAGAATTTTGTAAAATTATGTTTGATACATTATAATATTCTTAAAATGAAAAAGTCTTAAAGAAAATATTTGAAGATTTTGATAAAGTTATTTATAATTATTTTATTAAAGAATAATAAAGGTTTTATTTAAACAAAAGATTTTCTTGAATTTCTTTATAAGAAATAATTTGATAATAACAGTGAAGAAATAAATAAAATTCCTTGTGAAAATAAAGGATTGGTAAATATTCAATAAAATATTATAAATCAATTTAATAAATTTATTTATTTATAAAGCTTACATTTTAAGAATTTAAAAACTTTATCTAAACTATTTTGGAAATAAAATGATTTAAATATTATTTAGATAATACTGTTTTATATTTATTAAATTAAAATAGAAATTTTAGGTAAATATGTATGATATATACAAATGTATAATGTAAAATATAGATATAATGTTTTTATAATATAACGAGTTCATCATTCTTATTTAATCATATCTGAAGCTTAAGAAATAATTCTAGTCCCTTATGTGATTCCTTAAGTAGCTTATTTATCAACTTCATTAACAACCTAATCGATTTTACTGTCAATAAAAGCTTGATTCTTGATGAGGAAAGGTCTAACAATACTATTGTAAACAGTGGTGGCTCCCTAAGTAGTAGGATGGAAGAGGAAGACAAGGATACATAACTTAATAAGGTTATAAAAGGGAATACAATGCAAGATGAATCCAAAGGTCATGTCCAATAAAGTGAATGTGCAATAGACAACCCAATAAGTCAACCATTATTTATCATCATCTTCTGCTTTGCTTTCGATGGCCTTGAAACTCATATAGGCAGGATAAACAAACCCAATAACTTGGCAAAGAATAGATGCACCGTATTCTAATACCATCATCACCAAAAGAAGCACTAAGGCAATCACAGCCATGTGTCTTGGAGCGATGTTTGTTTTCTTTTGTAGTTCTTTCAGTTGTTCTACATCGTCTAGGGATGAAAAGCCGAGTTTTTCACATACAGGGTCTAGTTTGTTCATATTAATATTAAGAAGATATCTTTTTATTATAATTAATGCTTTCTCTATATATAGTCTCATTCTCTTATTGTATCTTTTAACACGTATTTGTTTTATCTCTAGAATTATTATCACCTCTTTATTATATTATTATTATATTCTATTTTTTAAATTATTACATCATAACATCTTATTTATTATAATTATTAGTAGTATAATCTAATTTATTATAATAATTTCTCAGTTTTGATAATTATAATTTTAAATATCATAATAATATTGTGATAATAAAATGCAAACAGATAAACTAGTAATAGGAATGGTAGGTCTTCCTGCTCGAGGGAAGACTTATGTTTCTAAAAAACTATCTAAATATTTAAATTGGATGAGAATAAAAACGAATGTGTTTAATATTGGCAATTACCGCAGATTATTATGTGGCGCTTCTGAATTAAAACCTGAGTTTTTTGATCCTGAGAATAAAGAAGGAGTTCGATAAAGAAATCAATGTGCTTTTTATGCATTAAAAGATCTATGCTAATATTTAAGGGAATAAGGATAAATAGCCATTTATGATGGTACAAATACAACCAAAGAAAGAAGAAAGTTTGTAAAAGAAATGTTACACGAAGAATTGAAGGGAATTTCATATTAGTTAATTTGGTTGGAAATAATATGTGATGATTAATAAATCATCTAAAAAAATATTGTTAATTCTAAGTTAAGTAATCCTGATTTTGTTGGCAAAAATTAAGAAGTCGCAATTAATGAGTTTAAGGAAAGGATTTAAAATTATGAAAAAATTTATGAAACTCTTGATTAAAATTAATATCAAAATATTAGTATGATATAGTATAAGAATTTGGGCTAATATATAACTGCGGTTAATATACAAGGCTAATTATAAAGAAAAATATTAAGTTTTATTCTCAATATGAATATTAAAACTACTCCAATTTATCTTATTCAAACTTTTAATAAAAAAAAAACTGATTTTAATAAAGACAAACTCATTTATAATGAATTAATAAAAAATTATCTTAAAAAAGAAATAATATCGGATCATAGTTTCATCAGCATTAATAACTTTTGTTAATCAATGTAGGATGACTAATAAATTGAAACCAACAATAGATTATTAAGAGAAAAATTAATATAAAATATATAAATAAAATAAGAATACAATTTGGATTAAGATGATAATAAATTACAAAAAGATAATTAAAAGCATTTTTTTTTGAAATTTATCGATTGTTTCTGTGAATCTTAATCAGAAAATGAAGAGATGATAAATATGTTATAAGAAATGAATTTTAACATAGTGAAAGAGGAGAATTTAAATGATTGTTTAAGTTTTGAGGAATTTGAAAGGATGAAAAAAATAAACAACTTTCAAGATCCAAAACGATAATAATTAAATATGAAAAAACTTTTGGAATAATAGATTGATAGGATTGAGCCATTTATTTATGAAATAGAGAGACAGAATTTCCCAATTCTGATTTTTGCCAATAGTAACACTTTGCAATAAATATTTAATTATCTAGTTTATGAATAGTCGACTGTTCATTCTACTAAGAAGGTAAAAAGTATAAATGATATCCAGGAAAATGTTCTTTATAAACTCATTCCTGATGTTTATCATTGCAAGATTCAAAAAATAAAAATCGATATTTCTCATAAAAATATTTATTATTGGACTTCAGGAATTATTTCGCAAAGTACTGATTAGGAAATTGAAAACAAGTGAATTACTCTTAATAATAATTTGATTTAAATTATTAATTTATATTTTCTTATAATAATTTTATCATATTATCATAATATTATCATCATAATATAATATTATAATATTATGAATATATAGTAATATAATATTAAAATAAAATAATAAAGTGTGAATATATAATTTTTAATAAAATATAACTATATATGAGCAAAGAATTAGAACAGCTGGAATCAGTAGTGGACTAGAAAGAGGTGATTGTAATAGACAATGGTACAAACTCGATAAAAGTAGGATACTCTGGTGAAGATTAGCCTCGAATTGAAATGGAATCAATCGGAGGTACATTTAGCATAAAGGATGAAGCTGACTCAATTTCAAGTAAAAAACAACAATACTTATTCGGAAACAATTTGAAATAATCATTAATAGACCAGAAATATGATATTTAGATTAACAATATGATAAATAGATCTTCAATTATTAATTTTGAGTATATGGGGTATTTCTGGGAATATATATTGGAACAAGTGTTATAATGTAATGAAGTAAGTGCTTGTAATATTCTTATTGTTGATAATAGTGCCAATAGTAAAATTCATAAATAAGAAATGGCAAGGATATTTTTTGAGTAGGTTAAGGTTCATAGTTTATTATTTATGAATAGTAGTGTTAGTTCCTTATTAAGTACTGGTCATACTACTGGGTTGGTCATTGAGAGTGGAGAAGGCACTACTAATGTTACACCTATTTTTGAAGGATATCCTATTTATCATGCTTAAAATATCTCCAAATTAGCAGGTATTAAATACACAATTGTCAATTTTATTAAAGAATTAATAATATTATTTAATTATTAGTAATTAAAATTATATAATAATAATAATAATAATAATAATAATAATAATAA